>ERZ773065.278-NODE-278-length-32141-cov-7.427164_pt1 | contig 32141 bp, 24 predicted proteins | sample MGYA00580623_ERZ773065 | MGnify/ENA primary metagenome ERZ773065 (study PRJEB29015, sample SAMEA2738017) | human oral metagenome | biome: human oral; feature: human-associated habitat; material: dental | place: China | collected 2047 ... | reverse complement strand
CGTACTTGTGGATCTCGATGCCGGTGCGCGGGTCGGGCTCGGAGTAGGCGTTGCCACCGATGTGGTCGCGCTTGTCGATGACGAGCACCTTGAGGCCCAGCTCGTTGGCGCATCGCTCCGCGATCGTCAGGCCGAACAGGCCCGAGCCGACGATGACGAGGTCGTGGTTCACCGTATTTTCCCTCCGTAGGCAGTAGCCCGATGGTAGCCGATCGCGCGCCGACCACGCGCGATCCTCCCGCACCGCCGCTCGCCCCGCCGTTGTGCTCCTCTCCGCGACCTCCCCCACGAGTTCCATACGGTCACCTGATAATGTGATCATTCGTGTGGGTCTCTCTCATTCCACAGATCCTGGTCGTCTCTGCGCTCTTGTTCGTGCCGGGTCTGCTCATCACCGCGACGGCGGGGCTCCCGCCGCGCACCGCGGTGTCCCTCGCGCCCGCGGTCTCCATCGGGATCGTCGCCGGCGCGGGCGTCATCGCGCCGCTGGTCCGTGTGCCCTGGGGGCCCGTGCTCGTCGTCGCCCTGACGGCGGTCGCCGTGATCGTCACGGGCCTGGTGCGCCTCGTCCTGGTCCGGGTGCTGCGCCTCGTCCTGGTCCGAGTGCGGGGACGAGCCGCATCCGGACCGACGCCGCGCGGGCGACCGACGCCCGCCGACGCCCTGGTCTTCCTCGTCCTCCTGGCGGCCTCGGCCCTGGTCATGACCTGGCTCACCGCCCGCGAGCTCAATACGCCGGACGCCATCTCGCAGACCTTCGACGCCGTGTTCCACCTCAATGCCGTGGAGTGGATCCTGCGAACCGGCAACGCCTCCTCCGTCAGGTGCCACCTGGAGTCCCCCGATGGCAGCTTCTACCCCATGGGATGGCACACGCTGGTCGCGCTGACCATGAGGCTGACGGGATCGACCAGCATTCCCATGACCACCAACGCCACCGCCATCGCCGTGTCCGCCCTGGTGTGGCCCAGCGGGTGCCTGGCCCTGACCAGCCGGATCCTCGACAGGCGCCGGCTCGCCATGGTGGCCACGGCCTTCCTGTGCACGGCGACGACGGCCTTCCCCCTGCTCCTGCTGAGCTTCGGCGTGCTCTACCCCAATTTCCTCGCGCTGTGCCTGCTGCCGGGGATGATCGCGAGCCTGCTGGACCTCTTCCCCGCCCACGACGAGCCATCGCCGCCGCCGCTCCTCATCCCCGCGATCATCGTCGCCCTCGGCGGCCTGGGCATGGCTCAGCCCAACGTCATCGTGACCTTCCTCATCGCCCTGAGCATCCTCTTGGTCGTATGGGTCATGCGGGCCGTCGAAGGGGCCCGGCGGGGAGACGCCGCCCGCCGGGCCCACCAGGTCCTATACCGCATCATCACCTGCCTCACCCTGGCACCGGTGATCATCGGGCTGTGGATCGTGCTGCGGCCCCCTCAGGAGGCCGCGTCATGGGGGCCCAACAACTTCATGAGCGCCGTCATCGGGGAGATCCTCACCTCATCGCCCCAGGGCCTGCCCATCGCCTGGGTGGTGGCGGTCCCCGCGATCGTCGGCGCGGTCGCCGCCTGGAGACGACCGCGGCTGCGATGGCTCGTCGTGCTCCACGCCATCGACTGCGCCCTGTACATCACGTCCAAGACGATGCCCATGGAGGGGGCCACGAAGGACCTGCGCTACTGGCTGGTGGGCACATGGTACTCCGACACGTTCAGGCTCTCGGCCCTTTTCCCGCTGACGACGATCCCGCTGGCGGCGCTGGGGGCCTGCGTCATCGCAGACTGGGCGGCGCGGCGGTACCCCGCCCTGCGGTTCGGGGAGGCGCGCGGCGCTCGCAGGCGGGTCGCCTACGGCGTCCTCGTGGCGGCCCTCGTCCTTCTCGGTCCCGCGAGCCCGCCGACGTCCCAGGCCCTGCACAAACTCGAGGAGTCGTACACGATCAAGGACGACTCCCCGCTGCTGACGCCCGATGAGCTGATGCTCATCAGGAGACTCCCCGGGCTCGTGGGCGAGGACGAGGTCGTCGCCGTGGACCCGAACAGCGGTTCCGCGCTGGCCTACGCCCTGGCGGGCACCGACACCACGGTCAAGCACATCTTCTACCACGACACCCCGGACCTGGAGATCATCAACAAAAGGCTCCGCTTCGTCGCCACGGACCCGAATGTGTGCAAGGCGCTCAACAACCTCGACGTCCAGTACGTCCTCTACTTCCCGGGCCGGATGATCCGCGGCAAGCGCGGCCTCGACGGGTTCGTGAGCCTGTCCGCCGTCGACGGCCTCCAGCTCGTCTCCAGACAGGGAAGGGCGGCCCTCTACCGCGTCACCGCCTGCGGGTGAACGGGGCGGCTCGGGCCCGGGATCCGGGACCGTCGCGGTCGGCGGACCCCGCCCGGTCATCGACACCCGCCTCATCACTAGACTCGCGGTTGCGAGAGGAGCGCACCGCACGCGGGTAGAATGCGCTCCCGTGTGGTCCCAACTCGTCCCGATCCTCATCGCGGCCACCGCGCTGCTGTACGTCCCCGGAGTCCTCGTCGGCGCCGCCGCGAGGCTGCGACCGCCCCTCGTCGTCGGCCTGGCGCCGGCGATCTCGATCGCCCTCATCACCGGGACCGGCATCGTCGCCCCCGTGCTCGCGGTGCCCTGGGGGCCGGTGCCGGTCGCCGGCGCCGCTCTCCTCCTGAGCCTGGCGGCCCTGGCGAGCCGGCTCATGATGGCGCAACGGCATCCCGAGCGCAGGACGGCATACGCCCGCGGGCGGCTCCGGCCCGACGCCGTCGCCATCTGGTGCGCGGCTTGGCCGCTGTCGGCCGCCGTGACCATGCTCACCGTCACGCACATCCTGGACGCCCCCGATGCGATCTCGCAGACCTACGACGCGGTCTTCCACCTCAATGCCGTGGAGTGGATCCTCCGGACGGACAATGCGTCCTCGCTCCGCTTCTTCCTGGAGGCCCCTCAGGGAGGCGTCTACCCGCTCGGCTGGCACGCACTGGTCGCCCTGGCCATGAGGCTGTGCGGTGCGACGAGCATCCCCGCGGCGACCAACGCGATCGTGCTGGTCGTGGCGGGCATCGTGTGGACCTCCGGCTGCCTGTCGCTGGCGCACATCCTCTTCCACGGGCGCCCGTCGGCCCTGCTCGTCACCGCGGTCATGTCCGGCAGCTTCACCGCCTTCCCCTTCGTCCTGCTGTCCTGGGGCGTGCTCTACCCGAACTTCCTCGCCATCGCCCTTCTCCCCTCGCTCCTGGCCGCCGCTCGCGAGCTGATACCGATGGGCCCGGGCGCCCGCACTCGACCGGCCGGCCTTCTCCTGCCGGCCGGAGTCATCGGCGCGGGCGGCCTCGGGCTGTGCCAGCCGAACACCGTCGCCACCCTCCTGCTGGCCCTCGTCGCCCTGACCACGGCGAGACTGATCGCCACCCTGCGAACGCCGCGCGACGAGCGCTCCGCCAACAGGATTCGGCGGCAGGGACTCGCGGCCGGCGGCCTGCTCGCAGCCCTGGTCGTCACGTGGCTCTTCCTGCGGCCGGACCGCTCGGGAGCGATCTGGGGACCGAGCTACGCGACGAGCGGCTCCATCGGCGAGGCCGTGACCGCCATGCCCGTCCAGCTCCCGCTGATCTGGGTCCCGGCCGTGCTGACTCTTGTCGGATTCATCGCGGCCCTGCGAATCGACGGATACAGGTGGTTGGCCGCGCTCCACGCCATGACGGGCGCCCTCTACGTCGTGGCCCGATCCGCCGAGGACGGCGACCTGCGCTTCTTCATGGTAGGCATCTGGTACAACGACGCCAGCCGCCTGGCCGCTCTCATCCCGCTCACCGCCGTGCCACTGGCCGCTCTCGGCGTGCTCGTCGCCGCGCGATGGGTGCGCGGAGCGTGCGAGGGCCTCGCCACCGCGCGGTGGGCGGGCGAGTCGCGCGGAGCCCGCCGGCTCGCCGCCATCGGACGCATCCGCGTGCTGTCGTGGTGGAGGTGGGCCGCCTATCCCGCCATGGTCCTCGCCCTGGTGATGACCGGGCCATCGACGGGAGCGATGTCGGACTCCGTACAGGTATTCGAGAAGGCCTACCAGTTCTCCGCGGACTCCCCCTCGCTCACGCCCGACGAGCGCGCCCTCATCGACGAGCTCCCCGACCTGATCGAGAGGAGCGCCGTGGTCGCCGTCGACCCCAGGACGGGCGCCGCGCTCGCCTACGCGCTGTCCGGAGTCGACACCACCGTGAAGCACCTCTTCCACCGGCACGACCCGGAGGTGTACGTCATCCAGGACAAGCTCAACAAGGCCGCCACGGACCCGGCCGTCTGCCCCGCGCTGGCGGACCTCGGTGCGACCTACGCGCTCTACTTCCCGGGCAAGACGATCGCGGGCCAGACCCCCTTCCCCGGATTCGCCCGCCTGGACGCCGCACCGGGGTTCGAGCTCGTCGCCAAGCGGGGGCAGGCGGCTCTCTACCGCATCACCGCCTGCGGGTAGGCGGTGATGCGAACGGTGATGCATGATTCCCCCATCCCGTTCTCCCACCCGTCCCGGCGGGCCTGAGGCGCTCCGTCTCCCCGGGGCCGTGGTGATGGCCGGCAGCCCGAAAGGAATTCCATGGCCAGCTGGAGTGATCTCCTCCCCCCTCTGCTCGTCGCTGCGGCTCTGCTGTACGTTCCAGGCGGCCTCGTCGCCGCTGCGGGCCGTCTGCCCGTCCGCGTGGCGGTGGCGCTGGCCCCGGCCCTGTCCATCGCGCTCATCGCGGGCACCGGGGTGCTGGCGCCCCGGCTGGGACCGACCTGGGGTCCCGCGCCGGTCGCGGGCGCGACCGTCGTCGCGGCCCTGACCACCATGGTCATCACCATCGCCGTCGCCAGGGCCGCCGCCGTGGTCGCCCGGCACGTGAACGGGATCCCGGCCGCTCTCCTCCGGATCCCGGCCGCGATCCTGAACGGCGGGGCCCCGGAGGAGCGCGCCTCTCCAGCGGACGAGCCGACGCCCTCGGGCGAGCCGGGCCCCGACGAGCGCGCCTCCCCGCCGAACCCCGACGAGCGCGCCTCCCCGCTGGGCGAATCGGACTCGGACGAGCCGATCACCCGGCCGGGTCGCCCATCCGTCCTCGACGCCGCTCCCGCGCTCCGGGGCGGAGCGGTCGCACGTCTGCGGGACCGATGCTGGAACGCCGCACGCGGCCCTCTGGGCGATCTCGTCCCGTGGACGGTCTCGGCCGTTCTCATGGCGACGATCTGCGTCCGGTTCATCGATGCGCCGGACGCCTTCTCCCAGACCTACGACGCGGTCTACCACCTCAATGCCGTGCGCTGGATCATCGACACCGGCAACGCCTCGAGCGTGGACTTCGACATGGTGGTCTCCAACGGCACGGTCTACCCCCTGGGCTGGCACACCCTCGTCGTGCTCACGATGCGCCTGTCGGGCGTCACGAGCATTCCCCTGGCCACCAACGCCGTCATGTGCGCGGTCGCCGTCCTCGTGTGGACCTCCGGGATCATGATGCTGACGGGCGCCCTGACGGCCGATCGCCGGGCCGGGCGCCTCGCAACCGCGGTCCTGGCCTCCGCGGCGCCGGCGTTCCCGCTGCTCGGGCTGTTCTGGGGCATCCTGTACCCCACGTTCCTGGCGACCGCGCTGCTCCCGGGCCTCTTCCTGACCGCGTTGTCCTCCACCGGCGGGGGGACGCCGCTGCCCCGCCGGGTGGTCCTGTGGCTCATGGCGGGAGGCGCGTGCACGGGGATAGCCTTCGCGCAGCCGTCGATCCTCGTGATCGCGGCCATCGCCGCCGTGGCCGCGGCCGCGGCGCGAACCGTCCGCCTGGCGGTCGTCTCCGTCAGAACGCGCCGCGGCGTACGCCGGGCCGCTGCGGCCTGCGCGCTGACGGCGCTGCTGGCCGCGGCGTCGTGGACGATCGCGCCCGCGCTGCGCGCCTCGATGAGCGCCTCCCACTGGCCGCCGCACACCTCCGTGGCGGGGGGCATCGGCGAGGTGGCGACGAGCGCGCCCGAGCTCACCGCCATCGTCTGGCCGCTGGCGCTGCTCGTCGTCATCGGCTATGCGTCGGCCTGGCGCCGCCCGCGTCTCTGGTGGGTGGCGGTGACCCACACCGCCGTGGGCGCGCTGTACGTCGTGACCGTCTCCCAGGACTTAAGCCGGATGCGCTACGACCTGACCGGGTTCTGGTACTCCGACGCCTATCGGCTGGGCGGGTTCCTGATGATCACGGGGCTGCCGCTGGCGGGCATCGGCGCGTGCGCGCTCGCGGACGCCCTCGCCCACGCGCTGCCCGGCGCGGCGCGCACGGTCCGAACGGTGACGTGGGTCCGGGCGACGCTGACCGTGGTCGTCGTCGCGGTGCTCACGTGGCAGAGTCAGGGAGGTGCCGCGATGTCCGACAACCTCAGACGGTTCGGCCTCACGTTCCTCGTGACGGACGACTCCCAGTCGCTGACCGCCAATGAGCTCGCCATCGTGAGCCAGCTCCCCGAGCTTCTCGACCCCGACGACGTCGTCCTGGCGGACCCCTGGATGGGCGGTTCGCTCGCCTATGCGCTGACCGGCGTCACGACACTGCCCAGGCACCTGACCTCCTACGACGCCACGAGTCCGGCCCTGGAGGTGCTGATGGACAGCCTCGACGACGTGAGCGTCGATCCCGAGGTCTGCCCCGCGCTGGAGGAGCTCGGCGTCGACTACGTCCTGGACTTCAAGGGCCGCACGATCCTGGACGGTCCGAGAGCGGCGGGCCTGTCCGACATCCGGCCCCGTGACGGCTTCGAGCCGATCCTCATGATCGGGGACTCGACCCTGTACCACATCACCGCGTGCGCCTGAGCAGCACCCTCTGAGCAGCGCGGTAGGCCGCCTGGCGCGCCGCGGTCGGCACCAGGCGGTAGCTGGCGCGCACCGCGAGATTGCGCGCGTACTGGGACGTCGTGATGACGCCGGCGCGACGCATCCTCGCCTGGAGATCGAGCTCGCTGCGCAGCAGGCGCAAACCCCCGCGCCGCGCGTAGGCGCCCGCGCCGACCCGGTAGCGCACCAGTGCCCGGGACACGTTGGTGGCGCGCACGCCGTGGTGGATCATGCGAGCGAACAACCAGTAGTCCTCCATGAGGTCGAGGGGCTGGTAGCCGCCGACGGCGCGGACCGCGGCCGCCCGGTAGACGACCGAGGGATGGTTGAAGGGATCGCGCAGGGCCACAGCGCGACGGATCTGCTCCGGGTCCGAGGGCTGACGACGGACGAGGCCGTCGGTGTCGGCCTCATCGTCGAACTCCTGGATGGCCGAACCCACCAGGTCGTACCCGGCCGCGATGAGCGGCAACTGCGTGGCGAAGCGCTCGGGGACGGAGATGTCGTCCGCGTCCTGGCGGGCGACCACGTCGTGGGCCACCTCCGCCAGCCCGGCCTCCAGGGCCAGCGCCAGGCCGACGTTCTCGGCCAGCTCGACCAGCCGCACCGGCACGGCCCCGGTGAGCTCGCCCCTGCGCGCCGAGGCGAGCGCCCCCTCCAGCTCATCGGGCACGGGCCCGTCGCGCACGATGACGACCTCGTCGGGCGGCAGGGTCTGCTCGACGGTGACCGAGGCCAGACTGCGGCGCAGGAAGTCGGCGCGGTCTCCCCGGTAGACCGGCAGCAGCACGCTGAACGGCGGCGCGGAGGCGACGGGTCCGATGCCGCCCGCGGGTGCCGCATCCGCGGCACCGCCGCCGCCCCCCGCCCCGGTGGCCTGGCGGTCCCGCCCGGTTCGCGCACCGCCGGCCCTCGCCGCGGCACGGGCCACGGACTCGACGGCAGCGACGTCGGCCTGGACGGGCGTGCCCAGGAAGACCTCCGCATTGCTGGCGGGCCGCGCCAGGGCCTCGAGCAGACCCTGGCGGCCCGCCCTCCACAGCGTGCCCCGATCGCCCGAGCTCACCGTCGCGCGCAACCAGCGGCGGGCCGTGGCCGCCTCGTACGCCATCCGCTCGAACGCCCCGAGCCCCTCGGAGTCGCGGAAGGTCCAGACCTTGTTGCGCACCTCGAAGCGGAACCGCTCCCCCGGGTCGGCGTCCGAGGATCCCAGCGCCCTGGTGAGGTGGTGCACGATCGACCCCGGCACGTACAGCCCGACCCGCCCCCGCAGGATCCGCGAGGTGTACTCGAAGTCGTCGTTCCACAGGAAGTAGGAGGCGCGTGGCAGGCCGACCTCGCGCACAGCGCGGGCGTTGAGCAGGATCGACACGAAGGAGGCGGTGCGGATCTGGCGGGCGCCCGCGAGCGCCGCGTGACGGTGGAGCGCCGGCGGAAGGCCGGGGCGGGTGCGCGGCCGGTTCATGGGGTGCTCGGCGCCGTCGGTCCACACGGCCTTGGAGGCCAGCAGCGCCGGCGTCCCGGGATAGTCCTCAGCGGCCCGCACGAGCGCCTCCAGCGCGGTGGCGGTCGGGATGGTGTCGTCGTCCATGATCCAGATCCAGTCGGCCCGCGGGAACCGCGTGAGTGCGCGCGCGATGCCGGCGGCGAACCCGCCCGCGCCCCCGGTGTTGACGGGAAGCTCGACGACATGGGCTCCCAGCCGATGGGTCGAGGCCACCTCGCCGGAGGCGTCGGTGGACGCGTTGTCCACGACGACCGCGCCCATCAACGCGACGGTCTGGTCCGCCAGCCCGTCCAGGCACCGGCGCAGCAGCTCCTGGCGGTTGTAGGCGACGACGACGGCGACGACGTTCGTGCGGCTCACTCGGACTCCTTCCGTGGACTGGGACCGGGCTCGGGCCGGACTGGTGCCAAGTGTGCCCCATCCGGGGCCCGCCCTCAGGCGCTGCGGGTCCCGCCGGTCAGGGCCTCCACCGCCGAGCGCCGGCCGGCCTCCTCCCCGAGGACGCGGCGCCCGCCGGGATCCGGGAGGCCCGGCCGCTCCGGGACGAGAGCGCTCAGTCCCCGCAGGCGGCGATGCGCCCCTCACGCGCGGGTTGGTTGGGGGTCTGCGCGGGCTCAGTCCCCGCAGGCGGTGATGCGCCACAGGCTGGCGGTGCCCGAGGAGGCCACCGGCTCCATGGCGTCCGTGGGCCAGTCGGCCAGGGCCCTGTCCCAGCGCAGGGGCGCCTGATGGTCCTCCCACCCCGTCCCGGTGCGGTCGACCCGCAGGTAGTACCGGGCACCGATCTCGCGCAGCAACTCGCAGGTCGTCGAGCCCGGCCGCAGATCGGGGGCCTGACCGGCGAGCCGGTCCGCGGCGGATCCGATCGTCGGCCTCGATCGCAGCGGGTACACGACATCGACGCCCCCGAGCGACCACAGGTAGCTCGCCCCGCGCGCGGGCGTCCCCACGACCACGGCGTCGTCGGGAAGATGAGCGCCCAGGCCGGCGATGAAATCCGTCTCCTCGGGTGTGAGCATCGTGCCGTAGGCGATCCGATCGGGATCGTGGACCGACCTCACCAGCTCGGCCTGCAACGGCAGACGCCCCACGGCCGCGACGCACACGAGCGCGATGAGAGCGGCGACCGTCCTGCGCCCGGGACGCGCGTCGAGCAGATGACGCAGCCCCATGGCGGCGAGCACGAGACCGGGTATCACGACAAGCGGCTGAATACGCGCCTTCTGCAAGTACCACAGAGCACCGATGCGCCGACCCCACCACTGGGGGCCGCCGACGAGCGCGACGAGGAGCAGCGCCAGCGCCGCCGTGATCAGCCACGGGCGCGCCCGGGGAACGCGCACCGCCGCCAGCACGGCCAGCCCGCACACCACGACTCCCAGCGGCAGCCCGATGCGCATCGGGAGCCCGTGGAAGCCGAACGGCCCGTACTGCGGCAGATCGAGAAGCCCCTGCCCCAGGGCTCCCAGGAGGTTCCCGCCGGAGCGGGGGTAGCTCCAGACCCAGACCAGGGCCTCGCGCATGACCCACGCCCCCACCAGGGCGCAGACGGCGAGCACTCCCAGGACGCGAAGCGTCATCGTCCTGCGCCGACCACCGGCGCGGATCAGGCGCACGACAAGAGTGACGGCCGGCGGCCCGAGGAGCACCATGGTGTTGAAGGTCCCCGCGCCGTGCGCCAGGATGATCCCGGCCAGGGCGCCCGCGAACATCAAGCCGCTCATGAGCAGGCCGGATGGCGGCGGCGCCTCCGTCGGGACGTCGTTCCCGGGGGCGTCCTCGCAGGGCAGGCGGCGCAGCAGACGCAGCCCCAGGACCAGCACGCCGGGCAGGCAGACCACGCTCAGGGAGTAGGGCCACACCGCCAGGGTGCCCAGCAGCATCGTCGGAGCCCCCACCGTGGCGGCGCTCAGGACGGTGCCCAGCGCGGCCGCGGTACGGCTGCGGGGGCGGGCGTCGTCGTCGAGGGCCTCGACGAGCAGGCCGGCGATTCCGAGCGGCCAGGCCAGCGCCCCCACGACGAGCGCCATCGCGTTCGAGGCGACCGTCACGCCCGCCGGGAGCAATGCGACCACCCCGTGCCACACGGTCGGGTAGTAGGTCGGCGTCCCCTGGTACAGGGCCGCCATGCTCCCGAAGCTGGAGGCGTTCCCCACCTGGCGGATCGCCTGGACGGCGTTGAAGTGGAAGACGATGTCGAAGGCCTGAGCCGGGGTGCTCATCGACCCCATGCCGATCAGCATCCCGACGGCGAGGATGAGGCACGCCGTCACCAGCCCGGCCGGCACGCGCGGATCGGGGCGCCGGGGACCGGAGTCGTTCCGAGAGTCATCAGAGGCATCGGTGGAGCGGGTCCGGCTCCCGGGGAGAGTACGACGGACGGCCATCAGAAGACCCGCGGCGAGAATCGTCACTCCCGCGATGGCCACCCATCCCCACGGGCTCCAGGCCCGTCCGACGGACGCGGCCGCCAGCTCGGCGGTGCCGATGACGGCGCAGCTCAGCGGCAGCGCGGCGCTCGCCGCGCCCCAGCCCCGCACGCCCCCCAGGCGGGCCAGGAGCAGCCCGGGGACGATCAGGATCGCGCCCGCCAGCAGGACGCTCGCAATCGCGTGGATCATTCGCCACCGCCGATCGTCAACCGGGGCGCACCGGTCCACTTGGCGGCATCGGTGGCGCGGCGCCCGTCCAGGAGGAGTCGCAGCCCGGGCAGGTCGGCGGGGGCGAGCTCGTGGTACTCGGGGTGGTCGGCCTGGACGATGGCGACGTCGACCGGCTCCCCCAAGTGGTAGGGGGTCCAGCCGAAGCCGGCCAGCTCCTCGTCGGAGTACATGGGGTCGTGCACCAGCACCTCGGCGCCGGCCTCGCGCAGCGCCTCCACGGTGGGGAAGACGCCGGAGAAGGCGGTCTCCCTGACCCGCCCGCGATAGGAGGCGCCCAGCACGACGGCGCGCAGGCCGTCCAGGGAGCCGAGCACCTCGATGGCGCGGCCCACCGCGTAGGCGGGCATGGTCGCGTTGAAGAGGCGAGCGCTGCGGACCACCGTCGCGTCGGGATCCGTGGACAGGTACAGACGCGGGTAGACGGGGATGCAGTGGCCGCCCACCGCGACGCCGGGGTGGTGGATGTGGGAGTAGGGCTGGGAGTTGCAGGCCTCGATGACGCGCTCGATGTCGAAGCCGGCCTTGTCCGCGTAGACGGCGAACTGGTTGGCCAGGCCGATGTTGACGTCGCGGTAGGTGGTCTCGGCGAGCTTGGCCATCTCGGCGGCCTCGGCGGTGCCCATGTCCCACACGCCGTTGGGACGGGGCAGGTCGTCGCGCTCGTCGAAGTCCAGGACGGACTCGTAGAAGGCGATGCCGGCCCGGGTGCCGGCCTCGTCCAGGCCGCCCACGAGCTTGGGGTAGCGGCGCAGATCGGCGAGGACGCGGCCGGTCAGGACCCGCTCGGGGCTGAAGACGAGGTGGAAGTCGGTTCCCTCCCTCAAGCCGCTGATCTCCTCGATCATGGGCTTGAACCGCCCCCGCAGGGTGCCCACGGGCAGGGTGGTCTCGTAGGAGACGAGGGTGCCCGGGGTCAGGTGGGCGGCCAGGGAGCGGGTGGCGTCGTCCATCCAGGCGAAGTCCGGCTCCCAGGTGGCGTCGTCGACGAACAGGGGGACCACGAGGACGACGGCGTCCGCGCCCGGAATCGCCTCGGCGTACTCGGTGGTGGCCCGCAGGGCGCCGTTGCCGGTGGCGGGGCTGAGCGCGGCGAGCTTCTCGGTCATACGGGCCTCGCCGGGGAAGGGCTCGGCACCAGCGTTGACGGCCTCGACGACGGCGGGGGCGACGTCGACCCCGATGACCTCATGACCTTTGTCGGCGTACTGGACCGCCAGGGGCAGCCCGATCTTGCCCAGGGCGACGACGGCGATGCGCATACGGGTCCTTTCAAGACGGCCGGTTCCTGGCGCCATCGTATGCCACTGGAATGCTTCTGAAACACTTCAGCGAGAAGACGGGTCCCATGCGGGTTTTATATGGTAAACAGGCAACATTCATACATATCATACATAAACGATGCACAGGATCCATGCAAGGTTCATGAGGAAAGCATCTCGTCGCGCGCGCAGGAACCGTTCGAGAACGGGACGGGAGCCCGTCTTCTAGACTGCACCCGTGAGCCGACGCCCGACGATCCTGGTCATCTCCTTCTCGCCGATCCACCGGGACGCGCGAGTGCTGCGCGAGATCAGCGCGCTGGCCGAGCTCGGCGACGTGACCTCCGCGGGCTACGGAGTCGCACCGCCCCACGTGGTCGACCACGTCCGGGTCCCGGACGGGGCGGCGTCCCTCCCGCAGACGCCGGCGGGAGTCCTCGGCCTCGCCCTGCGCCGGCTGCGGGCGTCCGAGCTGACCGCCCCGGCCGCGCGCGACGCGGTCCGACGCCTGAGCGGGCACGAGTTCGACGTGGTAGTCGCCAATGACGCGCGCGCGATCCCAACGGCGTTCGCGGTCGCCCACGGCGCACCGGTATGGGCGGACATGCACGAGTGGGCGCCCGAGGAGCGCACCCATGTGACCAGCTGGCGCCTCCTGGTGGCCCCGCTCATGGACCACATCTGCCGCGAGTACCTGCCGCGGTGCGCCGCCGTGACGACGGTGGCCGGTTCGATCGCCGACCTGTATCGCGAGCACTATGGCGTCGCGCCGCGTCTGGTGCGCAACGCCGCGCCCTACGCCGACCTGGAGCCCTCGGCGCCGCGCGAGGACGGCACGGTCCGTCTGGTGCACTCGGGCGGAGCCGTGGCGGGCCGCAGCATCGAGGCCATGATCGACGCCGTCGGAGCCGCGTCGCCGCATCTCACCCTCGACCTGTACCTGGTCCCCGGCAACGACGGCGGCCGCTACCTGCGTGCGCTGCGCCGCCGGGCGCGGGGATGCAGCCGGATCGCCTTCCACGAGCCCGTCGCCCCGGCCGAGCTGCCGGGCGAGCTCAACGGATACGACGTCGGCATCTACTGGATCCCGCCGTTCAACACCAACGCGCGCCTGGCGCTGCCGAACAAGATCTTCGACTTCGTTCAGGCCCGGCTCGCGGTCGCCGCGGGGCCGACACTGGAGATGGCCCGCATCATCAACGACTTCGGCATCGGCGTGGTGACCGAGGACTTCGAGCCCGGCTCGATCGTCACAGCGCTCAACGCCCTGACGCCCGAGGACGTGGCCGTCTACAAGTCCCGCTGCGCCCGGGCCGCCCGCGAGCTCAGCTTCGAGCACGAGGCGGCCACGATCCGGGAGATCATCGACGAGCTGTCGCCGCACTGACGCGCGGGCGCGCCGACCCGGGATCACCGGCCCCCCTCGTCCCCCGCCGGAGCCGGCGGGAGCCCGCCGCGGTCGTAATCGCGTGCGACGACGACCGCCATGACCAGCTGGACGACCAGCATGCCCGCCATGAGCCAGCCCAGGACGACGGCCGTCGGCATCAGGTCCAGCCGGCTGAGCCATAGCCAGCCCAGAGGGGCGAGGCAATAGGCGACGGCGAAGGCGAGCAGCCGGCTCTGCCGCTCGGCGACGATGAAGATGTTGGAGATCGGGGAGGTCATGACGGTCATGAACAACCAGGGCGTCAGCGCCCTGGCGTAGTAGCCGGCGTCGTGCCAGGTGGCGCCGAACACGAGGGGGAAGAGCCACGGCGCGAGCAGGTAGAGCGCGGCGAAGGGCACGACGGCGGCCAGGCACGCCCGCCACAGCACTGCGCGCACGAGCGGCAGCATGGTGCCGGGGGCGGCGTCCGCAAGCCTCTTGAGGAAGACCAGGGACACCGAGCCGGCGATGAGGGCCACCGGGACCTGCAGGATGTTCCAGGCGAGCTGGAACTGGCCGAGCGCGGCCACCGAGGTGGCCCCGATCAGCAGGTTGATGCCACTGTTCCTCACCGAGTCCACGAAGACGTTGGGACCGTTGAGCAGGGGCATCCTCCGGTAGCGGTGGGCCATCGCCCGCATCGTGGGGGCGCCGGCGCCCAGGGGCTCGCGCAGCTCGGGCGTGCGCAGATGCAGGCGGAGCAGCGCCACCAGCTGCCCGGTCACCGTCCCGATGATGATCGCCGGCAGTCCCCCGTGCAGAGCCAGACCCGCCGCCAGCTGGAAGCAGGGCACGGCCGTGGACTGGAGGACCCGGTTCCTGGCGATGTCGCCGAAGCGCCCCTGACGCGTGAGCCAGTACTGAATATTGGTGATCTGCGAGACGAGGAAGACGGTGACACCGGCGCCCATGAGCCACCACATGAGCTCGCCCGAGTGGTGGTAATGGTCCCGCAGGATCCGGGCGCCGGCCATGCAGACGGCGGAGGTCAGCAAGGACGTCACGAGCACGCAGCGCGTCGCCAGGCGCTGGAGCACCCGCGCTGCCGCGTCATCATCGGGCATGATGATCGTCACGTCGAAGCGCAGCGCCGCGAAGGTGATGACGAAGCCGGTGACGGACCCGTACACGCCGAACAGGCCCTTGTCGACGTCGGAGTAGACCCGTGCGATGGGAATCTGCAGGAGGAAGATGACACCCTGGGAGGCGGCCGTCCCGGACACGAGCGTGAGGATGGACCGGAGGACGGGACTGCGCTGCGCCGGGCCGCGCCACCCGGGCCGCCCAGCACCCGTCGGCTTGATCATGCGGGTATTGAATCATGGGGCGACGCCGCCGATCATCCGGCGGGTGCGGGCCCCGGACCCGTCCGGTCGGGGCCGGATCAGGACCGGTCGGGGCCGGTCAGAGCCGATCGAAGCGCTCGACCAGTCGTGCGACCGCCCGCCGCGGCGAGTGGTGCTCCGCCACCCAGGCGCGCCCGTTCGTCACCCGCTCGCCGTCCAGGGCCCGCCCGACTCCCCGCACGACGGCCTCCACCATGTCCGACCGGTCCACGGGCCCGCCCAGGACCGGGACATCGCGCGTGGTGTCGTGAGTCCCGTCGTACCACCGGCGATCCAGGGCCATCACCGTCGTGACCCCGCTCCCGACGGCCTCGAGCTCGGAGACCCCCATGCAGCCGGTCATCTGCCCGACCGCGACCGACCCGGTCGCCAGCCACCGGGCGTAGGCGTCGTGGCCCATCCTCGGGCGCAGCTCGACTCCGTGGTCGCGCGCCGCGCGCGGAGCTCCCTCGCCCCAGTCGAGCCCCTCGAGCACGATCGAGTCCCCGTACGCGGACCGGAGCGCGTCGAGCACCTCCACCTGGAGCTCCCCGCCCTTGGCGGCGTCCCAGCGGGAGGCGAAGAGCACGCGGAACGGCCCGTGCTCGACCGGCTCAGCCGGCTCAGTCGGCTCAGTCGGCTCGGCCAGTCCGGCGGGCTCGGCCGGCTCGTGCCCGACCAGCTCATCGACATCGACGACGACGGGCTGCAGCACGGCGTCCGGTCGCAGGTCCAGGACATGCTCGGCCAGGTCCGGAGTCGTGTAGTAGACGTCCCGCGCCCGGCGCACCGCGCGCGTCACGAGATCGGCGTAGCGCGCCTGGTACCTGCGCACGCGGATGTCCGTGCCGTGCAGATGCAGGACGCAGGGCCTGCGCAGCCAGTCGGTGTGCGCCGTCACGGTGGCCCCGTGCACATCGAGCAGATCGGCGCGCACGGCCCTGCGGACGAGCCCGGCCTCCCACCGGGCGCCGCGAAGCGCGCGCCGCAGCGCCCGGGTCCGGGGGGACCAGCCCGGGTCCGCCCGAGCGGTGTCGTACACGTCCCACCGCAGGCCCTCGGCCCGCGCTCGACGCACCAGCGCGCTGCCGATGCGGGCGATGTCATTGACGTGCAGAACCCTCACCCCGCCGGCCGCGCCGTCGGCCACGCCATCAGTCACACCGCCATTGTGGCATGACTGCGGCACGGCGGCCCCGGCCCGCCCCGGTAGGGTCTCGCCATGCACGTTCTCTCCGTGGTCGGCGCCCGCCCGCAGTTCGTCAAGCTCGCCCCCATCGACGCCGCCCTCCGCGCCGCCGGGATCCGCCACACGATCGTGCACACCGGCCAGCACTACGACCCGATGCTCTCGGAGGTCTTCTTCCGCGACCTGGGCATCGGCGCCCCCGACGTCCACATGGGGGTCGGCTCGGGCTCCCACGGCGTGCAGACCGGGGCGATGCTCGCCGCCATGGACACCGTGCTCGCCCAGCGCGCCCCGGACCGGGTACTGGTCTACGGGGACACGAACTCCACGCTCGCCGGAGCGCTGTCGGCCGTCAAGCTGCACGTGCCGGTGGCCCATCTGGAGGCGGGACTGCGATCGTTCAACCGCGCCATGCCCGAGGAGATCAATCGGGTCCTGACCGATCACGCGGCGGACCTGCTACTCGCACCGACGGCGGTCGGGGCGGCCCACCTGGCCGAGGAGGGGCTCGCGGCGCGCACAGTCGTCGTCGGGGACGTCATGACCGACGTGCTGCTGCGCACGCGCGACCAGGTGGTCGACTCCCCCGTCCCGATCGTGACGGAGCCGGGACCGGTCGCGGGCCACCGGTCGTACTCGCTGGCCACGATCCACCGGGCGGAGAACACCGACGACGCCGACCGCCTGCGGTCCGTCCTGGACTCGCTGACGCGGATCGACCACCCCGTCGTCCTGCTCGCCCACCCGCGACTGGTCGCCAGGTGCGCCGAGCACGGGATCGTGCTGGAGGACCGGGGATCCCTGCGGATCCACCCGCCGCTGGCCTACCCCGAGCTCATCGCCTCCGTCATGCACGCGCGCGGCGTCGTCACCGACTCGGGCGGACTGCAGAAGGAGGCCTTCCTCCTGCGGGTGCCGTGCACCACCGTGCGCCCGCAGACCGAGTGGGTGGAGACCGTCGAGCTGGGTTGGAACGTGCTCGTCGAGCCGGGACCGCGCCTGGTGGCGGAGGCCTCGCGCCCGCGACCCGCCGAGCCGGAGGAGGCCCTGGCCCATCCCTACGGCGACGGGCGCGCCGCCGAGCACGTCGCCCGCGTGCTCATCGAGCGCGCCCGGCGCTGAACCGCGCCCGACAGCTCAGTCGTCGAGGAGCACCCGCGCCGCCTCGTCGAGCGCGGCCGTCATGGACCGGTGCTCGAGCACCCAGCGACGCAGTCGCTGCGACCGCTCCCGGATCGATCCCCGGGCGCGCGCGGTCCCCCCGTCGTCGATGGCGGCCAGCAGGGCGGCCCCCACGGCGCGGGCGTCGTAGTCGGCGACCCATCCCAGCCCGGCCCGCAGCAGGTCGGCGCGCGCAGGACCGGGGCCCGCGTAGACCACGGGCGTCCCGCAGGCCAGGGCGGCGAAGATCTTGGTGGGGTAGGCGAAGTCGTACCCGAGCCCGGGGCGGATCGACACCACGGACGCCACGGCGCCGCGCTGCCAGGCCGCGGCCTCGTCGGGCGCCACCACGGGAACCAGGTGGATGCGGGGGTCGTCCGCGGCGAGCTCGCGCAGGTGGTCCCAGTCGCTGCCCTGCCCCAGGTAGACCAGCTCGACCTGCGGACGGGTCCGGTGGACCAGACGGAGGGCCTCGACGAAGATGCCCGCCCCCTGCCACTCCGAGGCGGTGCCCGCGTAGAGGAGGTAGGGGGCCCTCGGGGCGTCGGAGGCGACCGGGCCGTCGAGCGTGAACATCTCGGTGTCGATGCCGTTGGGCACGACAGTCACCCGGCGCGCCCCCAGCTCGGCGACACGCCGGGCCACGCCGCTGCTGACCGTCAGCACGCGGCGGGCGCCGGTCAGCGCGAAGCGCTCCAGCGATCGCAGCGCCGCGACGACCCAGCCAGGCGCCCCCGTGGACTGCGAGGCGTCGGACCACACGTCCGCCGCGTAGTAGGCGTAGGGAACGCCCCGCAGGGCCGCGATCACGCGTACGACGGCCCCCGTCGTGGGCGGTGGCTCCGCCACCAGGAGGTCGGGGCGCCGACCGCCCAGAAGCCGCAGGGCGAGGGGCAGGTCGAAGCTCATGTACTGGGCGTAGCCGCGGATGTAGCCGGTCTCGTCGCGCAACGCGGGCATCGACCTGACCGTCACCCCTGGATCGTCGGGCGCGACGGCTCCCGGTGGGCTGGAGGTGAGGACGCTCACCTCGGCGCCGCGCCGGGCCAGGGCGCGCGCCAGCCCATGCTGCCTGAGCGCGGCCGCGGCCGGCTCGGGGGCGTACAGGCGGGTCGCGAGCACCACTCGCGGAGCGCGCTCCGAGTCGGGGGCGGCGCGACCGCGCCGACGGCGGATCGCGACCGCCGCCGCAGCGCCGACCGCCCCGAGCACCAGGGCCGCGACGCCCCTCGGCACGGGCCTCACAGCTCGACCGTCCGGTCGCCGGCGGCCGAGGCGAGGACGGCCTCGACGACGGTCAGGGTGGTCACGCCGTCCGCCATGGTCGCGGCACTGCTGCCGGTGCCGAGCACGGCATCGCGGAAGTGCTCCTGTTCCAGGGCCAGGGGCTCGCGCTTGGCGATGGCGTAGCGGATGACGTCCCCCTCGGTGACGCCCCGGAAGTTGGCGACCTGGTCCCAGGTGGAGGCGACGGTGCCATTGGCGTGGAAGGTCAGGTCCCCGGTGAGGGTGTCGGCCACGAGGGCGCCCTTCTCGCCGGTGACGATGATGACGCGCTCCTTGAAGGGAGTCAGCCAGTTGACCGTGTGGGAGACGATGACGCCGTTGGCCAGGACTCCGTTGGCCACGACCATGTCCTCGTTCTCGCGCCCGGAGCGGTGGGCGACCTGGGCGCTGATGGCGCGGTAGGGCGAGTCGGCGACCCAGGAGGTCAGGTCGATGTCGTGGGTGGCCAGGTCCTTGACCACGCCGACGTCGCTGATGCGCGCGGGAAAGGGGCCCTGGCGGCGGGTCAGGACCTGGTAGACCTGCCCGAGCTCACCGGCGTCGAGGCGGTGGCGCAGCTCCCGCAGGGCGGGGTTGCAGCGCTCGACGTAGCCGACGGCCCCCACCAGGCCGCGGGAGGCGAAGGCGTCGGCGACGCGACGGCCGGCATCCACGCTGTGCGCGATGGGCTTCTCGACCATAGTGGGCACCCCCGCCTCGGCCAGAGCCAGGGCGACCCGCTCGTGGTGGACGGTGGGCACGGCCACCACGGCGGCATCCAGCCCGACGTCGATCAGCGCGGCGACGTCCGGCAGCGGCTCGAGCTCACCGGCGACGCCGAATCGGTCGCCGCCGGGATCGGCCACGGCCACGAGGTCCATGCCCTCGGTCGCCCGGATGACCCGGGCGTGATGACGTCCCATGGAGCCCAGGCCGATCAGGCCCACGCGCAGCCCCGGGGTGCGTGCCGTCCCGCTCATGGGTCAGGCTCCTGCGCTCACGGTCGCGGTGACCGCCTCGACGATGCGCGCCAGGTCGGCCTCGGACAGGGACGGGTGGACCGGCAGGGACAGGCACTCGCGGGCGGCCCTCTCGGTGCCCGGCAGCTCGACTCCCGGCGCGTAGGGCGCCAGGGAGTCCAGCCGGTGGTTGGGGATCGGGTAGTAGACGCCGGTGCCGACCCGCCACTCGTCCCTCAGCACGGCCTGGATGCGGTCGCGCTCGGCGGCGGTGGCGCCCTCGAAGCGGATCGTGTACTGATGGTAGACGTGGGTGCGGCCGTCGGGCTCGGTGGGCGTGATCACGCCCACCGAGCCGGCCAGGCCCTCGTTCAGCGCCGCCGCGTTGGCCCGGCGCCGCGCGGTCCACCCGGCCAGCCCGCCCAGCTGCACCCGGCCCACGGCCGCGGACACGTCGGTCATGCGGTTGTTCAGCCCCACCAGCTCGTTGGCGTACTGCCTCTCCATGCCCTGGTTGCGCAGCAGGCGGACCCGGCGCGCCAGTGCGGCGTCACCGGTGGTGACCATGCCCCCCTCCAGGGAGGTCATGTTCTTGGTCGGGTAGAAGGAGAAGGACCCCCACGCACCGAAGGCGCCCACCGGCGTGGAGCCGATGGCGGCGGCGTGGGCCTGGGCGCAGTCCTCGAAGACGGCCAGGCCGTGGGCCTCGGCGATCCGCATGATCGCGGGCATGTTGGCCGGTAGGCCGTACAGGTGCACCACCTCGATCGCCGCGGTGCGCTCGGTGATGGCGGCCTCCACGCTCGCCGGGTCCAGGGTGAAGGTGGCGAGGTCGATGTCGGCGAAGACGGGGCGGGCGCCGGCGAGCACCACCGAGTTGGCCGTGGCTGCGAAGGTGAAGGACGGCACGATCACCTCGGCGTCCTCGGGCAGGCCGCTGGCCAGCGTCGCCAGGTGCTGGGCGGAGGTGCCCGAGTTGACCGCGACCGCGTGGGCGCCGCCGACGACCCGCTCGGAGAACTCCTCCTCGAAGGCGGCGACCTGCGGGCCCTGGACCACCATGCCCGAGGCGATGACGGCGTCGACGGCGGAGCGCTCCCGGGCCCCGATGATCGGCCTGGCAGCGGGGATGAACTCATGCGGCATCAGGCACGCACCTCTCGGATCGTGTTCTCGTCCTCCTCGTACAGCGCCCCCGTGGCCGGGCAGCGCCATCGTCGCGACCCGTCGCTCCCGGCGGCGACCAGCGGCTCGCCCGCGCGCCCCACCCAGCCCACTCGCCTGGCGGGCACGCCGGCGACGAGCGCGTGCGCCGGCACGTCCCCGGTGACGACGGCGCCCGCGGCCACGGTGGCCCACGCCCCGATGCGCACCGGGGCGACGCAGACGGCGCGCGCGCCGATGGAGGCGCCCTCGTCGATGGCGACGCCCACCGGCCGCCAGTCCGAGGCGGACTTGAGCGACCCGTCCGGGTTGACCGCCCGCGGGAAGCGGTCGTTGGTCAGCGTCGCCGCCGGGCCGATGAACACCCCGTCGGCCAGCACCGCCGGCTCGTACACCAGGGCGTAGTTCTGCACCTTGCAGTGGCGCCCCATGCGCACGCCCTCGCCGATGTAGGCGCCGCGGCCCACGATGCAGCCCCGGCCCAGCACAGCGCGCTCGCGCACCTGCGCCAGGTGCCACACCGCCGATCCGTCACCGATGACGGCGGCCTCGGACACATCGGCGGACGGAGCGATACGAGTGGCCACGGCGGCTCCTTGTCGTTGGGCGGTCCGGATGACCCGGACGGCGCGGGTGGCGGCACGGGCATCCTAATCCCGCCCCCATCCCGCCGCGAGCGTCGGACCCGCATGCGAGAATGCGGCCGTGACGTCTTCCCCGGACCTCCCCATCCCCGCAGAATCCACGTGCTCCGACGAACTCACCGGTACCTGGCTCGTCATTCCGCTGTACAACGAGGCGCAGGTCGTCCGCGACGTCATCGAGGAGGCCCGCCGGACCTTCCCCCGCATCGTCGCCGTCGACGACGGCTCGCGGGACGACTCCGCGGCGCGGGCCGAGTCCGCGGGAGCCCTCGTCGTCCGCCACCCCGTCAACCTGGGGCAGGGCGCGGCCCTGCAGACCGGCATCAGCTACGTGCTGGAGCGCACCGACGCGCGCTACCTCATCACCTTCGACGCCGACGGACAGCACTCGGTCGCCGACGCCGCCGCGATGGCGGCCGCCGCCCGGGACGAGGACCTGGCGATCGTGCTCGGCTCCCGGTTCCTCGAGGGCCCCTCACCAGTCGGTCCGCTCAAGCGCCTGGTGCTCGCCACGGCCGCCGCGGTCGCGTCCCGCACGACCGGTATGCGCCTGAGCGACGCGCACAACGGCCTGAGGCTGCTGCGGCGCGACGCGGCCGAGCGCCTCGACCTGAGGCAGAACCGCATGGCGCACGCCAGCGAGATCATCCGCCAGCTCGCGGCCACCGGTCTGCCCTGGAGGGAGTTCCCGGTCCGCATCGCCTACACCGAGTACTCGAGGGCCAAGGGGCAGTCGCTGCTCAACTCCGTCAATATCCTCGTCGATCTGATCTTCTCCTGACCGCGCAAGGAATCCGCCATGAGCTCCCAGCTGATCATCAAGTCCGTCCTCCTCATCTGCGTCGCGGGCCTGGGGTGGATGATGCTGCGCTCCCCCGGCGGGACCCGGCATCAGGCCGGGCGCAGGCTCGCGACCCTGGCCTTCGTGCTGTTCGCCATCGTCGCCATCGCGGCGCCCTCCCTCACCACGCGCCTGGCCCACCTCGTCGGCGTGGGACGGGGGGCCGACCTGCTCCTCTACGCCCTCGTCATCGCCCTCCTGGCCCAGATCCTCTCGTCGTTCCGGCGCAACGCCAGCCGCGAGCGGCAGATCACGCGCCTGGCGCGCCGCATCGCCCTGGACACGGCGCCCGACCCCCATCAGGACCCTCCGGAACGGGACGCGGCGCAAGCGCAGTAGCCCGCAGTAGCCCGCAGTGGGTCGTAGCGGGCTGTAGCGGGCCGAGGAGGGCACATATCACGCCCGACGCGAGACTCGAATCATAGGATCAGGCGAGTCGACCACGTATTCTTCTGCACGTGTCCACGCCACCCGTACGCCATGCAGCGCGCGAGCTGCGCCACCGCCTGCTGCGCAACGTCATGCTGAGCCTGCTGGCGGCCATGCTCTTCGTGACCACGGGCGCTTGGGCCGTCTACCACGACCTCCAGGGGCGGCTCAGCATCTTGGACATCGACGGCATCCTCTCGGAGGAGGATCGCCCTCCGGGCCCCACGGACCACTCCTTCGAGGGACGCGCCGTCAACATCCTCGTCATGGGCTCGGACTCCCGCAATGGCCAGGTGGTCGATGACGGCACCGAGGGCATGCGCTCGGACACGGCCATGATCGTGCACCTGTCCGAGGATCGCAGCCGCATGGACGTCGTCTCGATCCCCCGCGACACGATGGTCCAGATACCGTCGTGCAAGCTGCCCGATGGCTCGGAGAGCGACCCCTCCTCCTACGCCATCTTCAACTCCGCCTTCTCCACCGGCGCCGACAACTCCTCCAACCCCGACGACGTCAAGTTCGCCGCGGCCTGCACGATCAAGACCGTCGAGAAGCTCACCAACATCCGCATCGACGAGTACATGGTGGTCGACTTCACCGGCTTCGAGAAGATAGTGGACTCCCTGGGCGGCGTGCCCATGTACGTCGAGGAGGACGTCGACGACGACAGGGCGGACCTCCATCTCACCAAGGGTTGCAACACGCTCAACGGCGCCCAGGCCCTGGGCTACGCGCGGGCCCGCTACTCCCTGGGCGACGGCTCCGACATGTCCCGCATCGGACGCCAGCAGCAGCTGGTCGCGGCGATCATGCGCACCGCCCAGTCGAAGAACCTCCTGACGGACATGCCGACCCTCTACGACTTCGCGACCTCCTCGCTGGAGACGCTCACCGTCAGCCCGGGGCTCGGAGGCGTGGACAAGCTCGCGGGCCTGGCCAACAGCGCCGCCAGCATCGGCATGGACAAGATCAACTTCATCACCATGCCCGTCGAGCAGGATCCCTACGACGCCAACCGCGTGGCGCCCAGCGACCAGGCCGACGACGTCTGGGACGCCATGCGCGACGACAAGCCGGTCCCCGAGGAGGCCGTCTCCCTGTCCGCCGACGGGACCTCCCCCAGCCAGGAGGCGGCCCCCGCCACGGACGACTCCACCGGGGGCAGCGCCTCCACCGGGTCCAAGACCGAGCCCGGGACCACTCCCGCCGACCCGGGAGGCTCGGGGGCCGGATCGGGTGACCCGGCGACCGTCGATCCCGCGACGCAGTGCCGGTGACAGGGCCGGTGACTCTACCCCCATCCTTCGATCCCGACCGGGACGACGCCTCGGGCCGTCGCCGGGGGCGGAGACCGCCCTCCTCGGTCCGCCGTTCGGCGGCCCCGGGAGACGGCTCCCGGTCGGCCGCCGAACGGCCGGCAGCGCCGTCGGGGCGCCCCGCCGGCACCCGGGGAGGCGGTTCTCGCCCCATCCCGCCCCGCACGGGCCCCGCGGATCGGGCCGCAGGGCGCGGAGAGGCTCCACCACCCCGCCCTCCGCGACGGGTCTCGACGCGAAGGGCCGAGCCGAGTAGGGCCGGTGGTCGGGAACCCGGATCGAGCCATGTGCGTCCGGGGTCCTCGGCCGTGCCCATCGGGCACGGGTCCGCCGAGCGCCCCGATCCGACCCGGGCCCTGCCCACCAGGGCCGCAGCGGCTCCCGGCGATGCCCTCGCGCGAGGCACCTTCCCGGTGGGTCCCAGGCCCTCGCCGTACGGCGACCCGGCCCAGCTGCCGACGCGTCCCGAACGCGCACCGGTCCGCCCCCGCAAGCGCCGTCCGCTGCGATGGCTGGCGGCGGCCCTCGTCCTGCTCCTCGTGCTCATCGGGGGGCGCGTGGCATGGCTGTGGCACGACGTGGACTCCAAGCTCCAGCGCGTCGATGCCCTGTCCGGTGCCAGGGACACCTCCGGGGAGACCTGGCTCATCGTCGGTTCTGACTCCCGCGCCAACGGGGGCGTGCCCCAGGACGGCACCGAAGGATCGCGCGCCGACTCGATCATGGTGCTTCACAAGGCGTCCAACGGGCAGGCCTCGCTGACGTCGCTGCCCCGCGACACCTACGTCGAGATCCCCGGCTACGACAACGACAAGATCAACTCGGCCTACTCCTACGGGCAGGCGCCGCTCCTGGTCCAGACCGCCGAGAGGCTCACCGGGCTGACCATGGACCATTACGTCGAGGTCGGCATGGGCGGAGTCACGCGAATGGTCGACGCCGTCGGCGGTATCGACGTGTGCCTCGACTACGACGTCGACGATCACGACTCGTCCCTGGTGTGGGACACCTCGAAGGGCACCTGCCAGGAAGTCGACGGCGACAAGGCCCTGGCGTACTCCCGCATGCGCAAGTCGGACCCGACCGGCGACATCGGCCGCGCGCAGCGCCAGCGGACAGTCGTCTCGGCGGTGGTCTCCAAGGCCATGTCCGCCCAGACCCTGATCAATCCCTTCCGTCAGGACAAGCTCGTCGATTCCGGAACACAGGCGCTGACCGTGGATGAGGACGCCTCCCCGCTCGACCTGGGGCAGATGGCACTGGCCTTCCGCTCGGCCTCGCACAAGGGGCTCACCGGCGCGCCGCCCATCGACACCCTCGACTACGAGCCCGGCGGGATCGGCGCCGCGGTGCTCCTGCAGGACACGACCGCACCGGACTTCTTCTCCAAGATGCGCGCGGGCGAGCTGACGGCCAAGGACTTCGACCAGCCCGACCAGTCCTGAGCCCTCCCGGCCCCGCCCGCGCCCGCCCGCTCCCCTATCGCCGAGATCGGTCGAGTTCCGTGCCGAGATCGGTTCAGTTCCGGCTCGAGATCGGTTGAGGACGGCGGGCGGGGCGGGATTCCTCTCAGTCGAAGCTCTTGCGCTCGGGGTCGGCCTGCCAGGCGGTGAAGGACGAGGTCACGATGTCGTCCAGGTCGTGCTCGGCCTTCCATCCCAGCACCTGGCCGATGCGCTCGGCGTCGCCGATGAGCTGGGGCGGGTCGCCGGCGCGGCGGTCGAGCTCCTCGGGCTCGACGTCCAGACCGGTGGAGGCGATGACCCTCGAGACGACCTCCCGCACCGACGAGCCCTTGCCGGTGCCCACGTTGAAGATGTGATCGGCCATCCGCCCGCCCCCGGCCAGGTAGTCCAGGGCGGCGATGTGCGCCACCGCCAGGTCGCGCACGTGGATGTAGTCGCGAATGCACGTGCCGTCGGGAGTCGGGTAGTCGGTGCCGAAGATCTTGGGGGTCTCCCCGCGAGAGAGGCGGTCCAGCACCATGGGGATGAGATTGAGGGTGGCCATGTCTCCCAGGTCGTCCCAGCCGGCGCCGGCGACGTTGAAGTACCGCAGGCCGGCCCAGCGCAGCCCCCAGGCCCGCTCGCAGTCCGCCATCATCCACTCGCCGATCAGCTTGGTCTCACCGTAAGGATTGATCGGGTGGCAGTCGATGTCCTCGGGGACGACCTCCACCGGCGGCATTCCGTAGACGGCGGCCGAGGAGGAGAAGATCATCTGCTCGACCCGCGCCTGCTCCATCGCCAGCAGCATGTTCGCCAGGCCGCCGACGTTCTGCTGGTAGTACCAGCCGGGCCGTGCCACCGACTCGCCCACCTGCTTGCGCGCCGCGAAATGGATGACCGCCGTGACGCCGCGGCGCTCCATGACGTCCGCGAGCGTTTCCACCGCCTCGCCGGACGCCACGTCCAGCTCGATCACCTCAGCGCCCTTCACGCGTCCCGGCGAGCCGTAGGACAGGTCATCGACGACGATCACCTCGTCCCCGCGCTCAAGCAGAAGACGGACGACGTGGGCTCCGATGTAGCCGGCACCGCCGGCAACGAGAATACTCATGGCAGCATGCTACAGAGACTTGCACAGGCCCGTGCCCGGCGTCGCCCGCGCCGACACACGCGACCTCATTGATCGTGTCGACCAGTCAGATCCCGGGCCCGCGCCGCTCGCGCAGCGCAGCGCCCTTGGCGCGGGCCATCTCTGCGAGATCGGCCTGGAAGGCCGTCATCGCCCGCCTCAGTCGAGTGGCCTCCTCGCCGTCGCCGGCCGCAAGCATGCGCACGGCGAGCAGGCCGGCGTTGCGGGCGCCGCCGATCGACACGGTGGCCACCGGGACGCCCGCCGGCATCTGGACGATGGACAGCAGCGAGTCCATGCCGTCGAGGTGCTTCAGCGGCACGGGCACGCCGATGACCGGCAGCTCGGTGACGGCTGCGAGCATGCCCGGCAGGTGAGCCGCCCCCCCGGCGCCCGCGATCACGACTCGCAGGCCCCGCTCGGCGGCCGTGCGCCCGTAGTCGATCATCTCGGCAGGCATGCGATGGGCGGAGACGACGTCGGCCTCGTAGGGCACGGCGAACTCCTCCAGGGCCGAGGCAGCGGCCTCCATGGTGGGCCAGTCGGAATCCGAGCCCATGACGATGCCGACCCTGGCCTGCGAGGCGTGGTTCATAACGGGAGTCCCTTCCTGCTGCTCATCCGCGGGCGGGCGGGGTCGGTGGTCCGGCCCGCTCCCGCCGGCCACCAGTCTCGCCCGATCTCAGCGCGGACGCGAACCGATTTCGACGCGGAACTGAACCGATCTCGGCGAAGGGGAGAAGATGAGGGGCCCGCGCTCAGGCGTCCCCGCGCAGGACGGCGGCGACGGCCCGGGCGCGCGCCAGAGCCGCGGCCACCGCCGCAGCGGGGTCGGCGGTGGGATCGACAACGAGATTGACGTGGCCGAGCTTGCGCCCCGGACGCCGGCTCTTGCCGTACATGTGGATGCGGACCTGCGGATCCAGGGCCAGGGCACGGGCCAGAGCATCCTCACCGGGCTCCGACCGGCCCCCCAGGACGTTGACCATGACCGTGGCCGGGGCGGTGGGCTCGGAGGAGCCGAGCGGCAGATCGAGAACCGCGCGCATGTGCTGGGCGAACTGGCTCGTGACCGCGCCATCCTGGGTCCAGTGGCCCGAGTTGTGGGGGCGCATCGCCAGCTCGTTGACATACAGGGAGGCGGGGCGCCCCGCGGCCTCGACGGCGAACAGCTCGACGGCGAGCACGCCGGTGACCCCGAAGCGCTCGGCCACCGTGCGCCCGATCCGCTGCGCCCGCGCCGCGTCCGCCTCCTCCAGGCCCGGAGCCGGGGCGACGACCTCGGAGCAGATGCCGCCGTCCTGGACGGTCTGCGCCACCGGCCAGACCCGCACCTCCCCGCTGGGGCTGCGGGCGAGCAGGACGGCGAGCTCGCGGGTGAAGGGGACCGCCTGCTCGACCAGCAGGCTGGTGACCGCGCCGCCGCCCAGGCTCCCCCCGCCCCCGGCGCCGTCGGAGGCCGCACCGGCACGGGCCGCGGCGGTATCGACGATCCAGGCCGCCGCCTCCGCGCCGCTGTCGCGCAGGTCCCGCGGCCCGTCCACGACGAGCACGCCGTGACCGTCGTAGCCGCCGCGCGGCGTCTTGAGCACCACCGGCCAGCCGTGGCGGTCGGCGAAGGCGCCGATCTGCTCGGCCATGGCGCCCGCATCCCCGGCGACCTCGGCCCACGCGGGCTGAGGCAGTCCGGCCTCATCCATGGCGCGGCGCATGGCGAGCTTGTCGCGCGCCAGCAGCAGGGCCCGCGGGCCGGGCTGGACGGAGACGCCCTCGGTCCGAAGCCGTTCCAGAAGCTCGAGGTCCTGGTGCTCGTGCTCGAAGGTGAGGGCATCGGCACGGCCGACGGCCTGACGGGAGACGGCATCGACGGCTCCGGGGCGCTGGGCGCCGTCGCGACCGTCCACGAGGGCGCGCACGGCGACGTCCTCATCGGCCCCGCCCACGGGCGCGTCCACCGTGACCTGCGCCGCCGAGCCGTCCGGCGCCTCGACCAGGGTCCGCAGATGAATACCCAGAGCGGAGGCCTCCTCCTGCATCATGCGGGCCAGCTGCCCGCCTCCGACAACGGCGAGAATGGGTGCGATCACCTCCCCAGGCTACCGGCAGACGGCGAACCGCCGACGCCCCGCCGCCCCCGGTCCTCCTCGGCGCCGTACGCTGGGCGTCGTGCTCAGCCCGTTCGCCCCCGCCCAGTCGTCGCTCTCCGCGCGGCGGGACCCCGATGCCCCTGACGCTCCCGATGGCGCAGCGCCATCCTCCGATCACCGCATCGGTGCCCCTCACTGGCTGAGGATCCTGGCGGTGTGGGGCGCCGCCTCGGCGGTCTCGCTCATCATTCTGCGACTGAGCGCCCCGGACACCCCGCGCACGATATGGGCGCCGCCCTCCCCCACCTGGCTGGAGCACATCTCCTTCTGGGACTCGGGCTGGTACAACCGCATCGATCAGCAGGGCTATCCCTCCGCGCTCGCCGTGGATGCCGACGGTCATGTGGATCAGAACGCCTGGGCCTTCATGCCGCTGCTTCCCGCGCTCGCCGGTGGGATCGTGCGGGCCACGGGGTGGTCCTTCTACGCCTGCGCCGCCCTGGTGGCGACGGCGGCCTCCGCCGGTGCCGCCGTCGTCATGGACCGGTGGCTGGCCCCGGTGGTGGGAGAGCGGGCGTCGCTGTGGGCGGTCGCCCTGATGTGGAGCTCGCCGTGCGCTCTCGTGCTGCAGGTGCCCTACGCGGAGTCCCTGGGCCTGCTGTTCACGGCGGCGGCCCTGGCCCTGGCCGGGCGCGGCGGGCGGGGGCGCTCCGCCCTCGCCGCCGCCTGCGTCGTGCTCGCGGCCTTCTCCCGACCGATCGGGGTTCCGCTGACCCTCGCCCTCGGCGCCTGGTGGCTGTGGGAACTCGCCGGTGAGCGGCCGCCCGGGGCACGGGGGCGGTGGAGGAGTGGGCTCCTGCCCGCCGCCCCAGGGCCGTCGGGGCCGGACCGCGGGCGACAGGTGCGCCTGCTGGCGCTGACCATCCTCTCGGGCGCGTGCACCCTGGCCTGGCCGGTGCTCGCCTGGCTGTCCACCGGACGCGGGGATGCGTACACGGCGACCGAGACGGCGTGGCGCGACGGCTCGTTGACGCCCTTCGCGCCCTGGCTCGCTCGCAGCGGCTGGTGGGTCGGACCGCATCTGGGGCCGCTGCTGCTGGCGGGGATCCTGGTGGTGGCCGCCGCCGCGCTCAGCGCGCCGTCGCTGCGGCGCCTGGGCCCGGGGGCGTGGTTCTGGTGCATCGCCTACGTGGTGTACCTCCTGGCGTTCTTCGACCCCACGACGTCGGTCTTCCGCATCCTGCTGCCGCTGGCGCCGGTGGCCTGGGTGCTGGCAGCCTCCTTGTCGCTCCGGCGCAGGATCCTGCTGCTGACGACCTGCGTCGTGGGGCAGCTGTTCTGGATCGGCTGGGTGTGGGACCTCTCCGTCAGGGTGACCCAGTGGGTGCCGTGAGCACCCGTGCCCTACGATCACGAGTGTGACTCGATCCAGCTCGCGCGCACCCGGCACGCTCGAATCGCGCTCGATCCCGCCCGCCGACTCCGCATCGGACACGGACCGCGACCCCGCCCTCCTCAAGGGGCCGACCCTCAAGGAGCGCATTCGCGCCTGGGTGACGGAGTTCCTGCAGTTCGGGCTGGTGGGGGCGCTGGCCTACGTCGTGGACTCGGGCCTGTTCGTCCTCCTCCAGCACGGGCCGCTGGGCCTGCTGGCCGGGCACCCGAACACGGCCAATGCGGCCAGCGCGACGATCGCGACGATCTTCTCCTGGGTGGCCAACCGCCTGTGGACCTATCGGGGGCGCACGCAGGAGAACATGGCGCGAGAGGCGCTCCTCTTCGCCCTGGCCAACCTGGGCGGTCTGTTCATCACCCAGTTCTGCCTGCTCTTCACCCACCACGTCCTGGGGCTGACCTCGCCGCTCGCCGACATGATCGCCGCATACATCGTCGGCTTCGGCCTGGGGACCGCCTTCCGATTCGCCTTCTACCACTACATCGTCTTCAACGGCACGACGGACGACGACGAAGCGGATGGAGCACCCGTGGCGGACGATCCGGCCGGAACGAGCTGAGCGGCTCCGGCGTGCCTGACGCCACATGCCCGTTGAGGGCGTCCTCATGGCAGCCGATGCGACGTCTTCCATAGCCTGAGTCGGTGACGATATCGACCGCGGCCGCCACGGCCGAACTCTCCACGATCCTGTCCCCCGTCCACCCCCTCATGCCGGCCCCCGCGCTCGGGCCGGAGTGGCTGGATCCCGCCAACATCATCACCGCCTTCGTCGGATGGATCGGCCCATGGGCGATCGTGGGCGTCATGCTCGTGATCTTCGCCGAGACGGGGCTGCTGGTCGGGTTCTTCCTGCCCGGGGACTCCCTGCTGTTCACCCTGGGGATGTTCGTCGCCATCGGCGAGAGCGATCCCTCCAGCGGTGTGCCGGTCCACATCTGGATCGCCGCGCCCCTGGTCTGGCTGGCGGCGATCTGCGGCAACCAGTGCGGCTACGTCATCGGCCGCAAGGCGGGGCCGGCGATCTTCAACAAGCCGGACTCCCGCCTGTTCAAGCAGGAGTACGTCGAGCGCACCGCCGCCTTCTTCGCCAAGCACGGGGGCAAGGCCATCACCCTGGCCCAGTTCGTCCCGATCGTGCGCACCTTCACCCCCGTCATGGCCGGAGTCGGCAGGATGCACTACAGCCACTTCCTCGGGTTCAACGCCCTGGGCGCGACCTTCTGGGCCTTCGGCATCACCTGGCTCGGTTACTTCCTGGGCAATATCACCTGGATCCAGAAGAACATCGACCTCATGATCCTCGGGATCGTCTTCGTCTCGGCCATCCCGATGCTCATCGCGGCCCTGCGCAAGCGCTTCGCCGGCGGCAAGCGCCTCGCCGGCGGCAAGCGCGAGATGGCCTGACGGACCGCCCCGCCGGCGGCATGCCGAACCTCGGCAGCAGGCCGGCGGGGAAGCGGGGCCGACGACGGCGCGGGTCAGGAGCGGCGCGGGACGAGAGCGGTCAGAAGCGGCGCCTGCGCCCGACGCTCACCAGCGCCCCCTGCGGCAGCACGTTGTTCGGATCCAGTGACCGTGGCACAGCGTTGAGCAGGACGGAGAACACCGCCGGACTGCGCTGCGACAGCTCGATCTTGCCCCCGTCGGCCTCCACCAGGTCCTTGGCCAGCGCCAGCCCCACTCCCGTCGAGCCGTGCCCGGAGACGTGGCGCTCGAACACGTGCTGGGCGATATCCTCCTCGACGCCATCGCCCTCGTCGGCGACATCGATGAAGACGCCGTGCCCGCCCTTGGCACTGCGCACCCTCACGCTCGTCGTCCCCGCGCCGTAGCGCAGCGAGTTCTCGATCATGGTGGCCAGCACCTGCGCCAGAGAGCCGGGGCTCGCCAGCACCGGCAGCTCGACGTCGTCGGCGAAGGTGATCTCCCTGCCCGCCTCCGTGAAAGCCGGCTCCCACTCCTCGCGCTGCTGGGCGAAGACCTCGCCCAGGTGCAGGGCCTCGGTGGTGCCGCCGCCGGTGCGTC
>ERZ773065.268-NODE-268-length-33010-cov-5.428220_pt1 | contig 33010 bp, 42 predicted proteins | sample MGYA00580623_ERZ773065 | MGnify/ENA primary metagenome ERZ773065 (study PRJEB29015, sample SAMEA2738017) | human oral metagenome | biome: human oral; feature: human-associated habitat; material: dental | place: China | collected 2047 ... | reverse complement strand
TTCATCTAATAAAAAAAATAATAATAATAATAATAACAATAACAATAATAATAATAGTAATAATAGTAATAATAATAAATCTACAAATGATACTGATAAAGATAAGAAAGAAAAGGAAGATAAGGAGAATAAGGAAAAAGAACAAGAAGATATAGAACGGAAAAGTAGGAAAAAGTTTTAAAATTGATCAAACAAATCCTATAAGTGATTTTTTGGGAGATATAGGAACAGGTATAGGACATTTATTAAATGGTGTTTTAGGTATAATATTTTTTGTTTTATATTTGCCAGTAGTTATACTAGTTATAAGTATAATGGCACTTCTTACAATATTATTACAAGATTCAAGTAAAGATGCAGGAGCAGGAGAAGCAAAATCAGGATGGTTACTAACTCCAGATAAGATATTTATGAATAAGGTACCTATTACAAATATAGAAATATTTATAAATGGTAGTTTAGCAGAAAAAACAAAATTATCAGGATTTGTGAATGCTATTGCATCATGGTATAGAGTTATATTTTTAATATCTATAGCAATATTATTCTTTATTCTAATATATCTTTCAATAAGAGCAATGACATCTTCTCTTGCAAAAGATGTTGCAGAAATAAAAATGATGTTTTTAAATTGGATAAAGAGTGTAATGATATTGTTCTTGATGATATTTATAATTGTAGGTGTAATATCATTAAATTCAGCATTTGTATCAATAATAACAAAAAGTTTAGTAAATGAGAGTAAAGCACTTGAAAATCAAGTTATGGGTCTTGTAGCAGGAATATTAAGTTTTAATTTTATAAGAGAAACGATAAGTCTTGTAATATTATTTATAATATTATTCCAAACACTATCATTCTTAAGTGTATATGTTAAGAGACTTATAACTATAGGTTTCTATATATTAATTGCACCTATAATTTCAGTTGCATATGCAATTGATGTTGTTGGGGATAAAAAAGCACAAAGTATGAGAAATTGGCTTACAAAATTTATGGGACTAGTTTTTGTACAACCATTCCACTTATTATTATATACAATATTTGCAGGAACTGTATTTAAGGTTGCAAATGCATCTGGTGGAATTGGAGGTCCTGGTGGCATAGTAACATTTACACCAGGAGGATTGAATTTCGGATTATTAATATTATTACTTGCATTTTTTAAATTTTTTAAAGAAGCAGAAGAAATTCTAAAAGAAATGTTCCAATTTGATAAAGAGGTAAGTTTATCAAAAGGATCAGGATTTGCTAAGATGATAATATATGATCAAGGACTTAAGAGAATTGAAAAAATGGGATCTAAGAAAAAAGATTCAGATAATTCAGAAAATGTACAAAAACCTATATATATTAAAGCAAAAGAAATGTTTAGTAATAAGAATAATAAACAAACAAATAATACAACAAATCAAAATCAATCACAAACACAACAATCTACACAAACTGCAGGAGGTTTAGGATCAGCAGATAATAATACACAACAAACAAGTACTGAGGAAACTAAAGCTAAAAATAAATTCTTAGAAACTGTAGGAAAGACTACAGGAAAAGTATTTAATAGTAAAGCTGCAAAAGCTGTTAAAAATACTTATGTTTTTGCAGGAAAACATATTGCGCCAGCGATAATACGGAGGTGCAGTAGGATTTACTGTTGCAGATAAAAACCCAGTAGATGAAATTATAGCAGGTGGTGTTGTAGGACATGCTATAGTGAACAAAGGAATTCTTCCAAGAGTAAATAATCAATTGAAAAAAATGGATTTACATAGGGATTATGGACAAAATGCACAAAAGTCTAGTAATAATGTTGAAGATCAATTACACAATATTGAAAAAATAACAGGACAAAATTTTGATAATGCCACAGTTGAAGGAAAACAAAATATTGCAAATTTCTTAGAACAAGTTAAAAGTAAGATGGATAATGGACAAATAATGAAAGACTTATCTACAGCACTTGATAAATATAGAGAACATTTAATGAAATTTGAGAATAAGACAAAATTTGAAGCAGATCTACTTGTGACAAAGAAATTAAATGAATTAAAAGAAAATAAGATTGATTATACAAATATAGAAGGACCAGAAAAAGAACTTGCGCTTGCATATAATCAAACAAAGGTAGCAAGTGAGATAAGTGAATTTAATACAATAAATGCACCAATTAATGGGGATTTTAGAGATGTAGAATCATTATTACTTTCAGGAGGAACAAAAGCTTCTGGAGATACACAAAAGATTAGTCAAAGAGAAGAATATAGGACTTTCAAAAATGAGATAAATGAAGTTATGTCAGAAATGAAAGAATATATGGAAGAAAATAAAAAGTTAAAAGAAAATATTGAAAAAATGATGAGAGCAGGGCTTGATAAAGAAGAAGTAATGCAAAAATATGAAAAAATTCAAAAAAAAGTAAAAGTATTTAAAACTAAAGTGGAAAAGAAAGCGTTAAAACAAGACATAACAGATAAAGAACGTGAAGAATATGAAAGATTAATTACAAGAATTGAAACAAATGAATTAGGTAGTGTAAAAGAAGAAGAATATAAGAAATTAGTATTAGATACATTTGAAGGAAATACAGGAAATGAAGGAAACAATAAAGAAGAAAATCAATAAAGATGAAAGAAAGATTAAAATAATTTTAGGAATAATGTTAATACTTTTTGTACTAACATTGGCCTCATTTGTAATGTTAATTACAAAACTCTTTGAAAAAAAAGAAGACCCTAAAGTCCCATATGTTAAAGGAATAGAAAAAAATGAAAAACTTGTGGAAAGATTAAAAGGGAAAAGTGAGTATGCAAGAATGAAAATATATTTAGGAGATATTGTTAAAAAATTAAATGAGAAAAATTATTCAGAGGTATATAAAAGACTTGCACCAGAATACAAGAAAAAATATTTTAATAGTTTAGAAGAGTTTGAAAAATATTTTAAAGACTATTATCCAGATTCATTTAGCATAAAACATGTTAATTTCGAAGCAATTGGGGATTATTATGTTGTAGAAACAGATATTATAGCAAACAATTCAAATGAAGATAATAAAAATAAGAAGGGATTATATTTTGTTTTTAGAGAATATGATTTTAATGATTATGTATTTTCATTTAGTAAAAATAAATAATAAAATGGGAGAAAAGTATGCTTAGAAGATTATATACAAATATTAGACTAATAATAGGAAGATATTTAAGAGAAAATATGCTTAAAATTATCATAATATTAGTTTTAATATTATTTGGTACAAGTATATATAATATGATATTAAATTATAATACAGAAGTAAGGCCAATAGTAACAAAAGATATAGAAACACCAGTAATATCTAATCAAAAGTTTCCTTCAAAAATACAAGAAGAAGGATTAAAGAAAATAAATCAATTTTTAAATTATGTTAAAGAAGATAAAATAGACTTAGCTGCTGAAATGTTAACAGAAGATGCAAAATATTATTCTTTTAAAAATAAAAAAGAAGCAATAGGTTATATTATAGAAGTATATAAAGGCAAGAAATATGATATTAAACCATATGCAAAAGTAGGGAATGATTATATATATCAAGTTAAAGTTTTTGAAGATATTCTTGAAACAGGATTAACAAATACGATATATTCGTTTACTGATACAAAAATGATTATAAAAAATGAAAATGGTAAAATAGGATTAAATATTAGAGGATATATAGGAAAATATAAAAGTTCTGGATTTTATGAAGACAATAATTTAAAGGTAAATATAAAAGGAAAAAATGTTTGGGTAGAACATGAAGATTATCTATTAGAAATAACAAATAGAACTAATAATTATCTTGTGTTAAAAGATAAATCAAATAATACTGCACTTGCTGCAAGTCTAGAAGTTGGAAATAGTAATAGAAAATTAATTGATGAAGAAAATATAATATTAAAACCTTTAGAAACAAGAAATATATTATTGAGATTTCCTAAAATGTATTTTGCCGATAAGGATGCAACAGCAATTAATTTAGATTCAATAAGGGTTATAAAAGATTATAATGAAATCTCAAATAGTAATTTATCTGATGAAAAATTAAAACAAAAGAATATATCAAATACACTTGCAGAATTTAAGATTAGAATAGAAATAGAAAAATAGAAAGTGCAGGGAATATATGATAACATATTATGAAATATTAGAAGTTAGTAGGATGGCATCAAAAGAGGTAATAACTAAAGCATATAAAGTTTTAGTTAGAAAATATCATCCAGATTTAGAACAAGATGAAGGAAAGAAAGAAGAAGCGAAAGAAAAGATGGTTAGAATAAATGAAGCATATGAAACTCTTTCAGATGATGAAAAAAGAAAGAAATATGATGATACAATAGCCATATTAGAAGAAAAAGAAAGAATAGAAAAAGAAAAGAAAAAACAACAAGGTAAGACTCAAAATGTTAATACAAATGTAGATAATGTTAATAGTAACAATAATATTAGTATTAATAATATAGATAATGCTAATAATTTGAATGATGATACAAAGTTACAAGAAGAGATGCAAAGGGCAGAAGAAGAGATACAAATGCATAAACAGAATATTGTAAATAAAATGTATGAGGATTATTATAATACTCTAAGAAGGATGGGATATAAAGTTGTAACTGTAAGACCTTTAAAAGAAAGAATAAAAGCATATGTGATAGCTGGTATAGTGATATTACTGTTAATATTAATATATAATATTCCATTTATACGAGGATTTATATATAGTAAAGCATATGGAACAGTTTTTGAATTACCAGTAAAATTATTGGATGTTATTTTAACATTACCAATAAGAATGATACAATCATAATTGGAGAATAGAATGGAAAAAAATGAAAAGAGATTTTTAATAATAGGAATAATAATTGCAATAATATTATTTTTAATACTTGTAGTATTTGGGATTATTTTTTATTTAGGAATTATAGATAATAATAAAAAAGAAGAAAATATAAATAGAAAAGGAAAAGAAACAGCTACAGTTCCAGCAGATAAAAATTTTGTTGAAGATAGAGATGAAAATGTAATAAAAAATAATGGAAATATAAATAACACTACTGTTAAAGATTTAAGAAATATAGATTATTCACTAGGTGAATCATATCAATTTAGAGATATACGAAAAGGTGAAAAATATCTAGAAATAGTATTAGATAATAATGAGAAGATTGAAGCAAGACTTTTTGGAGATATTTCTAAAGATGCAGTTTCAGAATTAGAAAAGACAGAAAAAGCCGGAATATTGAAGAATTTTAAGATGAGTCTAGGAGATTTAGGAGAACTTATACCAATATTTAATCAAAGAAATAATAATACGTTCTCAAGTGGTCATACAGACGAAATAAATTTTAATTTATTACCATATAAAGGAGCTATAGTAGTAGAAAGTTATACAAATGAAAAAGGTGAGGAAATTGGAGGATATTTCAAAATAATAGCAAGTACTTCAACAGATTCTAATAACCTATATATAAAAAATAAAGGGATAAATAATTCTATAGTAAAACAATTAGAAAAACATGGAGGAACATTACAAGGAAGATATTTAAGAAATGTTGTAATTGGTCAAATAACTAAAAATATAGAGGCTTTAGAAAAAAGAGTAAAAGAAATAAAAGAAAGCAAGAAGAAAACTGAAAATTCAGATAATAATATAAACAATTATTTAGGTATAAAAGAAATGAATATAAAAATAAAATAGAATATAGAACAAAAGATAAGTAAAGATAAGTGAGAAATAAAATGAAAGAATATGGGGAAGTAGATTTTTATAGAAATGATATTATAAAATATTATGATTTAGATAAAATTTTTAGAGATCAATTAAATTCATTAGATACATTAGATCCGTTTACAAGAAAACATAGTGAAAATGTAGGAAATTTAACTTGTAGGTTATGTGAAAAATTAAAATTGGAAAAAGGATTTACAATATATACAAGTATTTGTGGATTCATACATGATATTGGAAAAATGTTTATAGATCCTAAAATTCTTCAAAAAGAAGGGAAACTTACAGATGAAGAATTTGAAATAATGAAAACACATACAACTATTGGTTATAATATGTGTATGAAAGAACCTAAATTAAGACCATATAGTGCAGGTCCACTTTACCATCATGAAGCATTAGATGGAACAGGATATCCAAATCGGTTTAGTTGGTGATGAAATAATGTATGAAGGACAAATAATTAGGGTTGCAGATGAATTTGATGCTATAACATCAAAGAGACAATATAAGACACATATTGGAGTCGTAGATACTTTAAAAATTCTTATACAAAATTCAAAACCAGGACCTAAAAGCAAAAAAATTCAAAAAGGCTTTTTCAAAGTAGCTGTTGGAAAAAATAATAAGAAAATAGTACAAAAATTAATAGAAATAGTTGCAGAAGATACTGAATATGAAATATATATAAAAGCAAAACATTTAGAACATATAAAAAATGAGATCAAAAGGTATACAGATGCTTTTAAATATTATGAAAAAGCAGAAAAGGAAAATAAAGAATCTAAAAAAGAATATTATACAGAATATGCAAAAGGGTATCTAATAAGAGGAGAAGAATATGAACAGATACCTATATATTTAAAAGAAGCAGAAGAAACATATAAGAAAAGGGCAGATGAGATAGAAAATTTAAGACAAGAATATAAAGTGATAAGAAAATTAAGGGTTTGATATTACGATTTTGTTAGAATATAATGTAATTGTAAACATTATAAAAGTAGGAGGCATGTATGAAGGCAGTAGTTGTAAATCAAGCATCAACAGGTGTTGAAATTGTTGATAGAGAATTAAGACCATTAGAAGAAGGGGAAGCTTTAGTTAAGGTAGAGTTTTGTGGAGTATGTCATACAGACTTACATGTTGCACATGGGGATTTTGGTAAAGTTCCTGGAAGAATACTTGGACATGAAGGAATAGGAAAAGTAATAGAAGTTGCACCAAATGTAAAAAGTTTAAAAATAGGTGATAGAGTTAGTATTGCATGGTTTTTTGAAGGATGTGGAATGTGTGAATATTGTACAACAGGTAGAGAAACATTATGTAGAACAGTAAAAAATGCAGGATATACAGTTGATGGTGGAATGGCAGAATATGTAATAGTAAAGGCAAATTATGCAGTTAAGGTACCAGAAAATTTAGAGCCAGCAGCAGCAAGTAGTATAACATGTGCAGGTGTTACAATGTATAAAGCACTAAAAGTAAGCAATGTAAGACCAGGTGAATGGGTTGTATTATATGGAGCAGGTGGACTTCGGAAATTTAGCAGTACAATATGCTAAAAAAGCTTTAAATATGAAAGTTATAGCTGTAGATATTAATGATGATAAATTAAATCTTGCAAAAGAAGTAGGGGCAGATTATATTATTAATTCTTTAAATGAAGATCCTACTAAGAAAATTATGGAATTGACAAATGGAGGAGCACATGGAGCAGTTGTATCTGCAGTTGCTAAGGTAGCTTTTGATCAAGCAGTATATTCTGTAAGAGCAGGAGGAAGGGTAGTAGCAGTTGGGCTACCTTCAGAAATGATGGATATACCTATTATAAAAACAGTAATAGATGGGATAGAAGTCGTGGGTTCTATTGTAGGAACTAGAAAAGATCTAGAAGAAGCATTTGATTTTGGAGCAAGAGGAGTAGTAGTTCCAGTTGTACAAACAAGACCAATTGAAGATGCAATAAAAATTTTTGAAGAAATGGAAAATGGAACAATACAAGGTCGTATGGTAATAGATATGGATTATCATAATAAGAATCGTTAATAAATATAAAAATATGAATAATTATTGAATTATTAAAATAAAGAAAAGAGGAATTAAATTTCCTCTTTTTCTTTGCTTTCTCTAGTAGAATTTTCTTTTTCTTTGCTATAGTTATCTTTTTGTTTTTTTTCAAGATTATTCATATAATCTTCTATTTTCTTTCTAATATCTTCATTATCTAAAATTTCTTTTTGAGTATAATTACTATTTGTATATTCTTTATTATCTTTTGTTTCCTTTGAATCTTCTTTTTCTTCTTCTTTATTATTTTCTGTATCTGTATTGTTCATATTTTTAGGAGAATCATCATTTTGTTTTTGTTCTTGTTGTTCTTTTTCCTTTTCTTTTTCTTGTTTCTTTTCTTCTTTGTTTTGAGTTTCAGTTTCATCTTTTTTATTTTCGGTATTACCTTTTGCATCTGTGTTTACTTCAGGTCCATCATTTTTAGCATTCTTTTCAGGCATAGGTACTGTTGTAAGTTTGAAGTTATCAAATTGATCTTTAAGCCATTCTTTTACTTTTGAAAATTTTTCTTTGAATTTATCAAAAAATCCAATTTTTTTAGGTAAGTTTTTTATATCTTCTTCCATAATTTTAGATTTGAAATCACTGTTATTAGATGGATCATTAATATCATTTTTAGAGTTATTAGTATTTTCATCATTTTCATCTTTTGATTTTGTATCAGTTTGTTGTGATTCATCTTTATTGTTAGATTGATCTGTTTTTGTTTCTTTTTCATCACTAGTTTTAGAAGTACTATTTTTAGAGTCATCAAAAACTTTTTGATCTTTAACTTTAGAAGTACTATTATAAACTCCATTGTGTCTATCAAGGATTACTTTAGCTTCTTTTACTGCAAGTGTTTGTAGTTCTTTTTCATAAATATGTATAGAATTTTGATATTCTGAGGCAATTTCCTTAATTTTACTTATTAAGAATTCTTCCTTTTCCTTTTCTAGTGTTTTAATTTTGTTTTCTAAACTAGATTTTGCTCTAGGATTTGAAGAATTATTAAGTAATTCTGTAAAGTTTGAAATTTGACTATCATATTTTTGGAATAAAGAATCTTTTGATATTTTTTCTGCTATGTTATTTGGTATTTCCGAGATATCTTTTGGATTATTTTTTAATAGTGTATCTATTTCTCTTTTTTCTAATATTTTAGCATCTTTTAATTCTTGAACTCTTCTCTTTTCCTCTGCATAAACTGCTATTTTAACTTCTGGATTTTCCAATAATTCTTCTTTTAGTTGTTCTTGTTCTAATTTCATATCATTAATATTTGTTTGAATTTCTTTAACTTTATTTGCCATAGAGGAAATTTCAATACTCATGCTTTGAATTTTAAAATGAAGAATTTTAATTTTATCATCATCTTTTTGAACAGAGTTTTTTTCATATTTAAGTTCATTTTTTAATGTTTTTAATTCTGTGAATTTTTCAATATATGTTTTGTTATATAATTCAAAATCTCTGTTATATTCATTTATTTTTTCTCGTATATTATTTTGTTTTGTTATAATTTGTTCTAAGTTTTCCATTAATTATCTCCTTCTTCTAAAGTTTTAGAAATCATGTTTTCTAATTCTATAAGATTATTTTCAAGATTATTATATTTGTTTTTTAGGTTTTCTAGTTCTATTGAAAGCTCAATGTTAGAAATATATGTATTTGATATTGTGTTTTCAGTTGAATTTTCCATTACGCCCTCCCATGATTTTATATTTATACATAAATATTATACTATAGAAGTGGATGGAAATAAAGTTATAAGGTTTCAAGTTGTAAAAAAGTAATAAATCTAGTATAATATATTTTAGTTAATTAAATAGGGGAAAATTATGACAGATGCAATAGTTAAAGGATTAAGTACCTTTCAACAAGTGTTAGTATGGATAATCAATTTGTTTTGGTTATACCAATTTATAATAAGCATAACATCATTGATTAAATTTAAAGAAAAACCAATGCTAACAGATAAAAAACACAGATTTATAATAGCATTACCAGCTAATAATGAAGAAAATGTTATAGGAAATTTAATAAAAAGTTTAAAAATGCAAGATTATGATAAATCATTGTTTGATATTTATGTGATAGCAGATAATTGTACAGATAATACTGCAGAAGTTGCAAGAGAAAATGGTGCAATAGTATATGAAAGATTTGATGAAACTAAGAAGACAAAGGGATATGCATTAAATTGGTTTTTAGATAAAATGAAAGACAAAAAAGATGATTATGATGCTCTTTTAGTTTTTGATGCAGATAATGTAGTTGATAAAAATTTCTTGAATGTAATGAATAAAAAGCTTTGCCAAGGAGAAGTGTTAGTACAAGGATATAGAGATATAAAAAATCCTACTGATACATGGGTTTCTGGAGGATATGCTATATTTTATTGGACAATGAATAGATTATATCATTTAGCAAGATATAATATGGGATTATCACCACTTATAAACGGAACAGCATTTATGGTAAAATGGGACTTACTTATTGATGAAGGATGGAATACAAAAACACTTACTGAAGATATAGAATTTGCACTTATAAACATATCAAAAGGTGTTAAACTTGGATGGGCAAAAGATGCAATAGTATATGATGAACAACCACTTACTTTTAAGGAAAGTTGGAAACAAAGAGAAAGATGGAGTGTTCGGACATATTCAATGTGTTAATGGATATTCAAAAGATTTAGCAAAAGCAGTATTTAAACAAAAAACAATGATGAATTTCGATGGATTCTTATATATCTTGGGTATACCAATTATGATACTTACATTATTATTATTGGGAGTAAATACAGTATTTTATTTAATGGGAGAAATGTCTATTACAGATTTAGCAATAAATTATTTAAGATATATTTTTGCTACATTTATAACACCAATGCTTGCAGCAATAGGTATAATATTGTTAGAAGGTAAGAAATTAAAACCTATGTGGAAAGCAATACTAATGTATCCTATTTTTATGGGTTCATGGATTGTTATAAATATAAAATCGATATTATTCCCTAATAAAAAGTGGGATAAGATTACACATAGTAAATCTGTAGGAATTGATGAAATTAATCATAATAATTAGAATTATAAAAAAATAGTTGCAATAAAAAAGCAACTAGTTTGCTGATATGGCGAAATTGGTAGACGCACAGGTCTCAAAAACCTGCGAGAAATCATGTGGGTTCGAGTCCCACTATCAGCACCATGAGATAATAAAAAATACCTTATCATATAGTTAAAGTTAAACTATTAATAAGGTATTTTTTAATATTACTATTTTCTATTTCTTTTTTTTGCTGCTTCTGATTTTTTCTTTCTCTTTACAGAAGGTTTTTCATAGTGTTCTCTTTTCTTTATTTCTTGGATTATTCCATTTCTTGCACATTGTCTTTTAAATCTTTTTATAGCATCTTCAAGATTTCCATTATTAACTTTTATTTCAGGCATGATCTCACCTCCTTTATATTGACACTTAATAAAGTTTAATATATTTATAAAAAAAAGTCAAATATTACAAAAATTTGAAAAAAATGAGATTAAACTCAAGTAAATATTTTTTTTGTGTTATAATATAATAGATTAGGAAGGATATCAATAAAATGATAAGATATATTATAATAATAAATATAATAACTTTTTTTGTATATGGTATAGATAAGTATTTAGCATATAAGGAAAAAAGTAGGGTGTCTGAAAAACTATTATTAACTTTAGCATTATGTTTTGGTATAATAGGGGCACTTTTAGGGATGAAGATTTTCAGACATAAAACAAAAAAGAAATCCTTTAAAACATCTATAATTTTAATTATAATAATACAAGTAGTCACAGTATATTTTTTGACTTTAAATAAGAATGTTTTAGATGAAATTATAAAAATAGTAGGGATATGGTAGTAAATGGATAATAATGAAGATAAAAGATTTGATGAAAAAGATGAAAGAGGTTCATTTGATAGTCAAAAAGAACAACTAAAATCAAGGATAAAAGAACAAACAGTAGATAGAGCAAAAGAGAATATTAAAGAAAAGGCTCAAGAAAAATTAAAAGAAACAATAAGAAATGTTACACAAAGAGGTAATGGGGCTACTGGAACAGAAGGAGCAAGTACAGCAGGAGCAACAGGAACTGCAACAGAAACAGCGGGAGCCGCAGCAGGAACAACAGGAACAGCAGCAGAAACAGCGGGAGCTGCAGCAGGAACAGCGGGAGCCGCAGCAGAAACAGCGGGAGCCGCAGCAGGAGCAACAGGAGCCGCAGCAGGAACAGCGGGAGCCGCAGCAGGAACAACAGGAGCTGCAGCAGGAACAACAGGAGCTGCAGTAGGAACAGCGGGAGCAACAGGAGCCGCAGCAGGAACAGCGGGAGCCGCAGCAGGAACAGCGGGAGCCGCAGCAGGAACAGCGGCAGGAGCTGCAATAGGTGTAACAATAACGTTTGTACTTGTAATAATGTTGGTTATATTAATAATATTAGCAGTAATAGGTCTTGTTGCAGCACTTATGTTTTTACCATCTTTTACATTATCTACAGTTAAAGAATGGATTGAAAGTGCAATAAATGTAACAATGCAATGGCTTGGAGGAGGAGATTCGGCCAAATTCAAACAAGAAGAGATAGCACATGTTTTAGATAATGCCACATATATAAGAAGAATGGGATATAATTTATATAATGATGGGTATATATATAAGAAATTAGACCAAATGGAAGTAGAAGCAAAGGCAGCCAAAAAGAAAAAAGAAGTAGACAAAGAAACAGGCTTTGAAAAAGTAAAATTAGGAGAAATAACTGATTCTGATGTGTATGTTCCAGAAGAAGGAATATATGAAGATGAATCTGGAAATGTAAAAGCTTTATCGTATGAAAATAGTCCGCTTTTAATGTATACTTGGATAAATGGATATACATATTTTATAGATGATATGCCAGGAATATGGTTTAAAATAGGAAAAACATTAGGGAAAATAGGAGAAGCAACAGGAAATTTCTTTAAATGGGTAGGTGAAACGGTTGGATTATATAATCCTACTGAAGAAGATAAAAATAAAGCAAATGGTGCAATAAAGTTTCCGGGAATGCTTAAAATAAAAGATGAAAGTAGAACAGATTTCGTTGAAAAATTTGCTAATAGGGCACCTAAAGTTACAATAGATCTAGATACATATACAATGAGGACAGAATCTAAAGACTTTTTTGGAAATAATAAAAGTAATGTTAATTATACATATGAAATTCAAGGATGGATTGGTAGATATGGGTTACCATTAAATCTATTAATTGCAATGCATAAAGCAACAAATGCACCTGATATGCTTGTAGAACTTATAAAAGGTACAAAATATGAAAATGGTAAATATGAAAAAACAAAGTTAAATATTGAATTAGTAGAAATACATCGGAGTCGGAGCTATAGAATTAGAATTACCTAAAGATGTTGGATATAATGGAAAATTATATTATGAAGGTGGTGTAGAAGCAAAAGAGCCTATAGATAAGAGTAAGAAAATATTTTTTAAAACTGCAAAAGGGAATTTTTATGAAGTTACAAATAAGGATGCAGCAATAGATAAGAATGGTAAAGCCATAAGTACAGCAGGGAAAAATGTCGGAGTTGATGATGATATGGTTCAAAGGAATGGATTATTTGATCTTTATGATAAAGGACTTGATGAAGAAAAAGTAAAGAAAATATTTAAAACTATAACTAAAAAGTTTGGAAAAGCTAGTGGTACAAACATAATACATAAAGTTATTCCAAGATTAACACATAGTGAGAATCACTGGTATAGAGATATATATTTTAAGCAAAAGAAAGGTGATAAATATGTTGATATAGATGGTGATTATTTAATAAAGACAGGTGAAACATGGCTTAAAAGGGATAAAGATGGAAATGCAAAAGAAGAAGAATCAAAGCGTGATTGGGATGCATATCTTCCTGGAACTGAAAAAGAAGTGAAAGAAATGTTGGAAGCATTTAAAACATTAGGTGTAAAAAAAACATTAACACCAATAACAGCAGCTGATGTTGATAATGAAAAATCTTCTAAAGAATTAAAAGAAGCAATTAATGATTTAACAGAGATTATAGGTGAAAATAGAATACAATTGGCTGAAGCATATTTGGCACAAGATTTTTTTGACAAACAATATCAAGATGGTAGAAGGGGAATGGTAAATAAAAGGCTCCTAGATTTAATAAATAATTATGCTTGGTATAAATATGATGGTACAGAAGCAACAGCTACAAAAATAAATGAAGATAGAGAAAAGAATAAAGATAATTTACTTCAAAAATTAGAAACAAATACAAATCCTTTGAAAAAGAGAATAACTTTTTCAGATAATATAATACAAGCAGGAGCATTATTACAACAGTCAGATGATTTGGATTCAAAATATGCATACAAAGATCTAAAAGAATTACTTGTAGAATTAAAATACTATAAGAGAGATGATTTGAGAGATCCCGTAAGGAAAGTATTGACTTGGCCATTGTATAAGACAGGAATGGGTGAAACATGGCCAGCTGGAGAAAAAAATACAGAACTTAATAAATATGGTGTTAAAATATTATCAGAAGAAGCGGTTAAAGCAGAGTTTGGAGAAACAGAAAGTGTTTATGAAAAAACAGAACTTGAAAAGGTTAAGAATAAGATAATAGAAAAAGAACGTGAAATAGATGAAGCTAAGAAGAATTCTTCAGATTCAGAAACAGATAGAGATAAAAAAGTAAAAGATTTAGAAAAAGAATTAGAAAGTTTGAAAGATGAATATGAATCAACAAAACTTAGATTATTAGAGGAATCAACAACAAGGATTGCAGCATCAGGAACAGATGAAGAACTTGCTAAAACATTACAATCATTGCAAACAGATCTTGCAAAAGAAACAAAAGAAAATATTAAAAATAGTATAAAAAAGAGAATTAAGATTATTGAAGATGAACAGAAAAAGAGAAAAGGTGAAGTTACAAAAGATAATAAATCAAATGAAAAATCAACAACAAAACCTTCAGAAAATTCAAATTCAGGTAAGAATAATACAAATGGAAATAATTCTTCAGGATCAAATTTAAATAAAGATAAAGATAAGAATAAAAATACGAATACAAATTCAAACTCAAACTCAAACTCAAATACAAGTTCAGGGTCAAGTTCAACTAATAATAATTCAAATAAGGGAATAAAAGATGATCCTGTATTTAGAAAATTAAAAGCAAGATATGGACAAGGATATAAGAAAGATGAATATGTAGTTGCACCAGTTACAGGTAAATTAGAAAAAGGAAAAAATGGAGAAATAATAATAAAAGCGCTTGACGAAGATGATTTACCAAATGTTCCAGAAGGATATAAGAGATTTTATGAAACTGAATATAAAGGAATAATTGCAGGATACAAGATTAAAATAGAAGGAGTTGAACAAGGTATAGAAGAAAATAAAAGTTCATATAAACAACAAATAAGTAAAAATTCAATTTCGAAAATAGTTGATAAAGATGAAAGAGAAAAAGTAGAAAAAATTGAAAAAGAAAAAAAAGATGCTCCTAAAGTACATGGAGAATATGTAAAAGAGGGGACTGTTATTGGTAAAGTTAAAGATGCAGGACAAACAGGATATATCCATATTGTAATGTATAATAATGATGAAAGTATTGTTGATAGGCCAGGGGATTATTTTGTTAGAGGAAAATCTGGAGGATTTGTTATAAAGATTGATGATAATTATGATACAAGAACATCAACATATGATGGAGAACTTCCAGAAGAAATATTTAACGAATTAGATCCAGATGATCCAGAGTCTGCAGAAATATTTAAAAAAATGTTTGCAGGATGGGTACAAGGAAAAGAAACAATTATGGAAAAAGATCCACAAGCATTCTTAAATATGCAGAAAGAATATGGTGTTAATGCAATATTTGCAGCAGCAGTAACAATGATTGAAAATGGAGGAGGAACTAACCTCCAAATAGGTGGAGAAAACTACTTTAGTCAAAAAAATGGAACAGATGGTGGTTGGAGACAGTTTAGTGGTGTTCAAGATGCAGTAAATGCATTTGGTAAAAACATAGCAAGAGGAACTTATTTCTATAGGGCTGGAAAATATGATGTAAGAACTATAGGACCTACATATTGCGAAAGAAAAGAAGGCGCAGATAAACAATGGGAAGACTATGTTGTAGAATTTATGACAAAAGCTCTTAAAAAAGCAGAAGAGGAAGGATATTAGTATGAAGAAAAAGATAACAACATTTATAATATTTTTGATTATAGTAATAATATTAATGAGCAATATTCTTTCATATGCAGATGATGACTCAAAAAGTTTTAATATTATAGCAACCCCACCAATTACAACAGACAGAGTAAAAAAACTTAAAGAAAAAGAAGCAAAGGAAAAATCAGGTAAGGGTAGTATATTTTCAGAACTATATCAAGGGAAAAAACAAGAAACTATTGATCCTAAGGGTGAGAATAAGTGGAATGTTCCATTAATGCTTCAAAGTGGAATAACATTGCCATTTGGTTCAGGTACAGTATCAACACATGGATGTGGTCCTGCAGTATGTGCGATGATTATGAGTGCAATGAATAAGCAAAATGTATCAATAGAAGAATTAGCAGTAAGGTATAATAAATATAGTAATGCTAATGGTAGTGATATTGGTCTTTTAAAAGTAGCTGCATCAGAATTATCTAATGGAGCAATAGAAGTTCTAGAAACAGAAGATAGAAATGTTATGTTAGAAAACTTAAAAAAAGGAAATTTAGTAGCAGCTCTTGTAAAAGATTCTAAATGGGCACCTGATTATATCCATTGGGTTGTATATAGAGATATAACAGAAGATGGAAAGGTGTATATAAATGATTCAACATCTATAGTAAATACAAATAGTGGACCATATAGTTTAGATGAATATGAAGGAAAAGCTATAAGGTATGCAGTGTTTGTAAATAGAAATAAATAGATACATGAAAAAGAATGTTTGACATATAATGTGTTAAACATTCTTTTTTTGTAGCTAATTTTTATTTGATAAATAATTAAGATATAAAAATACTGTTAAGATTAAATAATTATTAAAAAGATTTTGATAAAAGAAAAAAGCTTGATTTAACAAGCTTTTTAAAGATAAATATTTGGTTGCGGAGGCAAGACTCGAACTTGCGACCTTCGGGTTATGAGCCCGACGAGCTTCCATCTGCTCCACTCCGCGATACAAATAAAGTATAGCATAGTTAGTAATTCTTGTCAAATAAGGGGATTAAAATATCTGCTATTGTAAAATAATTAGTTGATGAATAACTGATTAAATTTTTGTAATAATAATATATATTATTATTATAATATTATAATATATGATTATATAAAAATATGAGAGGTTAGAATATGTCAGAAAAAATAGATGAAATACAACAGAAATTAAAAGAACATGGATATTTTGCATCTAAAGATTTAGCAAAATTAGTATTATTATTTAATGAAGCAGGTAAAAGAAATAGGAAAAGCATTCCAACATTACTTCTACAAGGAAAGTCTGGTGCAGGTAAAACTTTTTTAGCAGAAACTTTTGCAAAGATGATTGGAGCAGATGAAAAATTTGTTCAATGTTTTCCTAGAATGGGAACAGAAAATTTTCAATATGATGTGAATATAGAGGGGGTTATTAAACAAGATCCAGATAAATCATTAAAAGAAGGTGTACTTTTACAAGCTTTAAACAGTTCAAAAGAAGGCCCGGTAGTTCTTGTTATAGATGAGCTTGATAAGGCAAGACCTGAGGTAGATTCATTTTTATTAGATTTTTTGGAAAATGGTAGATTAACTACAGGAACTGATACATATACAAAAGGTGAACATTCAATTTACACATTTATAACATCAAATGATAAAAGAGAAATTGATGATGCTCTTTTAAATAGAAGTAAAAGAGTTGAAGTTCCAAGACCAGAAAAAGAATTATTTTTAGAAATATTAGGATTACCTAAAAATCATTATTTAGGATATGTATATGATAAATGTCCAGATTTTTCAATAAGACAGGCGAGACAATATTTGGAAGATCTAGAAGTTTTAGGTGAAAAAATAGATGAACAAGCATTATCACAATATATAAATCTGGGAGAACTTGAAATAAATACACTTGATGATTTACAAAAAATGAGAGAAATAGATGATGAAAATTTTGAAGTTCATATTAATGATTTACAAAAATGTAAGATAGAAATTAGAACCGACTTATATGAATGTGATGCTGAGGCATGGAATAACTTTTTGAACAAACACAGTAAAGAATATGAATTTGTTTCAGAAGAAAAAGAAAATTATGGAGAATTAGAAAGAAAATTATATGTTGTTGTACCTACATTGGAAAAGTTGAAACTTTTAAGGGAAGAAGGAGTAAATTTTACAGGATATGAAGGATGGTTTGAATTTGAAAAAGAAAAAGAAAAAATGACAGATGAAGATATTGTGTGGGCTGGAAATGTTGAAGATAAGCAAGGAACAAAGTTTGGATTAGTAAAAAATGGATTATTTAAGGTTGTAGAAAAAAATGAAAAAACATACATCTTTTTAGATTCTGGTACAAGAAGTGAAATTGAAAAATATGAAAGATATCAACAAAATAAGGAAGATATAGAAAAAGAAGACCAAATAGAAGAAACAGTAGAAGAATATGAAGTTGATGAAGATTATGAAAAAGATGAAAAAGAGAGATAGTAAGGAAAATTAATATTATGATTTTTAAAGTTAATATTGATAAATTGTTTGGAGAATTAGAAGAAAAAATAATAGAGGAACGAAAAAACATAGAAAAACAAAAACAAGATGAAGAATTAGAATATGAAAAAGAGGATAAATCTTTAGAATCACTAGAAGATGCTAAAGAAACACAAGAAGTTCATGAACCGACAAGTAAGGAAACTGAAGAATCACATGGAGGAGATGAAGCTTCTAAAGAAATAAAGGATTTCTCCTAACGCAGCAAAAGATGGAGAAAATAGTGATAGAGAGAAAAAAGTAGAAGAAGGGAAAAAGAATGAAAATGAAGAAAATGAAGAAACCAATAAATATGAAGGAAGTAACAATGGACAAGAAGGAGGAAAGTAAAATGTCAGATATACGAGAAAATAAGCAAGCATTGAACAACTTAATGCAAAAAATTGGAAATGCAGTTCTGCCTGTGTTGGAGAATGGTTGGGAAAAAGTTGTGATCGGGTATTTTATTGAAATATCTAATGTAACACATCTTCAATTCTTTGTGTTGAATAAAGATGAGGAAGATTATTCCGATTTGGTTAAGTTATCATGGGATACAGAACGATATGATGATGTCATTATTAATATTGAAGATTTATGTAAGGAATTACACACTCTGTGTAAACAAGTAAATGATTCTTGGACATCGTTTAGCTATATCCTTGAGGGAGATGGTACATATAATGCTGATTATGGATATGATGATATAGAAAGCTATGATTCACGCTTTATTATGGAGTGGCAAAGCAAGTATTTAGATTGAGAGGTGATGTGCGGTATGGGAATTATTACTTCTTCAGAGGATATTCTGATTAGTGCAATGTCATCTAAACAAGCATAGGTGAAATTACAGCATTGTATTGGTTCATTAGATAGATTTGAAGAGCTTAGGCAAGGAAAAAAAGAAATAGAAGAACAAGAAGTTAATGAGAAAATTGTTGATGATGCAAATTGAGAATTAGTATATGAAATAGATGAAGATTATGATAAATCTGAAAAAGAGAGAGAGTAGGGAAAATTAATATTATGATTTTTAAAGTTAATATTGATAAATTGTTTAGGGAGATAGAAGAAAAAGTAATTGAAGAACAAAGAAATATAGGAGAAAAAAGTCTTGAAGAAGAGGAAGAATTAGAAAAAAATTACACTATTGAAGAGATACAAGAAGAAGTAGTAAAAAATAATGATCAAGAAGAAAAAATGGAGTATGAAAAAGAAGATAAATCTTTAGAATCACCAGAAGATGCTAAAGAAACACAAGAAGTTCATGAACCAACAAGTAAGGAAACTGAAGAATCACATGGAGGAGATGAAGCTTCTAAAGAAATAAAGGATTCTCCTAATGCAGTGAAAGATGGAGAAAATAGTCAGAGAGAAAAAAAAGTAGAAGAAGGAAAAAAGAACGAGAATAAAGAAAATGCAGAAACTAATAAATATGAAGGAAGTAACAATGGACAAGAAGGACAAGGAAAAGGGACAGGTGATAAGAAAAAAGAAGGAGTAGAGAATAAGGATATTAATGGTGATGGAATATCAGAAAAAGGAAAAAAAGATGGGAAACAAAAAAATAATACAGGTGGAATAGGTAATAGTAAAGACGAGAGCAACGAAAAGAATAATGAAAGACAAGATGAATACTATATCACAGGAAGTGGAAAAAACCCATCAAAGATAAGGCCAATTACAACTCCTGAAGAATTAGAAGAACAGATAAAAGAAATGTTTGAAAGAAAAAGAATACAAGAAGAGTTGGCTAAAAAAGATAATAAAGATGAATATTTGAAAAAATATATGATTGAAATTATAAAAAAAATAGCAACAAAACATGCTGGAATAGATAAACAAGATGGTAGTGAAACATATGATAAAAAAAGAATATTAGAACATATATTAAAAAAACAAAGTTATAAAATAATGGGAGATAAATATGACTTAAAAGATGCTAGATATATTCAATTTTTTATAGATACATCAGGAGTATATGGGAATAGTTCAAATAGGTTACTTCAAGATTTTATGCCAGAAGTAGTTTCATTACTTGCAAAGCAAGGATATGATTGCCATTTAGCAGCATGTGGTAATGGATTCTATAGTAGAGATATGGTGGAAGATAAAGTATATAATACTAGGAAGACATTAGAAAAATATAATGCAGGAGAAGTAAGTAAAATTGCATGTCCAACACCTCTAACTGCAGCAAAGATGGCAAATGATGCAGAGTTTTCAATAATTCTTGCAGATTTTGATGGGTTATCTTCAATATGTGAAATGGCAAGTTTATGTAATTCAGATAAAGTTCCATACTTATTTTGTACAGAAGATAGATATTCATGGGATGATCCTACTGCTCATGATTGGGTTGATCCAAATATGTGTGATTATAATCCAGAATTAGTATATGATGTATCGATTAATGGAAATCCAACATTAGAAAAATATCATAATGGAGAATATAGTTCTAATTATTATGATGAACGTGATGATGAAGATGATTATTATGATAGAGATTATGATGATTAATAAGTATAAGGAGGAAGAATGATTGATAAAATAGATATAACTAAAAGATTGACAAGATTTTTTAAAAGAACTAATATTGAGAGTTTTTTTAAGATAATTATAGTAAGTTATTTGTATGATAAAACTAGTCATTTGGAAAGGATAGTTGGGAAAGAAAATAGTATTGCAATGTTAGAGAAGTACATATATAACTTACAAGAAAATGTTATAGCATTTAAAAAAATAGAAAAATATCATTCAATATATGTACAATATAATTATGATGAAAAAAAAGTATATTACCATGTATCAAATAATTATAATAAGCTTACAGAATTAGATGAAAAGTATTCCAAAGAACAAATTATAAAAGAGTTTAAAATAATGATATATAAGGAGTTAGAAAAAATTGTGAATATTCATAGGAGAGGTGGAAAGATCTTTTCTAATGGATATTATATAGAAGATGAAGATGGAAGATATCCAGATTATGGTGGACATTATTCAAATATAATAGATATTTTTGCAGAGTATGAGGTTTGTGATATATTAGGAGTTAATGATAATATAATTGTATATTTAGATGAAACAAAAGAAAACTTTGTATATGCAAGACATATAAGTGTAAAGAATTCACAAGTCATGTGTTATGCAGAATTTATTAGAAAAATAATATCAGAAAAATTATTCTATTTTGCAATGAATAATCCAAAAAAATATTCAAAAAAAATGATAGATAAATTTAATGAAAAATATAATTATATATTAGATAAGAAATATGAACTAAAATTAAAAAGAGATGATATATTTTCAACGATAGAAAGTTATTTAATACATATCGTAGAAAATCCAGATGATAATATGATCCTTGAATATCATAAAGATTTAACATATATATTTGAAGAAATAAATAGAAATATAGGGATTAAAAATGCAAATAAGCTATGTTTAAATCAAAAAGTAGGGATAAATAAGAATTGAAAGAAGGCAATAAAATGATTGAAACTTGGATGGAAAAAAATAATACAAATATGAAAAATGAATATTTCTATACTAATGATAATAGATTAAATGAATTTTTGAATAGACAGATTTCATTAGATACTATAATAGAAAATGAAATGTTTGATTTTAATAAAGAATTGTATAATAAATAATATAATAATATACATATGCTGAATGAATTGAATTTCAGCATGTGTATTTGACAATTAGCTAGAAATATAGTATTATTTACTTACGAAAAAGAAGAAAATGATCTCACCTTAAGAATATGTTAGGACTAAGGTTAATAATATAATAATAAAACACATGTTATAGTTATGTGTTATATATTTTATGTGGACTTTCTTTTTTTTGGTAAGTCTATTTTTTTGGAGGTAAAATATAAAAGGACAAATAATGAATGACCAAATTAAGGTTAAAAAATTAAAGGTTATTGATGAAAATGGTGAACAACTTGGAGTAATGGATACAGAAAAAGCACAAGGAATTGCAGATTCTAAGGGATTAGATCTAGTTTTAGTGTCTCCAGATATGACAAATCCAGTAGGGAAAATAATGGATTATGGAAAGATGGTATTTGAGAGAGCTAAAAAACAAAAAGAATCTAAGAAAAATTCTAAAATGGCAGAGACTAAGGAAATAAGGTTATCTGCTAATATTGCAACACATGATATGAATTTCAAAGTGAAAAATGCTAGGGAATTTTTAAATAAAGGAAATAGGGTTAAAGTAACAATGAGATTTAGAGGAAGAGAAATTGTTAAAACTGATATGGGTAAAGAAGTATTAGTTAAGTTTGCAGAAGAATTAGAAGAAATTGCAGATGTATCAAAACAACCATCACTAGAAGGAAAATCAATGTATATGATATTATCAAAGAAAAAATAGTATATTTTTAAAGGAGGAATATAATGCCAAAAATAAAAACAAATAGAGCAGCAGCAAAAAGATATGCTCACACAGGAACAGGTAAGTTAAAAAGAACTAAAGCAAATAGAAGACACTTATTAGCAAACAAAACAAAGAGACAAAAGAAAACAGCAAGAGTACAAGATGGAATGGTTGATAAATCAAGAATAAAAGGAATAAAAAAACTATTACCATATGGAAAGATTAAATAGGAGGTAGGAAATGGCAAGAATAAAAGCAGGTAAAACTACTAGAAAAAGACATAAAAAAGTAATAAAACAAGCTAAAGGATATTTCGGAAGAAAAGGTACAAATTATAAGATAGCTAAACAAGCTGTTATGAAATCAGGAGTTTATTCATATTTCGGAAGAAAGAGAAGAAAAAGAGAATTTAGAAAACTTTGGATAATAAGAATAAATGCAGCAGCAAGAGCAAACAATGTTACTTACAGTCAATTAATAAATGGTTTAAAGAAAGCTAATATAAATATTAACAGAAAAATGTTAGCAGAAATGGCTGTAAATGATGTACAAGGATTTAAAGCTTTAGTAGAAAAAATAACAAAATAATATATATGAGACCTTATGAAAAAGAGGTCTTTTTTATTTTTTTGAATTTAAATAGAAAAAATGTATAAAATAGATTGACAAAAGAGAGTATATATATTAAAATAATTCATGTACTGAAAAGTATGGTTGCACCCTTAGCTCAGTTGGTCAGAGCAACCGGCTCATAACCGGTGGGTCCAAGGTTCGAGTCCTTGAGGGTGCACCATTAATTATATTCGGGTAGGTGGTCGAGTGGTTAAAGGCGGCAGACTGTAAATCTGTTCTCGTGAGAGTACGTAGGTTCGAATCCTACCCTGCCCACCATATTAATGGATGTTCCAAACAATATGCAGTTGTGGCGGAACAGGTAGACGCACAGGACTTAAAATCCTGCGAGGGTTAAACCTCGTGCCGGTTCGATTCCGGCCAACTGCACCAAGAAATGAAAAAGCTAGTAATATCAAATACTTATATTACTAGCTTTTTTTTGTATATTATAAATGTAATGTATTAAATTATAGTTTGGATAGAACAGAATTTACATCATTAAACCATAATGAAAGAATATCTCCTTTGAATAGATTGTAGTTTTTGTGCCCTAAATCTTTTCTCATAGCATAAATTAATTTTTCTATTGCAAACATAATATTATTAGGGTTAGTGTCTTGGTTATATGATGTTTTTTTTATTTCGGACCATGCCTTTAATACATCATCAGAGCCCCAAGCTATAATTTTATGATTGAGTTCAAGCATAACTTTTGCAAATCTGATACTCTTTTTTTTCTCAAAATCTTTTGCTAAATCAGGATCTGGAGTTTGCATATCTAATGAAGAAGGAGTTTTACTGAAAAAGTAAGAAATTTCACTTATTATATCAGAGTACAATTTCATTTTCTTATTTTTTATTTGTTGCTCTGTTTTATAATGAAGTTCCCAACTTTTTTGGTAAAGAATTGATATTAAAGATATTACAGCAGTTATAATTGGGATTGAAATCTGATTATTTTTAGATATCCAATCAAATAAGGAAGGTGTTATAAGTACAATAAGATATATTAATATCCCTATAATAGTAATTGAAATAATAAATGATAAAGCATTGTTTGAATTTTTCATATGTTCCTCCTAATTTAGATTATATACTAGAAATGAAGAGTTGTTAAGTTCTTACAATTATAAGGAAATTATGATAAAATATATAAGAAAAATTATGCTAAAAGATAAGGAAGGAAATGTTTTGAAAAAGGTATATTTAGATAGTGCATCAACATATTTAAAGAATTGGAAGATAATAAAAGAGGTTATAGGTGAGTTAGAAGAAATAGATGCTAATCCACATAGTAATCATACAATGGGGAAAACTATTAAGGGGAAAATAGAAAAGGTAAGAAAACAAATAGCAGAATACATTAATTGTAATTATGAAGACATTTTCTATATATCTGGTGGAACAGAAGGAAATAATATGGTATTTAACTATATATTTAATAAGTATTCTTTTAGAATAGCAAATGGAGAAAGTTTTGATATATTAACAAGTAATATGGAACATGAATCAGTACTTTCAAGCTTAGAAAGATTAAAAGAATCTGGATTTAATATTATATATGTTGATACTGATAAATATGGAAGAGTAGATATAGAAGACTTAAAGAAAAAATTATCTTCAAAAACAGTACTTGTAAGCATAATGGCAGCAAATAATGAAACAGGTGTTATGAATGATATTAGGAAAATAGGAGGCATAATATCACAATATAATAATTTGGAATTAAAGGATTCAGAAGATAAGATATTATTCCATAGTGACTGTGTTCAGGTATTTGGCAAGAAGAATATAGATGTGGAAGAAATGAAGTTAGATTATATAACAGTGTCATTTCATAAGATAGGTGGACTTAATAGTTCAGGAATAATATATGCAAGAGATAAGAAAATGATTCCAATATTTTTAGGTGGTAATCAAGAAAGTGGTATGAAATCAGGTACTGTAGATGCTTTAGCAATAATTGTAGCAGGAAGAATATTAGAAGATATTGTGGAAAATGATATACATTCAAAAGTTAGAAAATTAAGAAAATATTTAGAAACTAAATTAAAGGAATCGAATCTAGAATATGAAATTAATTGTAATGATGGTCTAAAAGAAGATGAATATTTAGATGAAATTGTAAACATATATTTAAAAAATATTGATATACAAAGTGCAATAACTATATTAGATGCAAATGGTATATATATATCAGGAGGAAGTGCTTGTTCATCAGGGAATATATTACATAGCAAGGTGATAGAAAAAATATATGATGAAGAAAGAGCAAAACATAGTATAAGGATAGGAATCGGTGGATATAATACTTTTGAAGATATAGACAGGATTATATCTAGTTTAGAAAAAATAGAGGGAAAAAGAAAGAATAATTAGTATTAAAAAATAGTTATGTGTGGAGAAAATATGGAAAAAAAGACAGTAGTAGTAGGAATGAGTGGAGGTGTTGATTCATCAGTATCAGCATACTTACTTAAAAAACAAGGATATAATGTAATTGGTGTTTTTATGAAAAACTGGGAAGAAAAAGATGAAAACGGTGTATGTGAAGCAGAAAAAGACTACAAAGATGTTGTTGAAGTATGTGAAAAATTAGAAATACCATATTATTCAGTTAATTTTGAAAAAGAATATTGGGATAAGGTTTTTGAATATTTCTTGTCAGAATATAGGAAGGGAAGAACACCAAATCCAGATGTGATGTGTAATAAGGAAATAAAATTTAAGGTGTTTTTAGATTATGCAAAAGAACTTGGAGCAGATTTTGTAGCAACAGGACATTATGCAAGAATAAAAAAGGAAAATGGAGAAACATTTCTTTTAAGAGGACTTGATAAAAATAAGGATCAAACATATTTTTTAAGTCAATTAAAACAAGAGCAAATAGAAAATATATTATTTCCAGTAGGAGAGATGGAAAAACCAGAAGTTAGAAAAATAGCTGAAGAAGCAGGACTTTCAACAGCAAGGAAAAAAGATTCAACAGGTATCTGTTTTATAGGTGAAAAGAATTTTAAAGAATTTTTAACAAGATATTTACCAGCTAAAAAAGGAAAAATGATTGACCTTGACGGAAATGTAAGAGGGATGCATGATGGACTTATGTATTATACAATAGGACAAAGACATGGACTTCGGAATTGGTGGAAGTAAAGATGCAGAATTTGATGCATGGTTTGTATGTGGTAAAGATTTAGAAAAAAACATACTATATGTATGCCAAGGATACCATAATGAAAAACTATATTCAGATAGATTAACAGCAACAGACTTTTCATATACTACAAAACATGATTTAGGAAAAGAATTTGAATGTACTGCAAAATTTAGATATAGGCAACCAGATACAAAAGTTAAAGTGATTGTTGGAGAAAATAATACTGTAGAGGTTATATATGCAGAAAAAGTAAGAGCAGTAACTCCAGGACAATCTGTAGTATTTTATGATGGAGAAGTTTGTTTGCGGTGGTGCAATAATTGACAAGGTATATATGGGAGAAGAAAGATTAAAGGTTTAATATATGAGAAATATTAAAATAATATTAGAATATGATGGACTATTATTTAAAGGATGGCAAAAACAAACTGGTAAAACAGTTAAAACTGTTCAAGGGGAAGTAGAAAAAGTACTGTCATCAATACTTTCAGAAGATATAGAGGTTGTACGGGTCTCGGAAGAACAGATGCAAATGTAAGTGCATTAAATCAAGTTGCAAATTTTAAGACTGAAAATGATAATATACAATTAAGAAGTATAATGCTTGGGTTTAATTCAAGAGCTAAAAATGTTTGTATAAAAGGGATAGAAGAAGTAGATATAGATTTTAACAGTAGGTTTAATGCAAAGAAAAAAACATATGTATATATATTAAATGATAATGAATATGTTTCAGCAATTACTAAAAATAGGGAATATTTTGTAGGAAAAGAGATTGATGTAAAAAAAATGAAAGAAGCAGCAAAATATATTATAGGGGAACATGATTTTAAGTCATTTAAATCTTCAGGAGAAAATAAGAAAACAACGGTAAGAATAATATATGATATATCAATAGAAAGAAAAAATATTGATATATATGGTAATAATACAGAAGAAAAATGTGAAAATAGGATTATTATACAAATTACAGGAAATGGATTTTTGTATAATATGGTAAGAATAATAGTTGGGACACTTTTGGAAATAGGACTTCGGAAAAAGAGAACCAGAAGAAATGAAAGAAGTGTTAGAAGCAAAAGATAGAACAAAAGCGCGGAAAGACTATTCCACGGAAATGGACTTATGTTATACAATGTGGAATATTAGAGGATGATATGGGGGAATTTGTACATTTACACTTACATAGTGAATATAGTTTATTAGATGGTGTAAACAGGATTAAAGAAATACCGAAAATAGTTAAAAGTTTAGGAATGGATGCAGTTGCATTAACAGACCATGGTAATATGTTTGGAGCTGTAGATTTTTACAAGGCGTGTAAAAAAGAAGGTGTAAAACCTATAATCGGTGTAGAAATATATATGGCTAAAAGAAGAATGCAAGACAAAGAACCAGGAATTGATGATACAAGATATCACTTAGGACTTTTAGCTAAGAATGAAATTGGATACAAGAATCTTATAAAATTGGTGTCTATAGCAAATACAGAAGGAATGTATTATAAGCCGAGAATAGATAGAGAAATATTGAATGAATATTCAGAAGGATTAATATGTTTGTCTGGGTGTTTAGCAGGTGAGCTTGCAAGAAATATAATTGAAGATTATGAAAAAGGAAAAGAAGTTGCTAAATGGTATAGAGATGTTTTTGGAGATGATTATTATTTAGAAATACAGGCAAATGGTATTGAAGAACAAAAAATAGTAAATCAAAAGATTGTTAAACTTTCAAAAGAACTTAATATACCACTTGTTGTAACAAATGATGTTCACTACACATGTAGAGAGGATGTAGAAGCACAAGATATATTAATTTGTATACAGACTGGCAAAAAGATAGATGATGAAGATAGAATGAAAATAGATGTTGATACACTATATATTAAGTCACCAGAAGAGATAAAAAAAGAATTTGCAAATTTTCCAGAAGCATTAGAAAATACAGTTAAAATAGCAGAAAAATGTAATTTTGAGTTTGAATTTGGAAATACAAAACTACCTAATTTTGATACACCAAATGGTGAAAAACATGAAGATTATTTGAAACAAAAAACATATGAAGGTATTGTTAAAAAATATGGTGAAAACTATGTAGAAAATAAGGAAATAGTTGATAGGATAAAATATGAGTTAGATGTAATTATTAAGATGGGATATACAGATTATTTCCTTATAGTTTGGGATTTTATAACATATGCAAAATCACAAAAAATACCAGTAGGACCACGGAAGAGGTTCTGGAGCAGGATCAATTGTTGCATATGCACTAGATATAACAGATATTGATCCTATAAAATATGGATTACTTTTCGAAAGATTTTTAAATCCAGATAGAATAAGTATGCCAGACTTTGATATAGATTTTTGTAATGAAAGAAGAGAAGAGGTTATAAGATATGTTGAAAGAAAATATGGAAAAGATCATGTGGCACAGATTATAACATTTGGTACAATGTCTGCAAGAATGGTTATAAGAGATGTAGGAAGAGTTCTTAATATGCAATATGCAAAGGTAGACAAAATAGCTAAGATGATACCAATGAAAAATAAGATAACAATAGAAACTGCATTGGAAGAAAGTAAAGAATTAAAAGAAGAATATGATAATGATGAAGAAGTCAAAAATCTAATAGATAATGCTAAAAAACTAGAAGGAATGCCAAGAAATACATCAACACATGCATGCCGGTGTAGTTATAACAAAAGACCCTGTAAATACATATGTACCACTATATTTAAATGATAATAATGTTGTAACACAATATACAATGACAACATTAGAAGAACTAGGACTTCTTAAGATGGATTTCTTAGGACTTAGAACTCTTACAGTTATAAGAGAGTGTGAAGATATTGTTAAAAAAACAAGAGGTATTGATATAACATATGATAAAGACTTTAATGATAAAAAGGTTTATGAACTTTGGCAAAGTGGGAATACAATGGGAATATTTCAGTTTGAATCTGCAGGTATGATTAAGTTTATGAAAGAATTAAAACCTGATAATTTAGAAGATATAATAGCAGGAGTTTCATTATATCGTCCAGGACCAATGGACCAAATACCTAGATATATTAAAGGAAAAAGAAATCCGGGACATAATGTATATACACATGAAGCATTAGAAAGTATTTTAAGTGTTACATATGGATGTATGGTATATCAAGAACAGGTTATGGAAATTGTTAGAAAACTAGCAGGATATTCTCTTCGGAAGAGCAGACTTAGTTAGAAGAGCGATGGGTAAGAAAAAGCTTGATATAATGGAAAAAGAAAGAGAAATATTCATAAATGGACTTGTTGAAGATGGAGAAGTTAAAGTTCCAGGATGTGTTAGAAATGGTATAGATGCAAAATCTGCAAATATAATATTTGATGAAATGGCAGAATTTGCTAAATATGCATTTAATAAGTCACATGCAGCGGCATATGCAGTGCTATCATATAAGACAGCATATTTAAAAACATATTATTTAGAAGAATTTTTAGCTGCAACAATGAATAGCTATTTAGGAAATCTAGATAAAGTTCCTATATATATTGAAGATGCTAAAAGACAAGGTGTTGAAGTATTAAAACCAAGTATTAACAAAAGTTTTATAAAATTCTCTGTAGAAAAAGGAAAGAAAATCATTCGCTTTGGGCTTCGGAAGTGTAAAAAATGTTGGGGCTTCAGCAAAAATAGTTGTAAATGAAAGAATGCAAAATGGTGAATATATAAACTTTACTGATTTTATAAAACGTGTATCAAAACTTGGTGTAAATAAAAAATCAATAGAATCTTTAATAAGAGCAGGAGCATTTGATGAACTTGAAAATAATAGAAAAAAATTACTAGAATCATATGAAGATATTATAGAATATTTTACAAAATCAAATACAAGTGTTATGAAAGATCAAACAAGTATGTTTGAAATGTTTGAAGAAGATGATGATAAAAAAGATGAAGTAGACCACCTATATATAGATGTTAAAGATATGTCAGAAAAAGAAAAATTACTTGATGAGAAAGAAATGATAGGAATATATATATCAGGACATCCAATTACTAAGATATATGATAAGCTTAAAAATGTTGTTACATTTAACTCAATAGATTTTGCAAATCTTACAGGAAATGTAGAAAATATAATAGATGAAGATATAGAAGATGAAATAGAATATAGTGATGAAGAAGAAAAAATAACCAGATTTAAAGATGAAGATATTATAAAAACAGTAGGGATTATAAACAGTGTAAAGAAAAAGATAAGTAGAAAAGGGAATATGATTTGTTTTGTTGAGCTTGAAGATATATATGGAACAATGAATCTTATGATATTTGAAAGTGTATATGATAGATATAAAGATATTATAAAAGAAAATAATATTGTTGGTATATATGGAAAATTAAGTATAAAAGAAGATGAAGCAATCATATTAGTAAATAATATGACAGAGGTCATTAAGAAATAAGAAATAATAAATAAAAAAATAGTAGAAACATTTGTAAAAAACAAGAAAAGGTGGTAATATTTAATTATAAGTTATAAATAAATACTGTTGCTAAAAGTTTAGCATAAGGAAGGTGATTAAAATGAAAAAGACTAACAAAAAAGAAAATCAAAGTATTATTCCAAGAGGAATAGTACTTATGAATAATAAGGGAGATAAGTATAATATTACAGAAAAAACAAACATAAAGAAAGCTTTAAAAAAAATTATTGGTGGTTATGATAAAGTGGCATCAATAAAATGTAGAGATGGAGAAAAGTTCTTAAAAAGAATTGAACGAATTGATGAGGGTTTATTAACTTGCAAATTTCAGGGAGAAAAAAATCTGCATGTTTTGAAATCTTCTAAATTGTTAGAAATTTCAAGTCTTTATGCAATTAATTATGTAGGACATTTAAAATTGTTGGAGTTTACTTATGATGAGGATGGAGAAAACTATGATGTTTTCAAGATTAATCGAAGATATTATAGATTAGAAGGAATCTTTGTTAATAAGAATCTAATAACACTTCAAAATTTAAATATTGTTGAGCAATTAATATCAGATATACTGAATAACTTTGAAGATATTAAGGTCGGATCAATAGTTGTAAGAGACATTGATTCTAAGGAATTGAGAATATTGGAATTGAAAAAAATTGATGTTGATTTTGAAATGGGTATCCCTAAAATAAATATGAAAATCAAGGGATATAAAAATATCAAAAGAATAGATCTAAACGAATATTCTATTTTATTTGAGATGCTATATAATTTAGCATCTATGAAAATAGAATACTTCACAGATGCATAGGAAAAAAGACTATATGACAGTTAGTTATATAGTCTTTTTTATTGAATAATAAAGAATAGATGATATAATAATTATATATAATAATATTATAAAACTTACTTGATTAAGTAAGTAGGAGGTAGAGAGATGAAAAGTAAATTAATTCTAAATAGAGGGAATGAGACAGTTGTAATAGAAAAAAGTTCAGATATATTAGAGCTTATTAAAAAGCTTTCAGAAAATGAAAGTGGAAAAAGTTTTAAAATATCAAAATTAGTTGAAGATGGAGTTGAAAATGAAATAAAAGGATATATTTATGATGAGATAAATGGATTAATGATTTTGAAAGATTATCAAGATAAGATCTTTTATTTTAAAGAAGACATTTTGGAAGAATTTTCAAAAGTATATGATATAAATACTTTGAGACTTCGGGAAAATATTTATTCTGGCAAAGAAGATGTAATAATAATAAACGGAATAGAATATATTATTGAGTATGCTATTATAGACAATAAAGTTTTAAATAGAGAAAACTTTATAGGAATAGTAAATTATATAATTCTGGAAAGACTGAATGGAAGAATTCCTAAATTTAGAGCTTTAATAATGAAAGAAATAAGTACAAATATCTCTTTTGTTCTAGAAACAGAATTAGATGCAACTTATAATAAAGAAAAGTTGCAATTTATTATAAGATATAATGAACAATTTAATATGATAGTTACTGTAAGAAATCCACCTGCAAATGCAGAAAATAATTTGATATTCCACTTAGGAATATTGATTATTAAATATTTAAAATGCTATAACTTTATGTTTCCAAATTATGTACTAAAAAGTTGAGGTATTATATTTATTTGACTATATAGTATTTGTATACTATATAGTCTTTTTTATGCAAATATATTTTGTTATCATAGAGATTTTTAAGTTAAAATATGTTAAAATATATATAAATTTTAATAAATTTATTTAATAGAAATGGAGAATAAATG
>ERZ773065.266-NODE-266-length-33179-cov-4.919816_pt1 | contig 33179 bp, 26 predicted proteins | sample MGYA00580623_ERZ773065 | MGnify/ENA primary metagenome ERZ773065 (study PRJEB29015, sample SAMEA2738017) | human oral metagenome | biome: human oral; feature: human-associated habitat; material: dental | place: China | collected 2047 ... | reverse complement strand
GAGCATCTGCCTTACAAGCAGGGGGTCACAGGTTCGAGCCCTGTTACTCCCACCAATAATGCGGCCTGGTAGTTCAGTTGGTTAGAATGCCAGCCTGTCACGCTGGAGGTCGAGGGTTCGAGCCCCTTCCAGGTCGCCATTTAATTAATATGCGGGAATAGTTCAGCGGTAGAGCGCGACCTTGCCAAGGTCGAAGTCGCGAGTTCGAATCTCGTTTCCCGCTCCAATATAAAGTGGGTGCATAGCTCAGCTGGATAGAGCAACGCCCTTCTAAGGCGTGTGTCCGGGGTTCGAATCCCTGTGCGCTCATTTAAACTCTTTGTCATAATGATAGAGAGTTTTTTTTATAAAATAAATAAATTATCTTGATTTTATGGTAAAGTATAGTTAGGAAAGTAGGTGGAAGATGTGTTGTCATTTGATTTGATTTTTAATAAATTTTTCCAGTTAATATATAGGATAAGTATAAATGATGTGGTAGATATACTTATAGTGGCCTATCTATTTTATAAGATATTGAGGTTTATAAAGGATACACGTGCAGAGCAGTTATTCAAGGGAGTAATAATACTACTAATTGCTACCCAAGTCAGTGGTATGCTTAAACTCCATACTCTTTATTGGATACTTGTAAAGATACTGGAAGCAGGATTTATACTACCATTTATAATATTCCAACCAGAGCTAAGGGCAGGATTGGAGCACCTGGGCAGGAATACAAATTTATTTAGGTTTGGATCACAGGCTAAAAGTGCCTATGAAATAAATGTAGAAAAAATGATTTCTGAAATGTTAGGTGCAGTGTATGACATGGCCGGAAGAAAGATAGGAGCCTTGTTGGTACTGGAAGGCAAGACTAAATTAAACGAAATAGTTGAAACTGGCACAGAGATAGATGCAAAAATAACTAAGCAGATCTTGTGTAATATATTTATACCTAACACGCCCCTCCACGATGGGGCTGTGATAGTTAGGGATGGAAAGATTAAGTCTGCAGCATGTTTTTTACCGCTTACACAGAGGAAGGACCTTAGCAAGGATCTAGGTACAAGGCATAGGGCGGGTATAGGAGTTAGTGAGATATCAGATTCCTTGACCCTGATAGTTTCAGAAGAAACAGGTCATGTATCAATAGCCAGGTCTGGAAAGATATACAGGGATGTCAGCAAGGAAAGACTGGCGAATATATTAAAGAACTTCTACAAGAATAAGACAGAAGAAAAGACCTTTGGTCTAGTAAAAGATATTTTTAATAAGTAGCTAGGAGGTGCTGAATTTGAGTAAATTAAGGCAGAAAGCCAAGGGAAATATTAAGGCAAAAATCATATCAATATTAGCAGCACTTGCACTATGGTTATACGTTTTAGCTGTGGTTGACCCAGATGAAAAAAAGGTAATAGTGGACATACCTATAACTATAAATAAGATGAATCAATTGGAAAATGAAGGTTTTGTAGTATATCCTAAGACAGATTTTAAGACGGATATCACCTTGGAGGGCAAGTTGTCGGAATTACAAAAGTTGACTAGGGATAATATTGATATATACGGAGAAATAATTAACCCGGTAGAAGGAAGTAATGTCGTAATATTAAGGACCAATATATCAAATAGGGTGTCCAGGGAACTAAAGGATTCTTCTATTGTAGTGAATCTTGAGAAAAGGACAAAAAAACAGGTTGATGTCAAGGTCAACCTAAATGGTAGTCTCAAGGATGAGATTATAAAGACTACTACTAACTACAAAAAAGTCACTGTGTCGGGGGCGGCGTCCTTAGTTGATAAGGTTGACTATGTAGGCCTAGATTTAGATACTGATAAAATAGATAAGGACTCTTACTTTGAAAAGGAAGTCCAGGCTAAAGCCTATGATAATAAGGGCAATGTCTTAGATTTAGATATAAATGTAAAAAAAATAACAGTCTCTGGTGAGTTCAGGCAAACTAAAAGCCTTCCACTGAAAATAGATTACAGCGGAGGTCTATATGATCTTGATTCCTATGCCCTATCTCCAGAAAAAATAGTCGTGGCTGGAAGTGGTGAAACTTTAAAAAATATAGAGTACATTAAAACAAAAAAACTAACAGATAACGATTTGAATCAATTGCTGAATAAAAAAGTAGAAATAGTGTTGCCAGAAGGTATAAAGCTAAAAAATGAAAATACTGAAATACTATTAATTAAGAAATAGGAAATAGCAAATTATTACTTGATAATTTATGAGAATAACCTTATTTTTTAAAATAGGCAAATAAAAGTATGAAAACTACTTTTCTGGAATATTTGTTGAAAAAACAAATGGAGAAATATTTGGAATATTTAAATTAAATAAGAATTAAAAGTAAAACAGGGGATTTGCTTAATCATATTAAAAAATAACAAATTTGTTAATTTAATATTTTTATTGCAAGTTCCTTATTTTAGTTATAAAATAATATATAGGAAAGAGTGATTAGTAATTTTTTTTCTTACCCATTACCAGTTGAAAACTTATTGGATAATGTTTTCAAGATATAAAAAAGTAAAAAAAATATTTCCTGATGTGCAAATAACTAACTATAAAAAAGTTTGTTATATATGAAGGATTTTATTCATTTTTATTAATTTATAGCTAGTAATATGAATTTGTCGATAATCGAGGATAATCCTCTTAAAGAATCACACATTTAGAATCTTAAATAGAGCCTTGGGAAAAAGTTTTTATTGGATATAGGTGGGTGATATTATTGTGAGTTATGTTTTTGGTTATTTGGCAAGTTTAGCAATAAAATTTAATCAGTTAGAGTTAAATAGGAGGATACAATGAAGGAAGTTTACAGAATTTTAACTATCAATCCAGGTTCTACATCGACTAAGATAGCTGTCTATGATAATGACAAAGAGGTTTTTGAAAAGACTCTAAGACATTCATCAGAAGAAATCGGCCAGTTTGAAAAAATATCTGACCAGTTCAACTTCAGAAAAGATGTTATAGAAGGAGAACTTAAGGCTGCGGATATCAAGTTAGAAGACCTTGATTGTGTAGTTGGTAGAGGTGGTCTACTAAAGCCTATAAAGGGTGGTACATATAGTGTAACTGAAAGTATGCTAGAAGACCTTAGGGTAGGCGTTTCAGGACAGCATGCATCAAACCTTGGAGGTATAATTGCAAACGAATTCTCAAAGGAATTAAATATACCAGCATTTATAGTTGACCCAGTTGTGGTTGATGAAATGTCTGACTTGGCTAGGATATCAGGAACAGCTAGCATTGAAAGAAAGAGTATTTTCCATGCTCTTAATCAGAAGGCAATAGCTAGAAGATATGCTGGTGAAGTAGGCAAGAAGTATGAAGACCTTAACTTGATAATAGCTCACATGGGTGGGGGTATATCAGTAGGTGCTCATGATAAGGGTTCAGTAGTAGATGTTGCGAATGCCCTAGATGGTGAAGGTCCATTCTCACCTGAAAGAAGTGGTGGCGTGCCTGTTGGTTCAGTAGTAGACTTATGCTTTAGTGGCAACTACACAGTATATGATATAAGGAAGATGATAACTGGTAACGGTGGTCTAGTTTCTTACTTAAATACAAATGATGCCAGAGAAGTAGAAGCTATGATAGAAAAGGGTGACAAGAAGGCTGCTTTAGTATATGAAGCAATGGCTTACCAGGTAGCTAAGGAAATCGGTAGCTGTGCAACAGTACTATCAGGCAAGGTAGACGCAGTTCTATTGACTGGTGGTATAGCATATTCTAAGAGCTTTACAAAGATGATATCTGATAGGGTTGGATTCTTGGCTGAAGTTAAGATATACCCTGGTGAAGATGAAATGGTAGCACTAGCTCTAGGTGGATTAAGAGTTCTAAAGGGAGAAGAAAAGGCTCAGAATTACGACGAGCAGTAATATAAGGTCTTTGAATATTTGTCACAGATTGTAGGCCTTGCCTATCTGGAGATTGAGTATTTGGATAAAGGAGAAGGCAACAAATGGAGAAAACAAAGAGAATAAGGATAATAACAGGCCACTATGGAAGTGGAAAGAGTGAATTTACAGTAAATTATGCATTGCAGTTGAGGAAGGAAGTTGAGGGTCCGCTCTCAATTTCTGACCTTGATGTTGTTAACGTATACTTTAGGTCTAGGGGTAAGAGGGATTTCCTAGAGGAAAATGGAATCCACCTTATATCTAGTTCAGTAGATGCGCCAACGCTGGATATACCAGCACTTTCTGCAGAAATACATACACCACTATTAAACAAGGAACACAACAATATAATAGACCTTGGCGGTGATAAGGTTGGTGCAACTGTTATTGCAAGATATAGAGATATGATTAAAGACGGCGATTACGATATGTTTTTCGTTGTCAATGCAAACAGGGAAAAAACACAAAATGCGGAAGAAGTAATGAAGTATATTGATGAGATCGAAACAGCTTCTAAGCTTAAGGTTACAGGTCTGATCAACAATACTCACATGCTTAAAGCTACTACAATTGAAGATATAGAGAAGGGGCAGGAGGTCTGTCGTGAAGTATCAAAGCAGAGGAATATACCTATAAGGTTTATATCTTGCCTAGAGTCAATAGTAGACCAGATTCCTGAGGATTTCGAAGGTGATGTGGTACCTATCCATCTATATTTAAGAGATGAGTGGATGATGTAGTTTGTGTTTTTATAAATAATTTTAGATTTATTTTATTTTAAGGAGGCAATACAAATGGCTAAAGGTAGAGTGTCTTTTGATCAGAAGTACTGTAAGGGTTGCGGTCTATGCATCTCAGTATGTCCAAAAAAGATTATTGAGCTTGACATGTCTAAGGTAAATTCAAAGGGATATAATCCAGCTCACGTTGTAAGAATGGAAGAATGTATAGGATGTTCAAGTTGTGCATTGATGTGTCCAGATGCAGTAATCACAGTAGAAAGAGATTAATTTAGGGGGGATTTTAAATGGCTAAGATACTAATGAAAGGTAACGAAGCATTCGGTAAGGCAGCTATGGTTGCAGGATGTAGATATTTCTTCGGTTACCCAATAACTCCACAGAGTGAGTTACCTGAATATTTATCAAGAGAATTACCAGCAATAGGCGGAACATTCGTTCAGGCTGAATCTGAAGTTGCTGCTATAAACATGGTTTACGGTGCTGGTGGATGTGGTGCTAGAGTACTAACATCATCTTCTTCACCAGGTATTGCGTTAAAGCAGGAAGGTATTACTTACTGTGCAGGTGCAGAAGTTCCGTGTGTTATATTAAACGTAGTGAGAGGTGGCCCAGGACTAGGATCAATTCAGCCTTCACAGTCAGACTACTTCATGACAACTAGAGGTGGTGGTGACGGTGACTACAGAACACCAGTATATGCTCCAGCAAGTGTACAGGAAGCATGTGATATGATAATGGATGCATTTGATGTTGCAGAATTATACAGAACACCAGTTCTAGTATTACTAGATGGTATGATCGGACAGATGATGGAACCAGTTGACTTTGATAAGCCAAGAAAGCAGAGAGAACTTCCTTCTAAAGAAGGTTGGGCTACTACTGGTACTAAGGGACAGAGAAAGCCAAATATCATAAACTCTCTATACCTTTCTCCAGAAATTCTTGAAGAACACAACTATCACCTACAGAGAAAGTACGATGTAATCGAAGCTAACGAACTTCAGTATGAAATGGATAGAACTGAAGATGCTGAGTTAGTATTCGTTGCATATGGTACTATGGCAAGAGTTGTTAAGAACTGTGTAAATGAAATGAGAGCAGAAGGATATAAGGTAGGTCTAATCAGACCTAAGACTGTATGGCCTTACCCATATAAGGCATTTGATGAAATACCAGCTTGTAAGAACTTATTTGTAATCGAAATGAGTTTAGGACAGATGGTAGAAGACGTTAAGTTAGGTTCTAATGGTAGACACCCAGTTCACTTCTATGGTAGACCAGGTGGTATGGTACCAGAGCCAAAGGAAATAATCAAGAGAGCAAAAGAAATCATGGGAGGTGTTAAGTAATGGCTGTTATATTCAAAAAGACATCAGGTTTAACTGACGCACAGACACATTACTGTCCAGGATGTACTCACGGTATAATCCACAGACTAGTTGCTGAAGTATTGGAAGAAATGGACGTTGTAGGATCTGCAATAGGTGTAGCTCCAGTTGGATGTTCAGTTCTAGCATATAATTATTTTAACTGCGACATGCACGAAGCTGCTCATGGTAGAGCTCCAGCATGTGCTACAGGTATAAAGAGAGTTAATCCAAATAATACAGTATTCACATATCAGGGTGACGGTGACCTTGCATCAATCGGTGCTGCTGAAATCGTTCATGCTGCAAACAGAGGTGAAAAGATAACTGTTATATTCGTAAACAATACTACTTACGGTATGACAGGTGGACAGATGGCTCCTACTACACTAATAGGTGAAAAGGGAACTACTTGTCAGGCAGGTAGAGATCCAGAACTACATGGATACCCAATCAGAATTTCTGAAATGCTTTCTACACTAACTGGTGCTAGATATATAGAAAGAGTTAGAGTAGATACTCCGGCAGAAGTTAGAAAGGCTAAGAAGGCTATTAGAAAGGCTTTCGAAGTACAGATGGCTGGTTTAGGTTTCTCTATGGTAGAAGTACTTTCTACATGTCCTACTAACTGGGGTAAAACTCCTGTAGATGCTCTTCAGTGGTTAAGAGACAATATGGTTCCTTACTATCCAGTACAGAACTTCAAGGATATTGATATAGAAGCTGCATTAGCAGAAAAAGCTGCAAAGGAGGAAAAATAAATGAGGACATCTAGAGTTATTTGTGCAGGTTTCGGTGGACAGGGTGTAATGTCTATGGGTCAGTTGATGACTTATGCCGGAATGCTTGAAAATAAAGAAGTTTCTTGGTTGCCATCTTATGGTCCAGAAATGCGTGGTGGTACTGCTAACTGTGCTGTTACTATTTCTGACCAGCCAGTAGGTTCTCCAATCATCACTGATGATGCAACAGCTGCTGTAATCATGAACTCTCCATCTTTGACTAAGTTCGAAGGTGATGTAGTTCCTGGTGGTGTTATACTAATCAACAGCTCGCTTGTTCACGAAAAGTGCAGCAGAGATGATATAGAAGCTTACTATATAGATGCTAACACCCTATCAAATGAATTAGGTGGGCCTAAGTTTGCCAACATGGTAATGCTAGGTGCTTTCCTTGCAGTTGACGATAGTGTTAACATAGAATCTGTTCTAGAAGCTTTCAAGAAGGTTTTCGGAAAGAGAAAAGAAAAGTTCATACCAGTTAATAGACAGGCTCTTGAAGCAGGTTACAAGGCTGTTATGGATCAGAAAAAATAATTAATTAGTTTATAATTAAGGATTGGCCTTAGTGACTGGTCCCGATTGGATAGAGGGTATATATTCTAAGCGAAAGCAAATGAATATGTACCCTCTAATTTGTTTATACAAAAATGGGAAACTTGATATAAAATCTCCAATATAGACCTAAAATATATGTATAAATACGTTTTTTGTGATAAAATAGATTATATATGGGATCTTTAGGAATATTAAGATCAAATTCAAAATAGAAAAATAAGGTGGTAACATATATGAGAAAATATTTTGGTACAGATGGAGTAAGAGGTGTAGCAAATACAGAATTAAATTCCTCTTTGGCCTACAGGTTGGGTAGGGCCGGTGGCTTTGTCTTAACAAAGGAATGCAAGGATGATTCAAGGGTTAAGGTGGTTGTTGGTAGAGATACTAGAATTTCAGGTGATATGCTAGAGGCTGCCCTAATAGCTGGTTTGATGTCAGTTGGTTGTGATGTAATAACAGTAGGAGTAATACCTACACCAGCAGTTGCATACTTGACGAGAAAGTATGGGGCTAATTGTGGTGTAGTAATATCAGCTTCCCACAATCCTGTTGAGTATAACGGTATAAAATTTTTCAATGACAAGGGCTTCAAGCTAGATGATGAAATAGAGTTAGAAATAGAAAAGCATATAGACAATGAAAACCTATTAGACAAGTGGCCAGTAGGGTCAGATGTTGGTAGGAAAATCTATGAACACAATGCTGTTAGGGATTATGTGGACTACTTAAAGTCACACATAGATGGAGACCTAAAAGGCTTGAAGGTGGTTTTAGACTGTGCTAATGGTGCAGCCTATAAGGTGGCTCCTATGGCCTATAGGGAACTTGGGGCAGAGGTAATAGAAATACACTGTCAACCTGATGGCAACAATATAAATGACAAGTGTGGGTCCACTCATCCAGAATCATTACAGGCCAAGGTTGTAGAAGTAGGTGCCCACATGGGTATGGCCTATGATGGTGATGCAGATAGACTGATAGCAGTGGATGAAAAGGGCAATATAGTAGATGGTGACAAGATTATGCTCATAAGTGCTATAGATATGAAGGCAAAGGGTCAGCTAAAGAAAGATACCCTAGTAGTTACAGTAATGAGTAACATAGGTTTAAGAATTGCTGCTGAAGAAAATGGAATTAACCTGGCCACAACTCAGGTCGGAGACAGGTATGTCCTAGAAGAGATGATAAAGAGTGATTACAGCCTAGGTGGAGAACAGTCAGGCCACTTGGTTTTCTTGGACTATAATACTACTGGTGATGGTACTATGTCATCACTAGTTCTGGCATCTATTGTAAAGGCCAAGGGAGAGGCTCTTTCTAGTGTGGCCAGTATAATGGACCAGTATCCACAGGTACTGGTAAATGTCAGGGTTCAGAATGAATACAAGAATAGCTATATGGAAATAAAAGAGATAGCTGACAGGATAGAAGATATAGAAAAAGAAATGGATGGTAAGGGTAGGGTCCTAATTAGACCATCAGGTACGGAACCCCTAGTAAGGGTAATGTTGGAAGGCAAGAATGAAGACCATATATATGGTTTGGCCAAGGGACTTGCTGACCTGATAGATGAAAAAATTGGTTTAAAATAGGCTTAAACTAACAAAGCCTTACCTTAGGCATTTAAGTTAAAAAAATATTTAAAAAGAATTTAAGTGATTGTAATTTTACCGCTGATTTGATATAATAAGGAGATGTATGCACATCTCCTTGGGCGGTAACCCATCTATATGTGTATATTGTGATTTGATATCATTTATAAACCTTAGAGTAGGTATCTGTGGTATGTCTTTTGTTACCACTGCTATAAGTGGAGTCGGATTAAAAATTTTAAGATTTATAAATGACAGCAAAGTTGGTGTAGGTTTTTGTTAGACCTTTGAGGTTTAGCAGCTATAACCGATGACACCCTTGATGAGTATATGGGAAAAATCTACGAGGATTATTAGTGTTAAGTTAAGAGGAGAAATTATGCCAAGAATTAGAGTAAAAAAGAGTGGTCCTTTAAAGGGAACCCTGAAAATAGATGGAGCAAAAAATGCTGTACTACCTATAATTGCAGCAACAATACTAGCTAGGGGGAAGTGTACATTAAAAAGCGTACCAAGCCTAAGAGATGTACATGTAATATCAGATCTTTTGGCCCATCTAGGTGCAGATGTTAACTATTGTGATGGATGTCTAGAGATAGATACATCAAGTATAAACACATATGAGGCTCCATATGAACTAGTAAAGAAAATGAGGGCATCTTTTGTAGTTATGGGTCCACTCTTGGCCATCTTTAATCGTACAAAGATTTCTATGCCTGGTGGATGTGCAATTGGAACTAGACCGATTGACCTACACCTAAAGGGTTTCAAGGCCTTAGGTGCTGAAATAATAATGGACCATGGCTTTATAGAAGCTAGGGCAGAAAAGCTAGTTGGCAATAAGCTATATCTTGACTTCCCATCAGTAGGGGCTACCCAGAATATAATGATGGCATCAGTACTTGCTGACGGTGTAACAATTATAGAAAATGCTGCTGAAGAGCCTGAAATAGTTGATTTGGCAAATTTCTTGAATGAAATGGGTGCATCTGTTAGGGGTGCCGGAACGAATACAATAAAGATAAAGGGTGTTAAGTCTCTTCATGGGGCAGAGCATACTATAATACCCGATAGAATAGAAGCATCTACATATATGGTGGCAGCTGCTATGACAAAGGGAGATATAGTTCTTGAAAATGTAATAATTGACCACCTAAAGCCAGTTATAGCCAAGCTGTCTGAAGCCGGTGCTATAGTGGAAGAGGGTGAAACGTCAATCAGGGTTATAGGGCCTGATAAGATTAAACCGATAGATATTAAGACCCTACCGCATCCTGGATTCCCAACGGATGTACAGGCCCAGTTTATGGCAATGTTGACAGTTGCCGAGGGAACTGGAGTGGTAATAGAGACTGTATTTGAAAATAGGTTTATGCATGTAAATGAATTTAACAAGATGGGAGCCAATATTAAGATTGATGGCAGAAGTGCAGTAGTTAATGGCGTAGATTGCCTAAAGGGGGCAGATGTAGTAGCTACTGACCTTAGGGCCGGAGCAGCCCTTATACTATGTGGCTTGATAGCTGATGGTACAACTAATGTAGGTGAGATATACCATATACAGAGGGGTTATGTCGACATAGATAAGAAGTTGAGAAGTATAGGCGGAGATGTTGAAATAGTTGAAGATTAATTAGTCGTATACGGAGGTTTGAGATGGCAGGAATGGATATTGGAATAGATTTAGGTACTGCGAATGTATTAGTAGTAGTAGATGACAAGGGTGTTGTTTTGAATGAACCAGCTGTAGTAGCTGTTGACAATAGGATGGACGAAATCATAGCAGTGGGTCATGAGGCCTACAAGATGATTGGTAGGACGCCTAAGGATATAGAGGCTATAAGACCAATGATGAATGGCGTAATATCAGACTATGATAATGCAGAAAAGATGTTACGTGGTTTTATCAATATGCTTGGTGAGAGCAAGGGCATGGGCAAGATAGTAATGCCTAGGATCATGGTATCAGTGCCTAGTAAGATAACTGATGTCGAAAGAAAGGCTGTCCAGGATGCTACTAAGCAGGCGGGTGCTAGAGAGGTCCTACTGATAGAAGAACCCATAGCAGCAGCCATAGGAGCAGGTATAGACATCACAGTTCCAGGTGGTCACCTAGTGATTGATATAGGTGGTGGAACTACAGATGTAGCCGTTATATCTCTTGGTGGTACTGTAATCAGCAAGTCTATAAAGGTTGGTGGTAACAGGTTTGACCAGGATGTTATCAGGTACATCAAGAAAAATTACAATGTAATCATCGGTGAAAGAACTGCCGAAAAGATAAAGAAGGATATAGGTTGTGCCTATAGACGTCAGGAAGAAAGGTTCATAAAGATAACAGGTAGGGACTTGACTAATGGTCTACCAAAGTCTATAACAGTTAGCTCTTTTGAAATAATGGATGCTATGAGTGACAGTGTGGCCCAGATTACCAACCTAGTTATCAAGGTCCTTCAGGATACCCCACCAGAATTAGCATCTGACATAGCAGAGAGGGGAATTGTCCTAACAGGAGGAGGAGCCCTACTATATGGTATGGACAAGAAGATTTCTGAGGTTACAGGCCTAAGGGTAAGGTTGGCAAGTGAGCCAATAAATTGTGTTGCCCTAGGTACAGGTATAGCCTTGGGATCTGTAGAGATACTTGAAATAGCAGGAACTGTTTAAATTCGAAAATAAAAACTTGACTTTTAATAGTCATGATGATAACATAGTCATATAATTGAATAAAATTCTTGATTACCTTATCAAGAGTGGCTGAGGGACAGGCCCTATGAAGCCCGGCAACCGGAATAATTTACGGTGCTAAATCCTACAAGATGTATATCTTGAAAGATGAGGTTTGCTAATTATTATGTAAATAATGGCCTCTTCTTTTGGAGAGGTCAGTTTTTATTTATAAGGTAAATTGAGGAAAAGTTGTATAAAAGTGTATAGTATTTTATGAAAGGAAGAAGAAATGGCAAGACATTTATTTACATCAGAATCAGTAACAGAAGGGCATCCTGACAAACTTTGCGACCAGGTATCAGATGCGATACTTGACGCCTTGATTGAAAAGGATCCAAAGTCCAGGGTAGCGTGTGAAACAACAGCTACAACAGGACTAATATTAGTAGCAGGAGAAATATCAACAAATGCCTATGTAGATATTCCAAAAATAGTTAGAGAAACAGTTGAAGGTATAGGATATGTCAGGGGTAAGTTTGGTTTTGATGCTGAAAACTGTGCAGTAATCACAGCTATAGATGAACAGTCAAATGACATAGCTATGGGTGTTGATGAAGGTTTGGAATCAAAGGAAGGTGAAAAGGTAGAAGACGAGATAGAAAAGGTTGGTGCTGGAGACCAGGGTATAATGTTTGGATTTGCTTGTAATGAAACTCCAGAATTAATGCCACTACCAATATCCCTAGCTCACAAGCTATCAAGAAAACTTACTGACGTTAGAAAGTCAGGACAAATAGCCTACCTAAGACCAGATGGCAAGACTCAGGTAACTGTTGAATATGAAGAAGACAAGCCAGTAAGGGTACATACTGTATTGATATCTGCCCAGCACGACCCAGATACTACAAATGACCAGATAAGAAAAGACCTTATAGAAAAGGTGATAAAGACTACAATACCAGCAGAATTATTGGATGATGAGACACTATACTACATCAACCCAACTGGTAGGTTCGTTGTAGGTGGGCCACACGGAGATACAGGCCTAACTGGTAGAAAGATAATCATAGATACATACGGTGGATACTCTAGACATGGTGGAGGAGCCTTCTCTGGTAAGGATCCAACAAAGGTAGACAGGTCAGCTTGTTATGCGGCTAGATATGTTGCCAAGAATATAGTAGCGGCAGGACTAGCAGACAAGTGTGAAATAGAACTTGCCTATGCTATAGGTGTAGCGAGACCTCTATCAATATTTGTAGATACATTTGGAACAGGAAAGCTATCTAATGAAAAGCTAGTTGAGATTGTAAAGGAAAACTTCGATCTTAGACCTGGTGCTATTATTAAGAACCTAGACCTATTAAGACCAATCTACAAGCAGGTAGCTGCCTATGGTCACTTTGGTAGAACTGATATAGACCTACCATGGGAAAGAACTGATAAGGTAGAAACTTTAAAGGCCTACTTATAAATAAGACCTATAATATAACCTGTGTAACATTTAGCGTTGGTGAGAGGAAAAATTCTCTACCAGCGCTATTTTTGTGAAAAAGAATTAGATTTATGAAAAATTGATATTAATATTTTTAGTAAAATTAGTTTTTTACTCGGCTAATGTGTTAAACTTTATATGATATGAAAAATAGATTTTAAATAAAGACCGGAGTAAGTGTGAAAGCAGGTAAATAATAAAAAATTTATATGAATCTAAAAAACTTTCTCAAAAAGCTTTTTTAAAAAATAAAATTGACTATAAGTAGTTAGGAGGCAGATATAATGGACCAAGTCGAAGGTAGTGTTGTCGATATTGTTTATTCGAATGATACTAATGGCTATACGGTAGCAAGATTAAAAATTGAAGACTATACGGAAGTAATCACTGGTTACATGCCTGGCCTAACTGCTGGAGAAAATATCCTTGTTAAGGGAGACTGGAAGGTACACGACCAATATGGGAGGCAGCTGAATGTGACTTCCTATGAAATAGTGGTCCCATCTACAGTCAGTGGTATCTTATCCTTCCTGGCATCAGGTGTAATCAGGGGGGTAGGTGAAAAGACTGCCAAGAGGATAGTTGATAGGTTTGGGCTAGAAACCCTAAATGTGATACAAAATGAGCCGGACAGACTATTGGAAATAGAGGGTATTGGCAAGAAAAAACTCCAACCAATAATAGAGAGTTACCAGGAGAATATGGGTGTTAAAAATGTGATTGTAGCCCTATCCCCCTATGGTATCAGCCCCAGAATGAGTATGAAGATCTACAAGATCTATGGAGAGAAGTCTTTGGATGTAATTAGGACCAACCCATACCTCCTGGTCGACAGGGTGGTTGGTATAGGATTTACTATAGCAGATGATATAGCCCAGAAATCCGGGGTAGAAAAAGATTCCGAGTACAGGATAGAAAAAGGAATACTCCATATCCTGAAAAACTCTATAAATAGTGGTCATACCTTTTTACCAGAAGACCTGGTTAGGTCTGAATCTCAAAAGTTGCTAGACCTTGATGTGGACTTGATTGATTCCATGATATATGAGATGGCCCTAGAGAGGAAGATAGTCATCGAAAGACTTGGCGACTACAATATAATATACCTGGCCAAGTACCACAAGGCAGAGGTAGATGTATGTAATAGGTTGATTAGACTGAATTCCTATGAACACAGGGACTTAAAGATAGATATAGATAGGGAAATTGAGCGTTTTGAAGAAGACCAGTCCATTTTTCTAGATTATAACCAAAAGATGGCTGTCAGGGCCGCCTTTGAAAATGGGGTCATGGTCTTGACCGGTGGACCAGGAACGGGTAAGACTACCACAATAAATGCCATTATAAACCTATTTAGCCTAAATAAGAACAAGGTCGCCTTAGCTGCCCCAACTGGGCGTGCTGCCAAGAGGATGACCGAAACAACTGGTAAGGAGGCCAAGACCATCCACAGGCTCTTAGAGATGGCCTTTGATGCAGATGACAGGTCTATATTTATGAAAAATGAGGAAGAACCCATAGAGGCAGATGTCATTATAGTTGATGAATCCTCTATGATAGATATATTCTTGATGGATGCCCTACTAAAGGCCACTTCACCTAAGACTAGGCTACTCCTGGTTGGTGATGGAGACCAGCTGCCGTCAGTAGGGGCAGGTAATGTGCTGGGGGATATTATATCCTCAGGTATCATCACTACTATAAGGTTGACGGAGATATTTAGGCAGGCCCAGGAAAGCGACATAATTGTCAATGCCCATAGGATTAATCGGGGTCAGGATATTGTTGCCAATAAAAAGGATACAGACTTCTACTTTATAAATAAGGAAGAGGATATAGACATATTGGAAGAAATCAAGAGCCTGGTCAAGGGGCGGTTGCCAAGTTTTTATAAGGTTGACCCAATCAAGGATATCCAAGTACTATCGCCAATGCGTAAGGGTCTGGCAGGTGTACATAACCTAAATATACAACTACAGGAAGCCTTAAACCCCTTTAAGGGAGAGAGGCAGGAAGTAGAGCTTTTGAAGAGGACCTTTAGGGTAGGTGACAAGGTTATGCAGATAAAAAACAACTACTCTAAAAAGTGGGAAAACGAAAAAAATACGGACTATGGAGAGGGTATCTATAATGGGGATATTGGTTATATCTACCATATAGATAAGCAAAACAAGTCCATGTATGTCCTATTTGATGAATACAAGATATTCAAGTACAAGTATGATGAATTGTCAGAGCTTGACCACTGTTTTTGTACAACTGTTCACAAGAGCCAGGGTAGTGAATTCCCCATAGTTGTTATTCCTATGACCTGGGGACCACCTATGTTACTGAGTAGGAACCTTCTCTATACAGCAGTTACCAGGGCGAAGAAGCTGGTGGTTATAGTTGGTAACAAGAAGTATCTGGACTATATGATATCTAATAACATGAACCAAGATAGGTATTCAAACCTGTCCTATAAGTTGGCTAGTTTCAAATTAAATTCAATAGTTGAAGACTAGAGGCAGGATTTATCCTGGTCCATGTATAATAAATTAACGTAGCTAGTTTTTTTAACTTAATATACTGTATTCGTAATTGCCTCCTATTAAGGGGGCTTTTATGTTTGAAAAAATCTGGAAATACATTTTGGATATAATTTATCCACAGAACTTAAACTGTATCTTTTGTGAATTGCCAATATCTAGATCCAACAGGTACTCTATGTGTAAAAAATGCCTAGAAAAGATTATATTTATACATAATTCCTGTGACTATTGTGGAAAACCCACGATAAATACCAGTCTTGAAGTTGACAGGCCTGTAGAAAAGTGTCCATATTGCCAGGGGAAGAACTTTCTGTTTGATAGGAATATTAGCTTTATAGAATACGGGGACCTATCGAAGCTAATGGTATTCAAATTAAAGTATAGTGGCAAGACCTATATGGGCAAGATAATAGCAGAGATAATGGCTGATAACATACTAGAGTATGATTCAGACCTGGTAGATAGGATGGATATAGTCACCTATGTACCATTAAATAAAAAGAGGATGGAGTCAAGAGGTTTTAACCAGGCAGAGAAGATAGGGGCCTACCTATCGAGCCTACTAGGTCTACCAATGGTTGGACTTGTTGACAGGGTGAAGAATACTGACAAGCTACATGGCCTATCATCTCAAGAAAGAAGGAGGGTCTTGAAAAATTCTTTTTTAATAAAGGAAGAAATGAAAAACCTAATAGTAGACAAAAATATACTCCTGGTAGATGATGTATTCACTACGGGATCTACTGTTGATGAAATGGCCAAGGTTTTAAAGCTTGCAGGAGCCCAAGAAGTAGTATCTTTAACCTTTTTGACAGGAAAATATGAAAAAGATATTGACAAGTAGGGCTTTAAATTATAAACTAGATAAAGTATTTAGGTCTGTGGTTGCAAGTCCAAGCCAGTCGCGGGCAAAGGGATCCACGTAAGCTACTCCTAAAAATTGGAGGGTGAGCATGGCGCGGCTTAGAAGTAAGTCCTGCCGAGAAAATCGAGAGGATTAGTAGTGCGGTAACCCCAAAGCGAAAGTTCCAGCAGGCGAGTGTGGGGTCAAAGACCAGGTCAGCTAAATACAAAAAGCTTTTTACTAGTAATAGCTACCAGTAAAAAGCTTTTTTGTTTACAAAATATGAGCCTCCCGAAATATTAGGAGGCTCTAGTCTTTATTATAGGACTTAGGCAGCCCTAAATTTTTCAAATAATTTCTGGTTTTCCATTACCCTGCCAAAGGCATAGATAAGACCAACCTTTATAGGTAACATGACTATAAATCTTATCAATCTAGGTATAGCAAATAGCTTTGCCCCATAAAGTATATTTAACCATATTGGTGTAAGGATTAAGACGGTGATTATACCTTCTATCAAGACACATATAGTTATACGCTTTACAGTTAATTTCTGCTTGTACAAGAAAAGACCAAAGATAACTCCGGAAAGGATGTTATTTAGGGTAAAACCTGGGAAAAATGGTCCACTAGGTCTTACTATGTACTGTATTATATCCGAAACACCCCCTACTACACCCCCTATAAGTGGTCCGTATAGCATACCAGTCAAGGCCAGAGCCAAGAAGCTAAAAGATATCTCCATGATATTTGAAAATACAATCCTGAAAAAGTCAATAATTACGGCTAAGGCAATCATCAGGGCTGAACCGGTTATAGTTCTAATATCTTTAAGGCTTTCAGATTTTAAGCTAATAGTTTTTTTCATTGAGTCCTCCCTCCATCTAAATTTTATTTTAGTAATTAATTTGTATTTTAAATTACCACAATATCTTCATGATATATTAGATTTAAACAAAAAGCAAGACTAAATATCTATTCAATGCCAGGTATCATACTATGCAATATTTGCTATCTGGTTGATATGTATAAGTCTGTGCATATCCTTCTTTTACTAGTTTTGCATTAAACATTTTATCAATGATTTCTTTCTCTGTGGGATAATTAGTTTCAGGGCTATTAACACCAATCATCTTTAGCTCATATTCTCTATCATTGTAGGAAACTTTTATGGTATCTCCATCTATAATATCTGTTACCTGGGCTTCAATAAAGTCATTTTTGTTGATATTTTGTTTTTTTATAATCCTTTTTATCCTATATATAGTTTATTTATTAATTTAATTAATATTGTATCACAAAGATATAGAAAAATAAAATGATATAAAGAAATCTTAGCATAGTGGTAACCCAAATACGGAATTCATAAGTATATGAAAAAAATATACTATTTATCATAAATTTATGATAAAATAGACTATGTACGAATAATTTTGCAAGTAAACAAAAAGGAGGACGTGAATGAGTTTTTTAGATAGTCTGTTTAATATGGCAGATAAAAAAGATTTAAAGCAGTTCAGTAAGATTGCTGATCAGATAGATGCGGCCGGTGAAAAGTATTCAGCTATGACAGATGAAGAACTTCAGGCCATGACACCTGAGTTTAAAGAAAGATTAAAAAATGGACAAACATTAGATGATATACTAGTAGATGCCTTTGCAGTTGTGAGGGAAGCTTCTACAAGAATATTGGGTATGAGACACTTTAAAGTCCAGCTAATAGGTGGTATGGTTTTACACCAGGGACGTATAGCTGAGATGAAGACAGGTGAAGGTAAGACTCTTGTTGCCACTTGTCCGGTATACCTAAATGCCCTAGAAGGTAAGGGTGTGCACGTTGTAACAGTAAATGACTACCTTGCAAAGCGTGACCGTGACCAGATGGCAAAGATATATGAATTCTTAGGTTTGTCTGTAGGCGTAATAGTTCATGGCCAGTCACCTCAGGTAAGAAAGCAGCAGTATGACTGTGATATTACATACGGTACTAACAATGAGTATGGCTTTGACTACCTAAAGGACAACATGGTTATACATGAAGAGCAGATGGTTCAGAGGGGGCTTCACTATGCTATTGTCGATGAGGTCGACTCTATCCTAGTCGATGAGGCCAGGACACCACTTATCATATCAGGACCTGGGGACAAGTCTACCCACCTATATTCAGATGCCAATGTATTTATACTTACATTGAATGAGGATGACTACGAAAAGGAAGAAAAGGATAAGGCAGTTTCTCTTACAGAGACTGGTATCAAGAAGGCGGAAGTATACTTCAATGTAGACAATATAACTACTATGGAGCATACGGAACTTTACCACCACATCAACCAGGCCCTAAAGGCCCATACGATAATGAAGAAGGATGTTGACTATGTAGCCAAGGATGATGAAATTATAATCGTTGATGAATTTACAGGTCGTTTGATGTTTGGTAGAAGGTATTCTGATGGTCTGCACCAGGCCATAGAAGCCAAGGAAGGTCTGACTATACAGAGAGAGTCTAAGACACTTGCTACAATTACATTCCAGAACTACTTTAGAATGTATACAAAGTTATCAGGTATGACAGGTACAGCCAAGACAGAGGAAGAAGAATTCAAATCAATATACAAGATGGACGTATTTCAGGTTCCAACTAACAAACCATTGTTGAGAAAGGACCTAGCAGACTCTGTATATGCCAACCAGTTGGCTAAGTTCAGGGCAGTTGCCAGAGATATAAAGGAAAGACATGAAAGAAACCAGCCAGTCCTAGTGGGTACTGTATCAATAGAAAAGTCCGAGTTGCTTTCAAGTATTTTGACAGAAGAGGGTATAGCCCATGAAGTCTTGAATGCCAAGTTCCATGAAAAGGAAGCAGAGATAATTGCCCAGGCAGGTAGGTTAGGTGCAGTTACAATTGCAACAAATATGGCAGGTAGAGGTACCGACATCCTATTAGGTGGTAACCCATCATTCATGGCCCTTAAGGAGATGAAGAGGTTAAACTTCACTGATGAAATGATCAACAGGGTAAATTCAGCCAATGAAGTAGCTGGTGTTGAGGCTAATGAAGAACATGATGCAGCTAGAAAGACATACAAGAAGTTGTATGAAGAATATAAGGTACAGACTGATGCTGAACAGTTGGCAGTTATAGAAGCTGGTGGTCTTTGTATATTGGGTACTGAGAGACATGAGTCTCGTAGAATAGACAACCAGTTAAGAGGTCGTGCCGGTCGTCAGGGTGACCCAGGTGAATCTAGGTTCTACATAGGTCTTGATGATGACTTGATGAGACTATTTGGTAGTGAAAGAGTCCAGGGAATACTTGAAAAGTTAGGCCTTGATGATGAAACTCCAATAGAACACAGGATGCTTACTAAGTCAATCGAAAATGCCCAGAAGAAGGTCGAAGGAAAGAACTTTGGTATCAGAAAGCATGTCCTTGAATATGACGATGTAATGAACAAGCAGAGAGAAATAATCTATGCAGAAAGAAAGAGGGTTCTATCTGGGGAAAACTTACAGGATCAGATACAGATAATGATGAGGGATGTGATCACAGAAGCTGTGGCCATATATACTGATGAAAATGAAGTATTTGATCATGTTGGTTACAGGGCCCATATGTATAGGAAGTACCTACCAGGTGGTGTAATTGATGACCTTGATTTTTCAAGTATGACATCATCAGAAGCTTTAGAAGCCACATATGATAGACTATTGAACCTATATACTGAAAAGGAAGAGTTTATAGGGTCTGAGAGGATGAGGGAAGTAGAAAGAGTAATCTTGCTTCAGTCAGTAGACAACCACTGGATAGACCACATAGATGCTATGGACCAGTTACGTCAGGGTATTGGTCTGAGGGCAATTGGCCAGATAGACCCAGTTATAGCCTACAAGATGGAAGGCTTTGACATGTTTGATGAAATGAACAAGCTAATCAGAGAAGATACAGTTTCTTATCTATTCAATATACAAATAGAAGTTCCAGTTGAGAGAAAGGCTGTAGTTGATGTAGATAGCCTAGAATCTCCTGATATGGATGGGGTAGATAGAAATCCAAGTAAGTCTAAGCCAGAACATATGGAAGAAAAGGTCGGTAGAAATGATCCTTGTCCATGTGGAAGCGGAAAGAAGTATAAGAACTGTTGTGGTAGATAAACTTTAGTCTTTAAGTAGACAAAAATACTATTTAACCATAATTACAGAGTGAATAGGCCTAGATTATAGGTAAATAAGTAAGTTTAAATAGCACAGGTATTTAAGAAATCAAATATCTGTGCTATTATTTATATAGGGGTATTTTATCAGGTTAATCCTGGTTAAAATACAAGGTGTAAGAGGATTTTTAGGCTGAGAAGGGAGAAATATATGGAAAAATCTCTTTTGATTAGTATAACGATGAATATGGATTTACCATCCCTAGTTTCTTTTGAGGATGGAACTATTCTCTGTCAAAATAAGCAAATAGGGTCTGTTTGTGATTTTTTAGGTTTTAGAAACCTGGATAATACTAGACAGTTAGATATAGAAGAGTTTTTAGAAAAAACATCAGGACCCATGTCCTTTAGGATAAGGAATACATCTCTAATAGGTAAAAAATATGAAGTTACGATAGATGGTAAGGGGGTTTGTTACTGGTATATCTTCAATAACGACCTAACCATAGATGCAGGTATAAAAAACGTAATTGAACATATAGACGAGATAATAGTTGTCTTCAATGAAATGGGAATATTGCAGAAAATGAATAGTATATGTGATCAGTTGCTACCCTTTAAGAGGAAGGATGTCTTGAAAAAGAGTATAGATGAACTAGTCAGAGATGGCAAGGTATCTAATCCTGTAATAACAGAAATGATACAGAAAAAGAAGAAGGTATACAGGGAAATTGTCTACCCGAATGGCAAGGTCATATCATATACAGCAATTCCCCACTATGATGTAAATGGCAATTTTAAGGGTGGAGTTTTGACAGGCCGTGATGTATCAAGGTTGATCAACCTGGCCAAAATATCAAGTGAAAATAATGAAAATGTGGTAGAGTATATAAGCTCTAGTGAAGAGATGAAACAGGTAAAGGCTATAGTAGAGAGGGTTGCCCCTTCAGATGCTTCTATCTTTATAATGGGAGAATCTGGTGTTGGTAAGGAAATTATAGCAAGGAGTCTCTGGTCTAAGAGCAAGAGGTGTAATGGTCCTTTTGTAAGCATTAACTGTGCATCTATACCAGAAGAACTGATAGAGTCAGAATTGTTTGGTTATGAAAAGGGGGCCTTTACTGGAGCAAATAAGGAAGGTAAGATGGGTCTAATGGAGGCTGCAGATGGAGGTACCCTATTCTTGGATGAGATAGGAGAGATGCCATTAAAGACCCAGAAGAAGTTTCTGCGTGCCATCCAGGAAAATGCTATAATGAGGATTGGTAGCACCAAGTCTAAGAATATAAATGTAAGGTATGTATGTGCCACAAACAAGACTCTTGATGAGTTGAGGGATGAAAGAATCTTCAGGCAGGACCTTTACTATAGACTAAATGTAATACCAGTTGTTATACCGCCTTTGAGGGACAGGAGGGATGATATCCTGCCTATCACAGATTATTATATAAATTATTTTAACGAGAGGTATAATAGAAAGGTAAGCCTTTCAAGTGAAGCCAGGGCTAGAATGGTAGAAAATGACTGGAAGGGTAATATAAGAGAACTTAAAAACGTAGTGGAAAGGTTGGTTATCCTGTCACCACAGGAAAATATATACCTAGAACAGGTTGAAAGAATACTTACCCTTGAAAGTAACGAGGATATAATAGATAGCAAAAAAACTGAGGATAAGTTATCTTCAATAATCGAGGATAGTGGAGAGAAGAGCCTGATTATAAAAGATATAATGAATATAGATGATGCTCATAGGATTGTCGAACAAGAAATTTTAAAGAATGCAGTGAAAAAATATGGCAATATAACCAAGGCTGCCAAGGCAGTGGGTATAAATCCATCTACTGTATATAGGAAGATAAAAAGTGGCTATATAAAGCTATAAGGTATAAAATAAAGAATGTTAGAGTAAAAATTTAATGAAACAAGAGTAAAATTAGAACTACTTATAAAAAACATATATTTTGGCATAAAATTTGCTTTAAATAATTATGAGAGGAATTATAATTACCTTTCAATAATTTAAGGAGGAATTTTGACATGAAAAAAGCTAAAACGATTGGATCATTTGGCGCCATATTCGGTGTAGCGGCCGTATTATTTGGCTCACATGCAGGTGGAGGTTTTGCTACAGGAAACCAGGAAACACAGTATTATGTTCAATTTGGTTGGACAGCCCCAATTACTGCAGTATTAGCAATGGTATTATTGACAGTTTCCCTAAGAGAAGCAATTGTAATGTATAATAACTACGACTGTAAGAATTATAAAGACTTGTTTAGACGTCTTTGGGATCCTTATCCAAAACTAGAAATTTTATGGGAAATATACTACTACCTAATGGTTATAATCGCTGTTGGTGCAGTAATTGCAGGTGCAGCAGCAGTTTTCCAGACAATGGGTATACCATATATCGTATCTATTATAATAGTAGGTCTTGTGTTGCTGATCCTTACCGTCTATGGTGCGGTAGTTGTATCAAGTGCTGCAGGTATAATGTCGATTATAATCATGATATGCTGTTTGACTATATTCCTAACTGGTATAAGCATGAGAACTGGTGAAATTGGCCGTATTATATCTGCTAGAGAAGTATGGGGTGGTTCATCTATTAAACCATTTATCCTAATATTTACATATGCTGGATTCCAGTCAGTTGTAATTCCTTCGCTAGCTGCGGCTTCGAGAGAACTTTTAAAGAGCGAAAAGCAGGCCACAGCAGCCATGGCACTTTCCTTCTTAATGAATGCAGTTGCCCTAGGTCTAGCTGTTACAATGCTACTAGGTTGGTTTAAGGAATTTAGTGCAGCAGGTCAAATGACTCTACCAACATTATATGTTGCTAAGCATACAGGTAATGCAGCCATAGCGGTTGCCTACCAGGTATCTTTATTCCTATGCTTGATATCAACAGGTGTAACTTGTATATTCGGTTTGGTCAATAGGTTTGAAGAACATGAAAAGCTAGCATTTTTAAAGACTAGACAGAAGAGAAGAGTATTTACAGCAGTGATGATTATTGTAATTGCAGTGGTAATCTCATCTACTGGTCTTACTAATATAGTTAAGTTTGGATATGGTTACTGTGGTTACCTAGGTATATTTGTTATAGTTATACCATTCTTGACAATAGGGGTTTACAAAAATAGAAAGTTCAGGAGAGAACATCCAGACCATAAGTGGTATGGACAGAGAGTTTTAGATGGAGAAGAAGTAGAATAGTTTCCATATATACCTGAAAATTAGTGTAGAAAATTAAACAAAAAATAGACTTATTAAGGGATATTTGCATTTTGCAAATATCCCATTTTTTTAAAAAAACTGCTTATAAAAAATAAAACACTGGTTTTTGGTAAAAAAACAACATTTAGTTAATAAAAGATGGAAAAATGTTATTTTATTAACCTGTATAAAAAAACATGTTAAATTGAAACGAAATTATATTTGCAAAATGCAAAAATATATTATATATATTTGCAAAATGCCATATAATAATAATCAATATTAATAAAAATAAGTCAAAAACAAACTTTTTCTATAATTGAAAAGGCTTTTTTATGTTTGGCAAAGCTTTGCCCATACCATACTAGCCTATTAGATTTAGTAGCTTTAGTAAAATTATATGTACTTATGTAAATTTATAAAATGTGAAAAAATATGTACAATTTCTAGGGATTAAAAAGTTGGCATGGTATTTGCCTATATAAGATATAGAAAGTCAGGGACTTCAAATTATATTAAATTAACAATTTTTGGGAGGTAGAGAAAATGACAAAAATAGGATTACCTTTGGAAGGTGTAAGAGTAATTGAGTACGCAAACTTCGTTGCGGCGCCAATATGTGGTAGATTGCTAGCTGACTGGGGTGCAGAAGTTATCAAGATTGAACCTACATTTGGAGACACAATGAGATTTGTTGGTATACAGTGGTGTTTCCCAACTGATGAAAAAGAAAATCCAATGTTTGAAATCGAAAACTCAGGTAAGAAGGGTATTGTAATTGACACTGGTACTAAGGAAGGTGTTGAAGTTATCTATAAGTTACTTGATGACGCAGATATTTTCTTGACAAATACTAGACAGAAGGCTCTTGACAGAAGCGGTCTTAACTATGAAGAAGTTAAGAAGAGAGCTCCACACATTATATATGCTCACTTGCTAGGATACGGAGAAAATGGTCCAGCTAAGGATAATCCAGCGTTCGACTACACAGCATACTTCGCAAGAGGTGGTGTTTCAATGAGTTTGATGGAAAAAGGCGGTTCTCCATGTAACCCAGTAGCAGGTCTTGGTGACCACTACGCAGGTATCAGTTTGGCAGCGGGTGTATTAGCAGCTCTACGTAAGAAAGAAGAAACAGGAAAGGGAGAAAGAGTAACAGTTTCTCTATTCCATACAGCAGTATTTGGTATGGGTATCATGGTATCTGCAGCTCATTACGGATACAGAATGCCAATCACTAGAAAGAACCCACCTAACCCAATCAATACTACATTCAAGTGTGCTGATGATAGATGGTTGCAGGTAGCGTTCATGCAGTATGACAAGTGGTTCCCTAACTTCTGTAACACAGTAATAGAAAGACCTGACCTAATAGGTAGTAAGTATAGCACAATGAAGAGTGCAGTTAACTACGTAGAAGAATTCGTTGAAATATTAGAAAAAGAATTTATAAAGAGACCTATAGACGAATGGTGTGCAAGACTTCAGGCAGCTGGTATACCTTACGAAAAACTAGCTACAACTGATGAAGTACTAGTTGATGAACAGTGCTGGGCTAATGACTGCCTAATCAAACATACATTCGAAAGTGGTAATGAAGGTGTTGTATTCAACACGCCAGTAATGTTTACAGAAAACAAGAGAGGCGAATATGTAAGAGCCCCTAAGTTCGGTGAACATACTAAGGAAGTACTAGAAAGTGCTGGTGTTAGTGGTGCTGAATTCGAAGAATTAAAGGAAAAAGGTATCATTAAGTAAAGAATTTTGGAGGTGTTGATGATGGAAGCAAATGTAAAGAAAGATGCAAAGACAGCCATAGCTGACTTATTGCAGGCACAGTATGATAATGCATTTAAAGAAAAGGAAGCTGGTAGACCAGTTGGTTGGTCAACATCAGTTTTCCCTCAGGAATTAGCTGAAATATTTGACCTTCAGTTATTATACCCTGAAAACCATGCGGCGGGTGTTGCAGCTAAGAGAGAATCACTAGAACTTTGTGAACTATCTGAAGGCGAAGGATATTCAAATGACCTATGTGCATATGCTAGAACAAACTTTGGTGTTCTTTTAAAGGGACATTCAGATGCTCTACCAATGCCAGAGCCAGACTTCCTATGTTGCTGTAACAACATTTGTAATGAAGTCATAAAGTGGTATGAAAATATTTCTAGAGAATTAAACATACCTCTTATAATGATAGATACAGCTTACAACCTAGAAACTGAGGTTACTGAAAGTAGAATCAAGTACCTAAGAGGACAGTTTGAAGAAGCTATAAGGCAGCTTGAAAAAATTTCAGGCAAGAAATTCGATCCAAAGAGATTAGAAGAAGTTATGAAGATATCTTCTGAAAATGGTAAGTTATGGAAGTACTCAATGAGTCTACCAGAAGGTAACTTCCCATCTCCAATGAATGGTTTCGACCTATTCAACTACATGGCAGCTATAGTTGCAGCTAGAGGTAAAAAGGAAACTACTGAAGCATTTAAGCTACTTATAGAAGAGCTTGAAGAAAATGCTAAGACTGGACAGACTTCATTTAGAGGTGAAGAAAAGTTTAGAATCATGCTGGAAGGTATCCCATGTTGGCCACATATCGGTTACAAGATGAAGTCTCTATCTAAGCAGGGTGTAAACATGACTGGTTCAGTTTATCCACACGCTTGGGCATTGATTTATGATGTGAACGACCTAGATGGAATGGCTAGAGCTTATAGTACAATGTTCAACAATGTTAATATAGAAACTATGGTAGAGTACAGAGTTAACGCTCTTAAGGGTGGAAACTGTGATGGTGCTTTCTATCATATGAACAGAAGCTGTAAGTTGATGTCTTTCGTACAGTACGAAATGCAGAGAAGAGTAGCTGAGCAGACTGGATTACCATATGCAGGATTTGACGGTGACCAGGCCGACCCTAGAAACTTCGCTAAGGCACAGTTTGAAACAAGACTAGAAGGGCTAGTAGAAGTTATGGAAGAAAGAAAGAATGATGGAGGTGCTCAGTAATGACTGTTAAAGAATTGATTGCTAAATTCGAATATGCTGCAAATAACCCAAATGCATTATTAGATGGATATCTAAAAGAAGGTAAGAAAGTTATAGGATGTTTTCCAGTATATACTCCAAAGGAAATAGTTCATGCTTCTGGTATGATACCAATGGGAACTTGGGGTGGTAATACTGCAATAGAAAGAGCTAAGGAATACTTCCCAGCATTCTGTTGTTCAATAATCCAGGCTATCATGGAATATGGTCTAAAGGGAAGCTTTAAGGGCTTGTCTGGTGCTATAATACCATGTCACTGTGATACACTTATAACACTTACTCAGAACTGGAAGTCTGGTGTTAAGGAAATACCTATGATAGGTTTTGCTTTCCCTCAGAACAGAAAGATCCAGGCTGGTAAAGACTACTTAGTTAGCGAATACAATACAGTTAAGACTAAGTTAGAAGAAATCTGTGGCCATGAAATAACTGATGAAAGCATTCAAGCAAGTATAGAAGTTTATAATGAACACAGAAAAGCAATGAAAGAGTTTGTTGAGTTGGTTCCTGACTATCTAAATACAATCACTCCTAGAGTAAGAAATTACGTATTAAAGAGTGCTCACTTTATGAAGGTTGAAGAACATACAGCTTTAGTTAAAGAATTGGTAGCAGGCCTAAAGGCTATGCCTAAGGAAGACTTTAAGGGCAAGAAGATAATCACTTCTGGTATAATACTAGATGATAAGGGATTATTAGAAGTATTCGAAGCAAATAACATGGCTATAGTAGCTGATGATATTGCTCAGGAAACTAGACAGTTCAGAACTCTAATCCCAGAAGGTGGTAGCGCATTAGAAAGAATGGCACAGTGGTGGGCTGACGTTGAAGGATGTTCACTAGCATACGACCCTGCTAAATTAAGAGGTAAGATGGTAGTAGAAGATGCTAAGAAGTTAGGCGCTGACGGTGTTGTTTACGCACTAATGAAATTCTGTGACCCAGAAGAATATGACTATCCAATCTTCAAGAAGGATATGGAAGGGGCAGGAGTACCTCACCTATTTATTGAGATTGAACAGGGAACAACTAGCATAGAACAAATAAGAACAAGAATACAAACATTCGCTGAAATATTAGCGTAATTGTAATCAAATTTTTGGAGGTTAAAAATGATACTAAAAAAAGAGCATGAATTAGTAAAAAAATCAATTAGTGATTTTTGCCAGCGTGAATTGTATGATACTGATTTAGCTGAAAAGATGGACAGAGAAGGCGTTGATATGCCACAGGAATTTATTGACAAGCTAGCTAGATATAAATTCTCTTGCCCAATCGTACCAAAGGAATATGGCGGTGCGGGAGCAGATTATGTTTCATACGCGCTAATAATGGAAGAATTATCAAGAGCAGATGCTTCTTGTGGTACTTACGTAACTGCAGGTGCATCATTGGTTGCACTTCCACTAATCAACTTCGGTACTGAAGAACAGAAGCAGAAATATCTTAAACCACTAGCTGATGGTACACTAGTTGGTGCATTCGGTCTTACAGAGCCAGGTGCTGGTTCAGATGCAGGTGCTACTCAGACAACTGCAGTACTTGAAGGTGACTACTATATACTAAATGGTAGAAAATGCTGGATAACTAATGGTCCTTTCTGTGATTTTGCTATAGTTTCTGCTGTAACTGAAAAGGGTAAGGGAACTAGAGGAATATCTACTTTCATAGTTGAAACTAAGTGGGAAGGATTCTCTCATGGTGCACACGAAGATAAGATGGGTATCAGAGGTACTAGAACATCAGACCTTATATTTGAAAATATGAAGATTCCAAAAGAAAACCTACTTGGTAAGCTAGGTGGCGGTTTCAAGGTTATGATGAATACTCTTGAAGCTGGTAGAATAGGTGTTGCTGCTCAGGCAGTTGGTGTTGCTCAGTCTGCTCTAGATGAAGCAATCAAGTACACTAAGGAAAGAGTACAGTTTGGTAAGACAATTTCTAAGTTCCAGAACACTCAGTTTACAATAGCTGACATGGCTACTAAGGTTGAAGCTGCTAGACTATTAGTTCATCAGGCAGCTCAGTTAAAGGACAACAAGCAGAGCCCTGCTCTTCTATCATCAATGGCTAAGTACTATGCTGCAGAAGTAGCTAATGAAGTTGCTTACAAGGCATTACAGCTACACGGTGGATACGGATTTGTTAAGGACTATAGAATAGAAAGAATATACAGAGATGCTAGAATTCTTTCAATCTATGAAGGAACTTCTCAGGTTCAGCAGATAGTAATCGCAGGAAATGTATTAAAATAAGAGGGTGGTGTGAATTTTGAAGATCATAGTATGCGTAAAGCAAGTACCAGATACAACAGAAGTTAGAATTGATAAAGAAACAAACACTTTGATAAGAGAAGGTGTACCAAGTATATTAAACCCAGATGATGCAAATGCCTTGGAACAGGCTCTAGCATTCAAGGATGCTAATGAAGATGTTCATATAACAGTTGTTTCAATGGGACCTCCACAGGCAGATGTAATGCTTAGAGAGTGTTTAGCAATGGGAGCTGACGAAGCCATTCTACTATCAGATAGGGCTTTCGGTGGTTCAGATACATGGGCTACTTCAAATGCAATAGCAGCAGGAATTAGAGCTATTGGAGATTATGATTTAATATTAGCTGGTAGACAGGCGATAGATGGAGATACAGCTCAGGTTGGTCCTCAGATATCTGAAAAGCTTGGAATACCTCAGGTTACATATGTAGAAGGTCTAAAGGTTGATGGAAAGAAACTTACAGTTAAGAGACAGTTAGAAGATGGATATGAAATGATCGAATTACAGATGCCAGCTCTACTTACAGCTGTTAAGGAACTTAACGAACCAAGACATATGTACATAGATAAAATATTCGAAGCCTATGAAAAGGAAATTAAGGTTCTTTCAATAGATGATGTTGATATAGAAAAGACTGAAGTTGGTCTTAAGGCATCACCTACAAGAGTATTTAGATCATTTACACCAGAAGTAAAGGGTCAGGGTGTTATATTAGAAGGAACTGAAAAAGAAGTTGCAGCTAAGGTTGTTAACGAGCTAAAGGCTGTACATATAATATAATTTAATTGTTTATAGGAGAAGAGTATTATGGATAGAAATGAATTGAATCAGTACAAGAACATTTGGGTCTATGCTGAACAGAGACAGGGAAAACTTACTCCAGTTGTAATTGAATTACTAGGAGAAGGTAGAAAATTAGCTGACGTTAGAGGAGTTAAGTTAAATGCTATACTTCTTGGTCAGGATATGGACGAATTAGCAAAAGAATTAATTAGCTACGGTGCTGAAACTGTATATGTAGCTGATGATGCTCTTTTAAAGAACTACACAACTGATGCCTATACTAAGGTTATAGTTGATGCTGTTCATGAAATCAAGCCAGAAATAGTTTTAGTTGGTGCTACTCATATAGGTAGAGACCTTGCTCCAAGAATAGCTTCTAGACTAAATACTGGTCTTACAGCTGACTGTACTAAGTTAGAAATAGATCCAGAAGATGGTAAGATTAAGCAGACAAGACCTGCATTTGGTGGTAACATAATGGCTACTATCATATGCCCAGACAACAGACCTCAGATGTCTACAGTTAGACCTGGTGTTATGGACAAGGCTCCAAAGGATGACTCTAGAACTGGTGAAGTTGTTAAGTTAAACATAGATCTTAAGGAATCTGATATCAGAACTAAGGTATTAGAAATAGTTAAGTCTGCACACGAAAAGATATCTCTAACAGATGCTAACATAATCGTATCTGGTGGTAAGGGACTAGGAACTCCAGATGGATTCAAGCTTATAGCTGAATTAGCTGAAGCTTTAGGTGGTGTAGTTGGTTCTTCAAGAGCAGCTGTTGACGCTGGTTGGATAGATAGATCTCACCAGGTAGGACAGACAGGTGTTACTGTTAAGCCTAACCTATATGTAGCTTGTGGTATATCAGGAGCTATACAGCACTTAGCTGGTATGAAGGAATCTGACCTTATAATAGCTATAAACAAGGATCCAGATGCTCCAATATTCGGCGTTGCTGATTATGGTATCGTTGGTGACCTTTACAAGGTAATACCAGAAATACTTGAAGCTTTAAAGGCTGTTAAGTAATTAAGTAGAATTTTTAATCTACAAACTATATAGTGGTAGTTGTGTCGCCGTATCTAGTATATGGCGACCTATTACCATAGTTTTAACTGAAGTATTAATTCAGCTGTGTTTTTTTAATATTGATAGTTAAAAATTTGTTATTGTCATATGAGTGACATAAAATTTGTGTTTTTAATATTTATGTGTTTATAAAATTGTGTTGTTAATCAATATGTTGAGAAAACGTTTAAATTAACAGAATATAGTATAAAATTAAAAAAAAGAATCAAAATTATTAGTTAATGTTTTTATTAGTTTAAAGTAAATTTATGTGTATTAGGAGGCAGTGTTATGAAAATTTTAGCATATCATGTACAGGGTTACGAAGAAAAGGCATTTAAAAAATGGTCAGAAGAAAATGGAGTTCAGGTAGACTTGGAATATGGTCTAATCACACCAGAATCAATCGAAAAGGCCAAGGGTTATGACGGAATAACTACCCAGCAGGTTATACCTGTTAAGGATGAAGAAATATTCAAGAAGATGAAGGAATATGGCCTAACTCAGGTCGCATCTAGAACTGCTGGTGTTGATATGTTCGACCTTAAGACTGCAAGAAAATACGGAATCTCTGTAACAAATGTACCTAGATATTCTCCAAATGCAATAGCTGAATTAGCTGTTACACACGCTATGACACTACTAAGAAATATCGGACATATTAGAGCAGCTCAGTTTAAGGGTGACTTCACTTGGAATAAGGATCTTATCTCTAAGGAAATCAGAAGCTGTACAGTAGGTATAATAGGAACTGGTAGAATAGGTCTTACAGCTGCAACTCTATTCAAGGGACTAGGTGCTAAGGTTATAGGTTTTGACGAATTTAAAAACCCAGGTGCAGATGGAATCCTAGAATATAGAGATACTGTTGAAGCTTTACTAGAAGAAGCAGATGTTGTTTCTCTTCACCTACCACTAACTGATGGTACTTACCATATGATAAACAAGGATAGAATAAAGCACATGAAGGATCATGCTATCCTAGTTAACACTGGTAGAGGTGGTCTAGTTAATATAGACGATGTAGTAGAAGCTTTAGAATCTGGAAAGATAAAGGGAGCAGCTCTAGACGTTCTAGAATGCGAAACTCTATACGTAAATCAGAAGATAGATCCTAAGAAGATAGAAGGAACAGTAGTTGAAACGCTAATGGGAATGGACAATGTTGTGTTGACAGGACATTTCGCATTCTTTACTGAAACTGCAGTAGATAATATGGTTTCAACTGCCCTTGACAACCTTAAGGTAGAAATCGAAACTGGCAAAGTTCAGAACTGTATGAATGCTTAATTAGGCAAGAGCCTTTCTAAAATTTTAATTTTTTTATCAATGCACGCCATATTTTATGGCGTGCATTTTTGTGCTATAATAAAATAATGAAATTAAGTAAATAACTAAGGGGTGATAGGGTTGATCAACGTTCAAGATTATAAGTCTGAATATGAAGATATGATAAAGAAGGCCAAAGAATTGGGTGAGTCACTTTGACCTAAAGGGTCTAGAGTCTAGAAAGGTAGATATTGAAAAATTGATGGCTGAACAAGATTTTTGGGAGGATACTGACAAGTCCAATAAGATTTTGCAAGAAAATAAAACTATTGAAGTCAGGTTGACACAGTATAGCCAACTAATAACTTCCATAGAGGATATAAATATTTTATTAGAACTAAGTGAAGAAGATAGCACAGAAGAAGACCATGAAATAGAAAATTCAATAATTGACCAGGTAAAAGATGCCAGGGAAAATCTAGACCGCATGACCATGGAAATGCTATTTAGTGGTCAGTATGATTCCAACAATGCAATTTTATCGGTGAACTCTGGTACTGGTGGACTAGATGCCCAAGACTGGGCCCAAATGTTGCTAAGGATGTATATCAGGTGGTCTGAATCCAGTGGCTATAAGGTCAAGTTAATAGATATTAACTCAGATCCTGAAGCAGGTATAAAGACGGCAACCATACTAGTCCAGGGCCAAAATGCCTATGGTCACTTAAAGAGTGAAAAGGGAGTACATAGGTTGGTTAGGATATCTCCTTTTGACTCGTCTGGTAAGAGACATACATCCTTTGCTTCAATAGATGTAGTACCCGAATTAAACGAGGATATAAAGGTCGAAATAAATCAGACAGACCTAAA
>ERZ773065.265-NODE-265-length-33357-cov-15.465047_pt1 | contig 33357 bp, 46 predicted proteins | sample MGYA00580623_ERZ773065 | MGnify/ENA primary metagenome ERZ773065 (study PRJEB29015, sample SAMEA2738017) | human oral metagenome | biome: human oral; feature: human-associated habitat; material: dental | place: China | collected 2047 ... | reverse complement strand
CACTAACGACAACAGTGCCCCCAAGAACGGGGACAACGCTGCTAGTAAGCCTGAAATCGACTGGAAGAGCGAGTCCCGGAAGTGGGAGAATCGCGCCAAAGAGAACAGGCGCGCCGCCAACGAACGAGACGAACTCGCCAAGGCCATCGGCAACAAAGACGCCACAATCGAAGCCCTAAAAGCCAAGGTCGCGGACTTCGAAACCGCCGCCAAAGTCAGGGAATGGTCAGCTAACGCTGCCGCAGAACACGGTATCAACGCCGATTTGATCCGAGGAACAACCGAGGATGAAATCAACGCTCATGCTGCCGCAATCGCCAAGGCACTGCACGACGCTAAGCCGTCTGTTGTCCCCGTGGTACCTCAGGCTGGAGCCACGCCTGACAATGACGGCGGAAATCTTGCAGAATTCGCTCGGAACGTTTTCGCCGGTGACTGACCAAAGTACAGCCGCTATTCTAAAAAGTAAAACACTAGAAAGAAACGGAAACAACCATAATGGCCGTGTTTGATTCAGGCAAGGCAAAGGTCCTCATGCCTCGGCAGATCGCCGACGGGATCATTACTCGCACCCAGACCCTCTCCACCGTCGCCAAGCTCAACGGCGGAATCCCCATGACCTTCGGCGACGTGGACATTATCACTTTCGATAATTTCCCGCGCGCCGAGTTCGTTGACGAGGGCGCCGAAAAGGCACCCACCTACGGTGAGTTCGGCTATGTGACCGCTAAGCCGCACAAAGCTCAGGTTACTATGCGTTTCAACGAGGAGGTCCAGTGGGCTGACGAGGACTACCAGTTGGACGTCCTCAACCAGCTTGCTCAGAAGGGCTCCGAGGCGCTTTCCCGCGCCCTCGACCTCGGTCTTTATCACCGTGTTAACCCGCTGACGGGTGCTGTTATTGACGCGTGGACCAACTACCTGACCTCCACCACCAAGAATGTCGAGATCGGTACTACGGAGATGGACCAGGCGATCCGCCAGGCCGCCGGACTGCTCATTAACGATAACGCTGCGCCGATTACCCCCACTGGTCTTGCGCTTGCCCCGTCCGCCGTTTGGGCGCTCGGTAGCCTCCAGACCAAGAATGCTGACGGTTCCCCTTCGGGTACGCCGCGTTACCCGCAGATCGGCCTCGGCGTCGACATTGACAACTTCATGGGCCTTCCTGCCGCTGCTGGAAACACCGTTGCCGGCAAGCCCGAGGCGACCGCTGCCACCAATGTCGAGGGTATTGTCGGCGACTTCGTCGACGGCATTCGGTGGGGGATTCAGCGGTCTCTGCCGCTTGAGATCATCCGTTTCGGTGACCCAGACGGTCAGGGTGATCTGAAGCGCAGGAACCAGATTGCTCTGCGTCTCGAGATTCTGTACGCTTGGTACGTTTTCTCCGACAAGTTCGCGACGATCAAGACCAAGGCCGGCGCCTGATAAAATCGCCATAAAGAAAACACAATCCATCCAAACAAAATTTTTCCTAGGGGCGATTCCGGAAATGCGATCTTACAAGCACCGAGACCACGACATTGTGATCCATCTCGCAGATGACCACAATGTGGCGCTCGGAGACGAATACACCGAAATCGAACCTGAGAATGATGGCGCCGGCAAGGCAGACGAGCTCACCTCCTCCTCTCGCACTGCCTCGCCGGCAGCTGCCCCTCGTCGGGGACGAGGCCGCCCCAGAAAGACGGCAAAATGACTCCTGACGACATTATTCCGTTCGCCACGGTCGAAGACCTGGAAGCCAGGTGGCGGGCACTCTCAGACAATGAGCGTATTCGCGCTGACGTACTCCTCGCCGACGCAACCGACCTCATCGTGTCGAAATGCCCCCGCTGGGAATCCGCCACGCCTCGCACGCGGAAGCGTGTAGCGTGCGCTGTAGTGCGCCGTGCAATGCAGGGTGGAGACGCTATCGGCGGCGTCACGGACAGTGGCGGCGGAATCTACTCCGAACCCCACGGGATTATCGCATCGGAATCGCACACAACCGGACCGTTCAGCGATCAGTTCACGTATCAGAATCCTGAAGGCGGCCTCTACCTGAAACGCGAGGAAAAAGACGCCCTAGGAGGCTCCGGCGGTGCATTCGAGGTAGACCTCCTGCAGGACTATGACGTACGGTCCGCCACCGATCAGCTGATCGAAGACATTAACGCGATCAGCGGGCAGGAGCCGTAATGCTTTCAGGGTACGTGCCTGTCACGCGGCGTAGGCGAGGCCCCGCGTCGAAAGACCAGTACGGTAACCCCGTGCCGGGGCAGTGGGAGAACGTTGCTCTGCCGCCTGCAGTGTTTGCGCCGGCTACGTCTACCGAGCCGATCAGTGCTGGGGCAATGCCCGTTACTGTGCCGGCCGCCCTTTATTGGCGGAACACCACAATCGACGTGACCGCAGAAGATCATCTCATTGTAGACGGCATAGAATACCGTGTCGAAGGCCGCCCTTCGCCCTACCCCAAGGGAATGGTTGTGCAGATTCGCGCCAACGAAGACAAGGTGAGCGAATAATGCCGAAAGTAAAATTCCAGCTCAACCGGGACGGTGTCGCCGATCTTCTGCGCGGCCCAGACGTAGCTCGGACCGTAGCGCTCGAGACCGGGCGCGTAGCCAACGCTGCCGGCCGCGGATTCGAGGGTGAGACGACGCACGGAAATCGAACCCGCGGATACGTCAGAGCACGCACCATTGCCGCAATGCGCAGACAGATGAGAGAGCACACGTTGGAGCGTGCGATCGGCCTCACAATGGGTGGCGGGAAATGAGTCCAACATACGATCGCGCCCCCGTAGTGCCGGACATAAAAAAGAGGCTCATGGATTTCCTGTCCGCACACATGAGCGTGCCGGTCGCGGCCCGCCGTCCAGAAGGTCCTGATCGTCCCGCCGCATTCATTCGAGTCCTCTCAACAGGCGGCACCGGAGTCACACAGAAAGCACTCTGCACCGCTCTGGAGACGATCGACGCCTATGCTCAGTCGTCGGGTGAGGCGATGAAGATTGCGTGCGAGGCCGTGAATGTGGCGCACACTATGCCGAACTATCTGAATGGTATAGTGATGGTACAATCATCCTATCCGATAGAAATGCCCGATCCGGACACGTCTCAGGCGAGGGCGACTGCAACATTAACAATTACAGCACACAGGTGAACAAATAATGGCTGTTAACGCTGACAATGCACTCATTTTCTCGTCCGACAATGACGCGCTCTGGCTGGGCGACTACGTCGAAAAGTTCGGCGAGAAGGTCACGTCACTCACCCAGGACCTTTCCGGCGTGTCCGGTCTCACCAACGTTGGGTGGATTAGTGAGGATGGGTTCAAGCTCACCTCAGACGACTCCGTCACCAAGATTAAGGGGCACCAGGGCCACGGCGTTGTCAAGACATTCCTCGACTCCTCGGAGACGACTTTCAGCGCCACCCTCCTGGAGACCATGCTTGCCCCGCTCTCTTGGTATCTTGACGCCACTAGCGAGAAGGTCGAGGATGGTGGCGCCATCAAGGGTGTGAAGATCACCGCTAAGTCGTCCCGTAAGGTCAAGCTTCTCTGTGGTGTCGCCGACTTTTTCGATGTGTCTGGCGTGGGCGCGCAGATTCGTATTGTTTTCCCGCGTCTGGAGCTCGGTGAACGCGGCGAGATCACTTTCCAGCAGGCCGAGATCACCGGCTACGAGTACAACCTCTCCGTGCTGGGCGACTACATTATCTACTCCGACCACAAGGCCCTGTTCCCCGCCTGATGAATGATTCTTCCCCGCTATTTCGTGTTTCGGATGGGTTGTCGCGGAATAGCGGGGGAGGTCCAAAACAAACACAACCCACCCACTTTATAAAACAAATTTTGAGGACAACCCATTATGTCTGACAAGGATACGAAGAGCAAGGCAAAGGCCGCCGGAGCTAAGGCGCCGGCTGACAGGCTTGCCAAGGCAGAAGCCACGCGCGACCCGATTCACGTGGACTACGAGGGGATCGAGTTCGATATTCCTCCGGAGGCGTTGGAGGACTTCCGTGCATTCGAGGCCCTCGACGCCGGCAACCCATTCCCGCTTTTCCGCCTCATTGTAGGCGACCACAAAGACGAGGTCTACTCTGCTCTGGAAGACGAGAACGGCCGTGTTCCGATTGACGCGGTGACCGACTTTATGCAGTCAATCGTGTCCGAGGTGGGCGCGGGAAACTGACGATTCTCCCACCACTACTCCGCGAGTATGGGTGGGAGATAGAAGCTGACCTGCAACGATACTACAACACCGATCTTCTCGACCTGTATCGAGGTAGAATAACCCCGCGGCGAGTAATGGCACTCATTGGTGGCCTCCCGCCAGGGTCGACGTTCGACAGAGCGCGAGGCGGAGACAGATACTGGTCCGACGAAGTAGCTGCCACAATAATGTCAGCACACAACATTCAAACTACATTGCTCGCCGTCAATGGCGTCAAGAAAGACAAATGGCCTGAAACGCCGAAACCTCCGGCCGAAGGTTACCGGGAAACCGGTAACCCCAAGGTATCAAGCAAGCACGCTAAAGCGCAGAGGGCCAAGGGTGAGAAGTGGCTTGCCCGGTACGGCGGCTGAGTCGTGTTTCTATCGGATAGTGTAAAATGGTTCACGCCAAGACAAACGCGAAAAATGGTTTGCTTGGCGTGAACCATTTTCGCTACACATGATTTCGGAGAGGTATCAATGGCCGGATATGATCTCGGGACCGCATGGATTCAGATCAGCCCGTCCGTGCGAGGCCTCGCCCGAAGTATCAATAGCGAAATCAGTAACGTTGACACTGGGCCGGCCGAGAGAAAGATCACGTCCGGGCTTGGTGGAGCGTTCAAATCGGTAGCGAAAGTCGCCGGCGCTGCGCTCGGAGGACTCGCCATCGGCGGCATCGCAGTCGCATTCGGCGGCGTCGCAAAAGAAGCATTCAACGCTGCCGACGCCACAATCAAATTCAAGCAAACGCTCGCATTCGCCGGTAAAAGTGCGGACGAAATCAACGCGCTCACAAAAAGCACGCGCTCCTATGCGGACCGCACGATTTACGAGCTCGACGATATTCAGTCCATTACCGCGCAGCTCGCATCCAATGGTGTAAAGGGCTACGATAAGCTCGCCGAAGCCGCCGGTAACCTGAACGCTGTTGCGGGCGGAAACGCGCAGACGTTCAAAACGGTCGGCCTCGTCATGACGCAGACCGCGGGTGCTGGAAAACTCACCACCGAGAACTGGAACCAGCTTTCCGACGCCATTCCCGGTGCGTCCGGTAAATTGCAGGAAGCCATGAAAAAGAATGGCGCCTACACAGGCAATTTCCGGGAAGCCATGGAAAAAGGCGAGATCACCGCCGAGGAATTCAACCAAGCAATCCTCGACCTCGGTATGGAGGACGTGGCCATTGAGGCCGCCACGTCCACCAAAACCTTGGAAGGTGCTTGGGGGAACTTCAAAGCCACTCTTGTGACCGGGGCGCAGGAAATCGCCGAAAAAGCACTCCCGTGGATTACCGCATCCCTTGACGCCATGAGCAAAGGATTCGAGAAAGTATTCAACTGGGTTAGTAATTCATTCATCCCTAGTATTACGAATGCTTTCAACGTTATCCGCAAGGGTGATTTTACGGGCCCGATCTTCTCGTTCGAGGAAGATTCGAGCTTTGTTGATTTTCTTTTCCGCATGCGTGATGCTGCCGCCGCCGCGGGCGAATGGATTAACAAGACACTCGTCCCCTCGTTGAAGAATCTTAAAGATTTGCTTCTGTCCGGTGATTTCACTGGGACAATTTTCGGATTCGACAAAGACTCCGGAATCATCTCATACATCACCAACGTGCGCAACAGTTTCGTCGAGCTCGGCAAATTCATTGTCGGAACTTTCGTCCCCGGTATCGCTACTGCTCTCAGCACCATCGCGAACAGCGCCCTCGTCCAATTCATGGAAAGCTTGACCGTCGCTATTCTTAATAGTAAAGTGGCGGTGTACAGTATTGCGGCCGCGTTTACGGCATGGAAAGCCGTCATGGTCATGTCCTCAATGCAGCAATGGCTGAACGACATGGAAGGCGTAGCCGGCGTCGCTGGGCGCGTCACCACGGCCATTAACGCGATGACCGTGGCGAAAGTCAAAGACGTTGTTGAGACAGCGCAGCTCAACCTCATGTACGCCGGCGAATTCCTATCGAATATTGCGAAAGCAACGACGCAGATCACAATGCAGGCGGTCGCGTGGGGGAGGGCCACGGCAATGATGGTCCTCCACAAGACAGCAACAATCGCCTCGACCGCGGCACAGTGGGCATTCAACGCGGCAATGGACGCTAACCCGATCGGCCTTGTCGTGATCGCTATCGCAGCATTGGTCGCAGCAATCATTGTGGCATGGCAGAACTCCGAAACATTTCGCAACGTCGTCATTTCCTGCTGGGAAGCAATCAAAACGGCCGCCGGCGCTGTAGCCGATTGGTTTGCCACTAACGTATGGCCTCTCATGCAAGTCGCCTGGGACGGAATTGTGGCAGGCGCCCAATGGATGTGGGGCGTCATGGTATCCGTATGGCAGGGAATGCAACCTGTTATTCAGGCTGTCATTGATTGGATCGTCGGAACCGCATGGCCCGCACTCCAGGCAGCCTGGGATGGAATCGTCGCCGGCGCGCAATGGGTATGGAACGGTATCGTCGGCGCATGGCAAGGAATACAGCCCGTCATTCAAGCCGTCGTCGATTGGATCGTGAATACCGCCTGGCCCAACCTTCAAGCCGCCTGGGACGGCATTTCCGCGGGCGCAATGATCGTCTGGAACGGAATGGTCGCAGCATGGCAAGGGATCAGCGACATAATCCGGCCCGTCGTCGATTGGATTGTCAACGTCGCCGCCCTGTACCTCACCACAGCATGGGATGCCATTAGCTGGGGCGTGAGTGCACTCTGGTCCACGATTCAGTGGGCGTGGGACGCTATTTGGGCGGCAATCATGCCCGTCGCCACACAAATCTACAACGACATTTGGCCCATGGTGGTCGGTGCCTTTAACGCAATTAAAGACACTGCCAGTATGATGTGGGCCGATATTCAGATCGCTTGGACCGCCATTCAAACCGCAATTCAGCCCGTTGCGGATTGGATTTACAATACGGTTTGGCCGTGGGTTGTAGGCGCGTTCAATGCGATTAAGGATACGGCCGCTAACATGTGGTCTAATATTCAGGTCGCGTGGGCCGCTATTCAGGCGGCTATGCAGCCCGTGGTCGAATGGATCTACTACACGGCTTGGCCATGGGTTGTGGATACTTTCAATACGATCAAGGATGCGGCGTCCAATCTTTGGGGCACAGTTCAGGCCGCATGGACCTCCATTCAAGCGGCTATGCAGCCCGTGGTCGAATGGATCTACTACACGGCTTGGCCATGGGTCGTGGATACTTTCAATACGATCAAAGACACAGCCTCCACCCTTTGGGGCACCATATCGGCGGCGTGGAATGGTATTTGGGCCACTATTCAGCCCGTGGTCGATTGGATCTACAATATTGCATGGCCATGGGTCGTAGGCGCATTCAACGCCATTAAAGACACGGCGTCTATTATGTGGGGCTCCCTATCGGCGACATGGAACGGCATTTGGGCTGTTATGCAGCCGGTAGTGAATTGGATTCAAACCTACGCTGCACCCGTTATTAGTGTGGCCTGGGAAATAATCTCTACGGGTGCGAAAATTCTGGGTGGAATCATTGCGTTTGTGTTCGCATCCATCATCGCTGCGGTCACTATGGGAGTCGCCATAATTCAAGGCGCGGCCACCACGATCAGCGCCGCCTGGAACACTGTTGTTTCGTGGACCAGCTGGCTGAAAAACATGGTCGTCTCCGCGTGGAACATTCTGAAAGGCGAAATCCAAATCGTTAAAGATTGGATTGCTAACACGCTTGTTCCCGCAATTACAAGCGCCTGGGACAGGGTCGTGGCTGCTGCTAACACTATGAAAGACGGGGTTAGGACGGCGTGGGACAAGATCAAGGAAGCCGCCGCCAAGCCCGTTAACTTCGTTATCGGCACAGTCTACAACAATGGGTTGCGGAAACTTGTTAATGGGATGATGGAGAAACTCTCTCTCGATCTCCGTCTTCCTGAAGCTCCTACGATTGGCGGTTACGCGTCAGGTGGCGTTCTGCCCGGATACTCTCCCGGCCGCGACATTTACCATTTCGTATCACCCGATGGTGGCGGCCGCCTCGCGCTTTCCGGCGGAGAAGCAATCATGCGGCCCGAATGGGTAAAGGCCGTCGGCGGGCCTGCAATGGTGAATGCCATGAACCGCGCCGCCGCGCACGGGGACCGTATTCCTGGCGGTGATGCGGGGTATGCTGCATTCGCCCCGGGCGGTATTTGGGACCCTGTCAAATCAACGGTAGAAAGAGGCGCGTCCGCCGCTCTTAATTGGATCACAGGCGCGGCCGACGCAGTATCCTCAATATTCTCCGACCCGATCGGAGCCGTCGAAACTGTCATCAAGGCTCCGGTTCACAAGCTTCTCGATTCATGGGGCGGCGACGGGGCAAAACCATTCTTCGACGCCGGAAAAGCTGGCGTTGATAAAACCATTGACGCGCTCGGCGATTGGATTAAAGATCACATGCCCGTGGTCAGCGGATTCGGGGGCGGAATCGGCGCTATTGGTGCCGCCGCGGGCGACCTCGTGAATACTGCGCGGCGGGCTATCGGTACACCGTATGTTTGGGGCGGCGTCTCCCCGGGAGGCGGGCTCGATTGTTCAGGTCTCGTTTATTGGGCGCTCAATGCTATGGGCATTCATGTGCCGCGTCTCACGGCGGCCGGATATCAGGCAATGTCATCGCCCGGTAATCCTATGGTTCCTGGTACGCTTCTGTTCTGGGGTTACCCGGCCCACCACGTTGCTATTGCTTCCGGTAACGGGATGATGGTTGAGGCTCCGACTTTCGGTATCCCTGTGCGTGAGGTCCCGATTTATGGTGGGCCGTCCGCGGGTAATCTTCGTTACGATAATGGTGGATTCTTGCAGCCCGGCCTCTCGACGATCGAGAATAAGACTGGGCGTCCGGAGCCCGTTTTCACGTCAGCCCAGTGGGAGAAAATGGACAAGCTGATCGGCCTCCTGGAGAATCGTGCGCTCGGCCCTGATGTGCTCGAAATTCGGGATGTGGACAATGATCTCGTGGGACGCATGCAAGTAGAGGCAACGTCAGCCATAGTAGACTATGACCGAATGAACCGATAAAACCATTATGACGGAAAGCACGAAATAATGCCGATTACGGGATGGATTGCTACACACACTGGGCTGCCGTCAATAATGGCCACAGGCAAAGAACCCGTCTATGCGGGGGATCGTCTTTTCGCTGTCCCTGGGATGGCCCGTGACAAGCGGCCGCTTACTGGGCGCGCAAAAATGATTCGCGAGCTCGAGGGCCCCAAGCTTACTGAGCCGGTGACAATGATCCTCTCAGACGCATACGCTGTGCCGGGCACCACGATAAAATACACTCAGGGAGACTCCTCGGTCACACTGACTCGCCCCGAGGTGGAGTGGTGGCGCGGCATGGTGAGCGGCCTCAACGGCCGCACCGTGCCAGGGCTCATCTGGGAGGAGGCCCAGGATAAAAGAGAATGGTCCTCCCCGATTTCGAGATATAACTCACTTATCGCCCGGTGGCCAATGCTGGAAGTGGCCCGCACAGGAGGCGGCCAATTCGTCCTAGACGACCCGTCCCACGTCAATGCCGTTTGGGAGATTCTGCAGAAGCGTGAGCCTCTTATTCTTACGCCGGGTGCCCCCGCCGACGTTCTCCCATCACGATTCATCACCGTAGACAAAGTCGACAGCGCAAGAATCACAGGCGACGGTATCATCAGGTGGAACGTGAAATGGCACGAGGTCCCCGAAGATTCACCAATGCTTGTCGGCCCTCACGCCGGCTGGGGGGCAGCACCTTGCGTCACCTGGGGCGAATGGCGTGGAGTCGACAAAGTCTGGAAGTCGCGCACGTACATTGAGATTTGCAAAATGATTGCGGGAATGCCATGAGAAACGGCCCCACTCTGGCCGCCCTTTCAGACGGCCTCAGCATCGGCGCAAGAATCGATATCATTCGCGGCGGCGAGGTTCTCAAAACGGGGATTCCCGCCTCCGAGGTAAAGGTAGAGTGGTCTTCCTCGAATCGCCAAGTTCCGGGCGCCCTGTCTTATTCTTGCCCAATGTCTTGGACTCCGGAATGGCCATTGGATGCTCTCAATAATTTCGGACAGAGATCCATGGTGACCGCGCTTTATGAGAATCGGCGCGGCGACTATTGGGAGATTCCGCTCGGCGAATTCGTCAACATGGAATGGTCCGTGTCGAAAGAGAAGGTTAACGTTTCATGTAAAGATTTGACGCAGATTCTTGCCGATAACCCTCGTCCGTGGCCGTCCTCCCCCGCCGCTGGCGCCACTCTGCTTTCCGAGGCCAATGAGCTTGCGGAATATGTGCGAGTGAAACTGGAAGACGACGTATGGGACGCGCCTATTCCGCGCACTACGCAATGGGGAAACTCGAGGATCGAATCAATCTATAAGCTCGTAGAATCGCGGGGCTGTGGTATTCGTAGCGGCGCCGATGGAATGCTGCACATTTTCAAGCTCCGTGACAGGACGGCGCCTGACGAGATTTACACGTACGAGTCTGGTTTTCTTTTGGAGGCCCCACGCGCCCCAAGGTCAGGCGGCCGCCGCCCGAACCGATGGTACGTTACCGGCAGTAAACAGCAGAGGGCCCAGGGCGAGCAAGAGGAACGATGGACCGCGGAACGCGAAATCACTGACCCACCGTATGATCCGGCCGGCTACGGTTGGGTGACGTCGCACAAAGAATTCAGTGCCGCCAGCTCGGCGAGAGAGGTATCCGAGGCCGCGGACACGTACATGATTCAGGACATTTCCTCCCGATCTTCCAGGTCTTTGACAATTATTCCGGACGCCCGTATCGAGGTAGGGGATATTATCGGTGCTATCACCGAGGAAGGTGAGCATATTGCGGGGCGTGTCACGGCCTACAGTCTCCCTTTGTCTGACCCGTCCGCTACAATGAGGGTAGACATAGAGGTACTGGGAGAATAGCGGGCATCATGGTCAGACCGTCACTATTGCTTGACACGGCGCCACGAAACGGCGGGGGGCGCAACAATAACAACGTTATTGTTCAGCAATCCTCAGTATCATGGACGTACGGGAAAATCACCGGCACGTCCGCCACCGATTCCACGCTCCCGTCCGGATGGGTAGAAGTAGGAATCCCATACAGCAATCCAACATCTCATGCTGTCGGCGAATCCGACGGGATTGCCACATGGATAGGCGCCCGCGTACTCGTCATCATTGACTCATCCGGCCGTGTAGTCAAGATCAGTGACCCTATTGCCGAGCCGCCTTCCGGCGCGAAGGTCGAGAACCTCGGGCACACTGGCAAAATGCTCAGCCAGGCCGCGAAAGACGCCGAACGCGCTTTCAGGGAAGCCGACGCCATTCGAGACCGAGCAAACAAGGCCGAAGGTGCTGCGAACAAAGCCGCGAAAGACGCGGAAAAAGCTGTCCAGATTGCAGAAGCTAACCGGCCGCCCGTAGTATCCCAGACAGCGCCCGAGAATCCCGTCACAGGATTGATTTGGTACGTCACCGACAATGCCGGGCACATTACTGACGTGCGTATTTGGGACGGAACACAGTGGGTGACCAGAACAATGGTCGCCGGCAGCATCCTCGTCCCATCATCCGTGGGCAACGTTTCGCTCGCTGACGGTTCCGTGTCCGCACGCAACATTTACGCGTCCGGGGAACTCTGGGCGAAAATCGCGGCGTTCGCGTCCGTCACTACGGAAATGCTGACCGCCGGAAACGCGACATTCAACGCGGCAAAAGTTACCGGCGACCTCATCGGTAACAGGCTTATCGGTGGGGAGCTTTCGCTCGTTGACACTGAGCCGACGTCGGGCGAGAAGAATATTCGATTCGGCCTTGGCAGCGAGTATGAGTTCTGGGAGTCTATTTGGTCTCCCAAGATCGCGACCGTGGAGGAGCTTGAGGGTGGTACGCGGTTTGTTCTGACAAATAGGGATCGTCCTAATCGTAACGATGGTGCGCAGATGGCAATCTATGACATTGCTGTTGCGAAACCGAAAACGTATGGTATTGCCGGTGAGGGCGTCGGCAAGATCGAGGGGTATATTCTTTTCACCCCGTCATGGAACGGGCGCGCGATCCTCACGATCAACATTGGCAAGAATAGAATCATCAGTGTTGACGAGCAGGCGACGGCCGGACAGAAAATAAGATTCGATTTCACGCTCCCTGACGGTGCGTGGATCCAAGACACGGACACGCCTTTCTATATTAGTGCCCGCACGAATGACGTTTTTACGCCGGGAATGCAGCTCGGGATCATTTATTCCATGTACATATCATGGAAAATGAGCCGCTCCTCCGGTCTGCATATTTTCCGCGACGACGAGGGTGTCGCGAAAATACAGATCACCGATCGTCAGGGCGGTGAGCTTATCATGGACACGAGTGGCGTGTCCTATGACCCGCCCGGGTCAGCTGCGCCTCATTCCTCGTCTTGGCGTACTTTCACGGAGCCGCCTTTCGCCCATATGGCAACGAATAATGCGCAGTTGTGGACTGTGAAAGATAAGTGGACTAAGGTTCCTGTGGGTTCGCAGGAGAAAATTGTTCGTGGCGGGATGCAGGTAGACGGTGTCGAGATCATTATTCCGCAGAGCGGGCTTTACCGTCTAGACGGCACAACATGGTATCGGTCGTCGTGGGCGGGGTATGTTGGTGGCACAAGGGTTGCCAGCCCCAATGATGTTGAGCGCGGTGTTTACATGTATGCTGCGTTGAATCACGGTTTGTGGACTGCGTTGCAGGTGACTGGCGTCAGGCGTTTGAATGTCGGGGATCGGATCGCGCTTTATACGTATCAGAATATTGACGAGGGTACAATTATGGACTGGGGCGAGATGACGATTAGCTGGCTCACCTACTGAAGATTGTGTAACAATATTTTTAGGAGAAAACAATATGCCTAACACTAGGTGGACCGGCGGTATCGTCCCCACGGTAGACGATAATCTCATTGAGGCCTGGGACGCTTATGATGATTCCGCCGGTAGGGTTATGCCTGCGGCGTCCGTAGCCGCAGCTCGGGTCATGTTGGCGGCTGCACCGTCCGGGGCGGTATCGAAAGCGCGCCCCGCCGTTTTCATTATTGACGACATTCTGTATACTGCTGACGGCTCCAAGGGTGGTGACGGATCGTTCAACATTAATCCGGCTAACAGCTTTAGTGGCGTGCTTTACCGGCATCGTGATAATACGAACGGGCGTGGGCGCCCAACCTCGGATCACACCACTTACACGTGGGGCGACGGTATCGTTACTTTGCCGATCAAGAGCCTTATGGAGTTCTCGCTTGACGTGTGCGTGAGCATTGCACACGAAGATTACAATTCCGAGGCCGAGAAAGATAAGGCGGTTGGCTCGTATTTTTTCGGGTTCAAGCTCGATAACCGCGGCATTTGGCAGACCGAGATTCAGTACAATCGCACGTTTATGACCCACCATATGCAGTGGCGTCTTTCCGTGGAAGCCGGCTCACATAGGGTTGCTTACACTACGGCGGGTAGTTATGGTGCTGACCCGTACTGGCATTACGATGGTGGTGTTTTCCCGGGGACTGTGTTTACGGTGGCTACTCTTGGCGCGACTCGTGTTGACCTATAATCTGTAAAATAGTTCACCATTGTTAGGAAAGGTGATAATAATATGACCAAGGTCATAGCGACGGTTGTGAATGCGGCCGGCAAGACAGTCAACGCAACAATGAGCGTCCGCCCTGAAACCGTCTACACGTCCGACAATATTACGACAGTCCCCGCACCGGTGCGCGGTGACGCTGACGACAAGGGCAGGATCGAGGTAGAGGTAGACGCCAGCCACGGCGGACGGTGGGCAATCGTATTGAATGTTGCCGGCGTTTGGGCGCGTGAAGTCCGCGGGGCAGAATTGCCCGCATCTGGTGACGTGCAGGTGACCTCATTGTCGGCATGGAATGGCGGCAGCACACCTGATCCTGACAATCCTGGCGGCGGCGGCCAGGGCAATGCTGGCAAGATTACTGTTAGCGATGATGGTCTTACCTGGACTTACGGAGAGTGAGAAAACACGATGGCAAACGTTACTGGGTACACTAAGGACGGCGTAGACAAGCTGGTCGCCCCGCTGTTCTCCTCAATCTCGCCTTTCACGGTCGGTGGACACTACTATTCCCCGGTCACCTATTTCTGGCCCGATTTCTACAATGAAGGTCAGGCCGGAAAGGTCTCAAAGTGGGCCAAGACACTGGCCTATGGGAATGCTCTCGGTTACGTGATCATGAACCGCTCTACAGGCGATTGGTCTGCCAGGGATAACGATTTTCTTACCCAGGCGCAGCGCGCCCAGGTGGCCGGGGCGAAGAGAATTCTTTGGTACATTCCTACCCGCTACGGCGTCGCATCGCTCGTCAAAGATGACGCTGCCCGGAATGGTGTGCCGGACCCGGACAAGTTTACGCGCGAATACATTATGCGACTGTGCGCTAACCTGCGCTCCCAGTATGATGATCTTTTCCAGGGGGTATTCTTGGACGAGGTAATCAACGGCTGGGGGGCACAGTCCGGGCGGGTCGGTTGGTACGGTGACCTCATCGGCGAAATTCGACGCGCCTACGGCAAGAATTTCACAATCGCTATCAACCCTGGCAGCAATATTACTGAGGCCGTGTGCGCGCTCGATTTCGACGTGTGCATGAGCTTTGAGAATACTGCCGCCAAGTACTTGACAGACGACCCTAATAACCCGATTGCGAATGATGTGATGCGTGCGCAGCCTTCCACCAAGTGGTGGCACGTTATTCATGGGGTTACGAAAGAGAATTTCCGGCAAGTAATCGATCGCGCCGCGTCGTTCGGTGTTTCACATTTGTATGTGACCGATGGTGAGCTGGTGCAGGGTGAGGGCGGCCAGTGGGTGCCCGAGAAGAATCCTTATCAGAATCCTCCGTCGGATTGGATCATGGAGCGTGTGATTGCTTGGCATGGCGACTATCTCGGTTTGGCTGAGCGTGTTGCTGCGTTGGAGGCGAAGGCGGCTCCGGCCCCATCGCCACAGCCTGGCGCCTGAGTGTTTCACGTGAAACATTCCCCCCTCACCACAGAAATCGTGGTGAGGGGGGAATGTTTTCATGTCCGATGCAAGAGGCTATAGTCCTAGGCGCTGGTAGTCTCCTCCGTGCTCGCGAGCAATATCATCCAATACGCCCATGAGGTCTGAACGCGCGTCGTCCTGAACGATGATCGACGGCGAGTTCAGGATCGAGTGAATTGTGTTATTGATCTCTCGGAATTGGCGAGCTGCGATTGTGTCACACTCTACGGTAGTCCACTGTCGTGCTAGACGGCGTGCAAAATCGGACGTATTCTCGCCGCTCGTTTCATGGTAAACGCCCACAACGTTCAATGGCCAACACCAAACGACCCATTTACTGACAGTGCCGCTGTCGCCGTTTTCTACAGTGACGTCAATCCCAGCGCCCTTATACTGGTTGTGCCACTTCAGGTTAGCGACCATGTGTGCTTCGTCAATATCGCACACGTCGGGCTTCGGAAGCCACAATTGTGTGAAGCTGATCTCGTGTTCAATCTCCAACGTTGAGTTATTCGCTGTCATGAGACACCCCGCAAAAGTATGCTACAGCGCACTGCAGAATGCTTGGGGCCATCGGATTCCCTGTGAGTCCATCCCACTGACACTCCGCGCTTCGTCTTCACGAAAACACCATTATCGGTGACCTCGATCTTCCCCGATGAGGAGTCAATGGTAGTGACTCCGGCGTGGTCGGAAATGCGAGGCGGGGGGAGCATGTCCTGCAATTCCCCGGCAATAGCCAGCGCGATTTCCTGGCGGTCAATCTTGCTCATTATTCTACCTCCATGGCCGACCGTGTGACACCGATCTGCCCCTGATAATGCGAACCCAACCCATTGGTGCCGTACGGTGCACTGGCCGGCCTGTCCAGGTCTTCGAAAGCAATCTGCGCAATCCTATCCCCCGGGTGAAGAATGGCGGATTTACTGGAGTGCAGGTTGGCGATTTCCAAGGTCACGTTTCCCTGGAATCCCGGGTCAATGTATCCTGCGGACACGTGGACGAGAATTCCGCGTCGCGCCCATGATGACTTGCCTTCCACCCTGGCTACTAGGTCGGCGGGCACGCTGACTTTCTCCTGCGTGGACGCGAGAATAAACTCACCCGGCAGCAACTCGTAACCATTCTCACCGATAATGATGTTTTCGTCGCCATGACGATAGGCGACGATGTTCTCGTCTAGTCGCACTTCCACTGACGCCGGCTGAATAGACAATGGTTTACGCCAGTCGGAGATGAGTTCACCCCAATCGATTCTGCGTCGGAGAGTGAAATCACTCAGCGTAGCCATAGCGGTAGTCCTCCGTTTTTGTTTTCCTCGATCATATGGACCGTGTAACCTTTATCGCGCAGAATTGATTCGGCTTCGAGAGCAAGGGCAGGCTTCTCCCCCGGGATGATTTCTATTACGTTCTCGTTGTGATCCGACAACATGATTGCGCAGACGTACGCATTATCGTCCGATGAGTCGCTGTAAGTGAGCACATACCTGCCCATCTCACCCGCATATGTGCACCTAGTAAAAGTAATCCTCCCTTTTTGCCACGAACGCAAGATAAGTGTTACTGTCTGAACATGCTGCACGATACGTATAAGCTCGCGGATCGCGGCAGACGGATCGGTTGAATAATTCCTGATAGTGAAGTTGCAGTCGGTGGCATGCATAAACGCGACCGCACTCCACTGATCGCCGATTTTCTCCAAATCAAAGAAAACAATCTCAACAATATTCTTCACAATACTCACGCTTCTGGAATATAGCTGTTGAGACTACCGTGTGAAATGGCGGACACGAACTCCGTGAGCCGATCTCGAACCTCCCGGGCGCGATCCTCCGGGGCGAGCTGCCTATCGATAGTGTCCCAGTAGACGTTTCGCAAAATCGCGATCACCGTCTGATCTCCATGCTTATTGACGAGTTCACGCAAATACCAAGCCGCCTTTCCCATGTCAACATTCTCGTCAGCACCATCTTTGTGACCGGCCCTGAAAATATACTTCAGGGCACTACCGGTCAGATAGTCTCGGTCCCGAATGAAAATAATGGGCTCAGGATTGAGAGCAGCATAATGTGATGGGTGAGTTACCTCGTTCTCATGCACATTATCCCCTACGAGCCCGTCATTCTTTTCTGTGATATAGAGAATGTCATCGCAGAGAGTTAACTCATAGCGCTGTTCGTCGAACGTGAGAAACGCTTCCTCGACCTCTTCGATCTCGTACCAAATGCACCATTCTCCAGTGTAATACCGACAAACCTTCCTGACAGGCGCATCGTAATCGTCGGAGACATGGAAATGAATCGGTTCGTCCGCGAACTTCAACTCACAGCCAGGATCAATCTGATAGCCTACGATTCGCCGCCGATACCAACCGTCGCGCTTGTGCTCCAAAGAAACGCAACGACGGCTCCAGCATTCTACCCGCCATTTACTACTAAGGTAGCGGCGGACGTGCACTTCCCAAAACCCATCATGTGGCACTACCTTCGAAACATACTCGTACACGCCATTCGGGTGGTAAATCTTCTCACACCCATCATCTACAGGTGACACCACATAATCTCCTCTCTTCGTCTGGGTAATCGAATACTCGCCGTATTTGAAATAGTGTTTCCGCTCTACACCAGCCTGAACAGAATCGAAACCAATCCCCGTGTCGTCGCCAGTTTGTGCTATGATTCTCTCTTTACTACCGTCCGGCAAGTGCAGCCAAACCGTTTTCAAAAACACCGTGTCCATAGCCGTTTTTCTCGCTATTTCAGTTGCCGAGAGTGCCGACCGTGGCGAAATAAGCGAAAAATACTTGAAGCCACCAAAAAGCACGCCACGCCAGAGACAGTCCAATAACACCAACAATGAGGGCGACCGCACCCATTACCATACCCTCACCAGTGGACCGCGGCCTACGAAGCCACGACACGAAACGATTCGTAGGGCGCGGGGGCGCCATCATACTGAGCGGCACAGACAATGCGGGCGGCGTCGGAGCCGGCCGAGGCGGGAGCGGCGGAGGAGGAGGCGGTGTAGGTGCGCTAGCCGCAGGCGGAGGAGGCGCAGGAGTAGGAGCTGAAGGTGCACTCGAAAAAGTAGACATAATAGTTTCCTCATTTTCCGTTCAGTTCTGCCATGAGACGGTTAGTCCAACCGTCACTGTAATTGAGATTCGTGCGCTTAGTGTGACGTGTGCTCTTGATTCTCTTCGCTCGATTCCTCTTGTGCTCCTGAAACTCAATCGTCTTGCGACGAACTTCGTCTTCGCGTCCGTCCATGCGCCGGATTGTTGGGTATTTCATGATTTGACCCACTCGATCTGGTCACCGAGAAGCCCGCGCAGATCATTGATCAAGTTGCGAGCGTTCCCGAGCTCCTCCTCGCTGATATCGAAAATACGGTAGACGTTCCCCTCGGTGCAGACGACCAGGAAAGAATCGTGGGCGCATTCGGGAATGAAAACATTGCGGACGTTTCCGATGAGGGCGGCCCGCTGAGCGGGAATGGCCTGTACAAGGTCGGCCCCGGTGAGAATTGCGACAGCGGTCACTCGCTCAACGGGGATACCCCGGAATTCGTTCTCGCCTTTCTCGTACCCCTTTGCGGGGAAGTGAATCTTGGTGCCTTTCAAGTTGGTAAAAACGGCGCCTCCTGTAGTCTTGCATGATCCGTATCCGGTGCGACGGCGTGCCATGATAATCCTCTTCTTAAATATGTGTGTGTGATGGTGGTGGGTGGTGGTGGCCCGTCACGGGTAACAGGCCACCACTGTTATGTGTGTGTCAGTGTTCCAGCCACTGATCGGCCAGGTAGGCGATGGTCTCGTCAGTCAGAGCGGAAAGACCGTCGTGGACGAGAATGACTCCGTCAGCATCGTACTGCCAGAGCCCACCAGGAGACGACGTCGTCGCACACGTGGAGTCCGAGCGCCTGCCCACCGTGGGTGGTGCCTCGCATGAGGTCGATGGTCTCACCGGTCTCGTCCACCCAGTAGTCCGTGTCGCCCCAGGCGTCGGCGGCGGTGCCGACAGCGTAGGCGATATCGGTGTTGGTGGTGATGTTCTCAGTGGTGGTGGTCATTGTCTTGTCCTCTCTATCTTTGGCTGGGTGACTTGTCCTCCCTGCCGATGAGTCAATCATGCTCCCCGTGTGCCCATGGGTCAACCCTACATGGTGGTGACCCATCCCACAAAACCAATGTTGTGTGAGGTATTGACAGACACTGGGCGCATGTGGTATACGCGCGCGCACGCACCTATATACGTTACGGACGCACCCAGGTGTTCATGATAAAATTAAAGCCACCGAAAACCTTTACGAAAGGCGGTGCAAAATTGACAGATTCCGTCACAGAATATGCTGCGTCGGAAATGAAGTATTGGTGCACCACAGGTGACTACGGGGGCACCGGTTACGCCCAGGACAACCGGTGGACCTGCTACTGGAATAGCAATGACGCCGGCTGGAAAACGGGCCCAGGCGACATGGATTGCAGTAGCGGCGTAGCAGGCGCCTACAATATTGCATTCCACAATGTCTGGGGAACTGGCTGGGACGACCCGATCATGTTCCCGCGAACCGGCGAAACATGGACCGAAACCCTGAATTCCCTGGCCGCAAATCGTGGTTTCATGGACATTGGGGACACATGGTACGGGTCCACGCCGTCGGGAGGATTCCATGTCGGCGACATGGTCCTGAAGACAACCGGGGACGGCGGACATGTCGCAATGTGCGTGCGCGAAGACGACGGTTCATTCAATGCGGGCGACCCTTTGCTCGCTGAGGCGTGGATCAATGAGAATGGTGAAATCTCGGATGGTCAGATGGGGGATCAGACCGGCTACGAAACACACGTAATCAGGTACAGTAGTCACCCGATGACTGTCGCGGCCTCATGGTCCACATGCATCCGTTTCGGAAAGCGGACCGATGCTGACAATGGGCACGAGTCCGCAGGATCATACCGCCTTTCTTCAATTCAGGAGGCTGTTCTCAGGGCCGCTGATGCGGAGAATTGCCCGTGGTGGGCCGCCCTGGCGTGCCTGTGGATGGAGACCGGTGAGCGTGGCGCAAACATTTACGGGCACGATGCCGGTGGTGCCGGCCCGCACGGCGAGGAAGTAACCGAGGAGAATTTCCGTGAATTCTTGGCGGCGATTCGAGATGGTGAAAACTCGAACGGTGTTGGTCCGTTGCAGATTACGTATCCGGGTTATTTCTTTGATGACCCGAATCGTGAGTGGTGGATGCCGGAGAAGTCGGCTGAGGTCGGCTGTCGTATTCTTCGTGACCTTATCAACGCGGAGGGCGATTCTTATGAGGCTTTGAAGCGCGTTGGGTCGCGGTATAATTCAGGGAATCCATATGACGCATATGAGTCTTATGGGATTCTTTTCAGTAACCGTTGCAAGTCTTGGTATGATTATGGTCGTCCTGCGGGGGGCGCCGGAGAGGAATTTTGGGATATGAGCGAGGGCGTTGATCTGCTCAGGGAGATTCGCGATCTTTTCCGTAGTGGAAAGGCGGGGGACCATTTCGCGGGCGACATGAATTGGTACGCTAAGGCGACCTATGAGGAGGTTAAGTCTATTCACGCGTCCGTGGATCAGATTCTGCATTCTGTGACTCCGGGTCAGGAGAATGTGCGTGAGGCGGGCGCAATTTATGGTGCCGTGAACGAAATTCGTAAGGCGGTGTCGACGCCGTCGTCTTTGCAGGCGCATGATGGTGTCGCAGAGTCTCCGACTCCGGAGTCTCCTGCTCCTGCTCCGGAGCAGAATTCCTGACGCGACATGTTGGTGTTCTATCGTGGCATGTTTGGTTAGCATTACACTGAGTGTCGTTCCACGATAGATGTGACATGCGGGGAGCTTCACTCTCTTCCCTCTCCGTGATCTCCTGTGGCAGTGGTAGAGCAAGTCTCCGGACGGTCAATGAAAGATCGTCCGGAGACTTGCTTTTGTTGTGTGCTATACTCTTCTTGTACCGCTTATTGGTTAATACACAAATATTTTCCTACGCGTTCCGACGGTGCAACAAGAGAATACTATCGCCCTTACGTTTTTCTGCATTCTTCCCTTAGCAGCTCTAGGAGTCAACGTGAGGGCGATGGTATACAATCCATCTAATGAAAGTGAAAATTAGGGTGACTAAGTCGCTTTATGTTGCTACTATTTTTGCCGCCATTATGGTGACAGCAAACACAGCGTTCATGGTGTATGAAGATTACGTCAACGGCGCCATGAACGTGACTCGCAATTCTTTATGGTGTGTTGGCGCGATTATTCTTTGGGCCAGTGTACGCACTGTCCGGTTCATGCGGACTGTCGGCTACCATCCTGGGTTCCATAGAAAGTAACTAAAACATAACATTCCCCGCCTAGTATCATCATTGCTAGGCGGGGAATGTTATATAATTCGTGTTGGCAACCCTGCGCAAAACAATCACGATAAAGAGGACATTAGATACACAATGGTCCCTTTCATGCATGATGTTCTCTCTGACGCTACCCTAGTTGCTTTGGCCGCCCTTACTGGCACAATATTCTCGAATATAACGCAACGCAAAAACGCACGCGACCAGGAGCAAATCTCAATTCTGGACATTACCGTCCGGTCTCTTTCTGAGAGAGTGACAGCCTTGGAGGCCAGTCTTGCGGCAGCCGAAAGGGCGGCAGACCGGGCAGAAGACGGCCGTCGTCGAGCTGAAGTGAAATGGTGGGAGGCTGTTTCTTTCGCGCACACTGTTATCGATTGGGGACGGTCTCTGAAAATTCTGATACCATCTGATAAAGAGGACTCAATCCCTACTGAGCCTCAAATTCCGGAATCTATGAGGTGATTCATAAAATGTTTACTCCTGAGGTCCGCAAGGCCCTTTACGCTCTGCTCACCGCCGTTCTCGGCGTGTTTGCGGCCTTCAATGTTATTTCTGCGGATCAGGCGTCCCAGTATGCTGACGCTGTCACTCAGATTGTCGCTGCTCTGACTCTGGCGCTGGCCACCTACCACACTCGCCCCGGCGCGGCCGCTGGCCGTCACGCTGCCAGTGAGGGTGAGGCCGCTGAGGACAAGGTCGCCTGACCTCAGCCTTTCGTAGAACATTACTGCCCCCCCCCGGCTGTCCGGTAGGGGGGCAGTAATGTTTCACGTGAAACACGGGGGCATGTTTCACGTGAAACATTCACCGTCGCTCCGCGTCGCTCCCGACGATGCGGGCGATCACATCCTCGTCGTGACGTTTAGTGACCGCCCACAGGAAAAGATGACGCCCCGCGTCACGCGCATCGTCCGCATCCGGCTGCCCCACGTCGGTTCCCGTAGGCCAAAAATCGAGAGACTTCAAAACATTATCGGGTATGGTGGTCTTTGCCATTGCAGGAGTTTGCCATACGATATCTCCGATTTCCCATTCCAGTATAGAGTTGATTTTTACTGGGGTGAGGTCTGCGAGAAAATTGTTGCCAGGTCGAAGATCGAACTGTTCGCACACGAAAACATCGGGGGCATACTCGTTGTACGTGGTAAGAGTGTCGTAGACGTTGCTCATCCAATGCTCATGCTTGAGCTGTTGGACATGAATGATTGAGAATCCGTGGTCATCGTGGAAGTCTCCGACGACGATTCCTGTTGATTTGCCGGGATCAATGGCCATCACCCGCTGCATCATACTTTTCCCCCTCATTTCACTTTCGTAGACCACGCCGCGACTTGTTCACGTTAACAATACTTTTCGTAGTGTCTGTGCGTACACCGTCTACCTCGAGCCACAACGTACCCGGCATCACAGGTGCCCCGCGCCCCTTTTTCAAAGCCCACAGTGTGCTCGGGTCGCTCGGGAAAGGCAGATGCTTGTAGCACCATATTGCGCAATCCTGCGTAGAATCAAAACGAAAGTCCTCTTTCGACACATACCTTCGCATATCGTAAATGCGTCGCATGAGTTTCGGGATAAGCCATTCGGGTATCTCTCTGTACATGCGGATTGACGGGCTAGTGCACGGGCAGGCCACGGTCCTACCGCCACTGAAATGCGAAACGCGAAGCCATTTGTCTTCCCCGCAATTCACGCAACGCATGTGGAAATGCTTGTGACCATCTCTCATAATCTTCCATTCGGGGGATACTACTTCCCATTGTTGGAAGCGTCGCCCCACCATTTCCGGCCGCACGCCAGTCGTCGTCTTATAGGTTTTGGCGGGGTGAAGAATAAGACGATCGTGAGCTTCCTGTCTGCTCCCGGCGCGCACTACTGAAACTTCGCCGGGACGAAACACTCCATTCTCCGTGGCGAATTCCCAATCGAACACAACTGAAGGGTTGAATTCGTTGTAGCACCATTCGATAGCCGACGTCATGCCGTTGAACTCGAAATTATCTATATCGTTCTGTCCACGCCATTTCCAAATCTTAAGACGAATGTCGTTGTAGGAGCGATACGGCATAAGCGTGCCATTCACCTTGCAGTACTGATGCGAGTACGGCGCATCTGGTGGACGATTCAGTACTATATCGAGATTACACGGGGCGATCGGTTTAGTAATGTCGGGGCGCGTGAACCTCCACTTATTATGCTCAGGAATTTCCAGATACTTGAAACACCACTCAATGGCAGCGTTAATAGAGGAGAATTGGAAATTCTCGCCAGCCGTGCGGTAGCTGAGCTGGGTGAGTCTATTGGCGACTATCCTGTACTGTTCGTATAGTGGTTGCGTCATTTGCGTGCTCATCTCTCTTCTCGGTTGAATAGCGGGGGCAACATGATTGTTGCCCCCGCTATTCAAATCATGCGACCATGTGTGTCAGAAGACTACCGACCATGCGTTCGAAGTATCTTTTTTGGCCTCGAAATCAATGGAAGAAATCTCAGCTCTCGGAGGCCAGAAAGCGGGCTTCGGCGCACCGTCCTCGCCGAGGACCGTGACTCCGTTCTCGTCCTGCTCGTATGCGGGGCGACCGTAATCGTCAAGACGAGGCCTGGGCTTGCTCATTCGCGTCACCAATGTTGCGTGAGCGCCTTCCAGATTCTCGCACACGCGCTTCACGGTAGCGTCAATCTTCTGAGGTGAGAGAAGGTCGGCCCGCTCCCTGGCGTCGGCCGGCCAAAGGCCAGCGGCACTGAAATACTTAGGAATGTTGAAGTGAATGTAAGTCTTTCCATTCTTGTTGATAGTGAAGACGGTGCGGTCGGTGAGCGCTTTTCCGGCGTCCTCGTCGTCGCCGTCGATCATCCAATCAGTGACAAGCATCGGCCTGCCACTCTTGGAGGTGGTCATTTCGGCCTTAGTGATGAAAGCGGAGTGCTTTCCCGGCTTGGGCGGCTCGAAATTGCCTCCGCCGGTAGCGACTTCCAGTGATGAGAGGTCGGTGCCGAAGTTGAAGCCAGTTGCCATAGTTATTGTGCTCCTATAGGTTGGTGGTAAAGAATTGCGGATGGGTCAGTTCTCGCTAGTGGCGGGCTTGCTGCGGAGCGCTTCCCTAATCGCGTCAGCGGCGATAGTGAGAGTCTCGGCGGAGACGCCACGGTCAGCGGTAACAGTGATCTTAGCCATAATAGTTTTCTCTCTTCCTATGTTTGGTTAGTGGCTAGTGATGTAATTGTGAATCTTGGTCATGCTCGGATTCCCCATTGCCGGTGGGAACCCGCGTGACTGCTGCTTTGTTACAACGTTGGGTTTGCGAGTGTACAGTACTGGCACGGTGATTTCTTCCCCGTCCCCACTGTCCACGTTCGCCCACTCCATATAGCCGACGAAATTGAACAGAGCGGGGATGCGCTGCCCAGACTTCTGCCCTTCAAAAGACGGGGCAATGAAAACCTCCCCAGTAACCTCACTGCTCTCGCGTGCGGAATGCGTGATAGCAATGAATGAAATGTTTGGGGCGTTCAGGAATACGCTGATCGCCTTCAACAGCGAGTCGTACACCGCCCGCCATTTCGTCCACGTATCATTCGACACAGCCTCATAATGAGTCAGAATGAGCTCCTGACACTTGTCCAACGTGTCGAATACAACAGTCTTGTAGGGGAATTCTGCAAGATTGCGTGCAATATTATCGCAAAGATTGGCGCAATCAACCCACTTGTCGCAATGCACGACAGTGATGTTTGCAGGGTTCCCCCAATCCCGCACTGGGAGCGTACCGGATTCGAAATCAACGTACAAGACGGGCGACATGTCGTCCACCTGTGATGCCGTGGCTGCGAGCGATGTTTTGCCGACGCCACTCACACCATGAATAAGCATATTGAAATGATTGTTCCGCTCCGGGTTCACAATCGTCATTCCGAGACGGGCAAGAGTATCCTCGAAAGTCATGGTATGTTTCACCTCCTAACCGTTGATATTGTAGTTTTTGAATTCTTCTGTGTGGCGCTCATGCGAGCAGTACCAACATAGAGGAGACGGCTGGAGACTGTCAACACCACCGTCATGTGACCTTGCTCTCTCCCAGATGTTTTGGAGTCTCTCTATGGCCGCGAGCGCAACGTCCTGCCGCCATGGGAAAGAGAACTCGCAAATACTGTCCGGCACGATTTCTACGCTGCAGTCTCTCGGAAGAACGACGAGAGAACAATGGGCCACCTCGTGTCCGAGTTGCGTGAGACCGTACCCATAGAGCATGATCTGAATATAGTATTTACGAAATTGGCTTCCTGCCGCCGTATTAGCGAATCGCGGTAGACCATCGTCCCATTTAATGCTCTTCCGGAATGTGGAAATCTTTTTCCTCGAGAGCAGCTTCCAGTCTAGGACCGTCACCGCCGCAATATCGAAACGATCCACACTCCCAGAAATACGCCCATAGTCTTCAAGATCACATACCTCCACTCTCTGTTCCACCAGAACATTCGGCTCGTTTTTTGTGCGTGATTCTGCGAAAGCGTGAAACGCGGTGCCCAGGAAAGGCGCCAGCGGTGTGCCCGCATCCTCCATGTCGTGCGGGATTCCGAGGAGTTTATCCGCGATACAGCGTTCGCAATCGTCCCCGATCTCACTCACACCAATACGCGTTTGCTTGTCGCGTTCGGTTGGGGCGAAAACATTACTGACCGCTGTTGCGGCGGCCGGGCTCAAATTCAAATTTCTCCCCTTCCTGAATTGCGGCGATGGCAGCGAGCCTGACGTCACGCTGGACTTCAATGTCTCCGCTCGCAATATCTTCAATGAAGAATAGTCTTGCGTCGCCGGCCGGCATAATCTCGTAGACCGTGTCGCCAACCTCTTCTGCTCGCATTGCGGCTTGTTCGAGATTTGAATAGACCCGGTAGTCGCCTTTCTGCTGCGATTCCCATACTAGGTAGACGCCCATTAGAGTTTTTACTCTCTCTTCCTAAGAATGTTAATGATGTGTTATTCGATAATGGTTGCTGTGAGGCCAGCCCGCTCCTCAATTGCTGTGGAAATGACGGCCGCGTAGCATTGGATTCGCCAGATGTTCTCCGATCGAATGTTGGGCACGTGCAGTTGCATTGTCTTGACGCCGAACTGTGTCGGCCATTTCAGGACGATGGTGCGGCCAGCGATTTCGTCAATCGTGGTGCCTTGCGTGATGCGCATAATATTTTCTATTCCTCCGTCGCAATGAGTTCGTAAATGTCGAGACTATTATTGGTGGCCATGCCGCGCACAATGCTAATGTTGTCTGCCGTGACATGGATGACATTAATGTCCGAGTGTCCGTCTTCCACTGGGGCGACGATCAGGAAATTCCTGCCGACCAGCTCATTGTCGTCGGATACGAGAATGTTCCGAATGGTGCCTGTCATGCGGTGCCGCACTAGGTGAATGTTCGAACCGCGCTGTGTTTCTGTCTTCATGGCATCTACTGTACGTGTGTGACGGTGGTGTACGCAACCCATGTGGGCGTGGCACCTATCACACCTCATATGAGGCCGCTCTCACGCAGACGCTCATATCCCGCCGCCAGCCTCGGCTCCACAGCCGTCACGTCAACAGTGCCCTCACACTGCAAAAGAAAACGATTCACCCGCTTCATCTGCCCCTTACGATTCAAACGAGCAGACGCCTGCAAATTCAAAATCACACTATTGTCCTCGCTCAACCAAATCTCAGTATTGCAAACATTCTGCAGACCATCTATCCCTTCGGCGGCGGCCGCAATAACAGCACAGAGAATCCTCGGCCCATCGGGCTCCAAAAACTGTCGCCACTCATCATGGTAATCACTGGACAACTCAACGTTTCGATAGCTGGCATCGGCTAGTCGTTTCCGCAATGGCGCCATGAATTTACGTGAGTGACACCACAGAATAACCCTCTCGTCAGACGAAAGATCAGACAGAATATCGAGAGCGGCGTCAATCTTCGACGACCCACGCTCCTCAAACTCCACACTATCGCCAACGATTCTCAGCGGCCCGAGAGTGATCTGCCTGAGACGCCCGTCTAGAACGGCGGCAGACGAGGCCACACTGGCCCCACCATCCATAATCGCCAAACGATGATCCACAAACTCCCGATACATCCTCCGCTGTTCACGTCTCATCCCACAGGTGACACGTTGAACATTTACGGGAGGTAGATCCCCGAAAACCTCACTCCCCCGCATTGCAGACCAAACATCACCCATGGAATCACGGAGAGCGCCAGGAGTCTTTTCGCCGCCATAAATCCTGGCGTACGGGGACGCCGCAAAAGGATTGAACTGAGAAACGAAAAACTCGTCCGCAAACCGATAGAAACTACGGTTCACACTGTCCCGGTTCAAGAATTTGAGAACACCGTAAATGTTGACGGGTTTATTGCCGGCAGGCGTGCCCGACAAACCAAGACGGTACCTCGACTTCAACGCTTTCACAGCCCGGAAAGATTGAGTGCGATGATTCGCGATACGGTGAACCTCATCCACGACCACCATATCGAACGATTTCTTCGATAAAGAAACGGACGGCCACTTCCCCACTTCTACCGCCTTTCCCAGAGAAACCAATAGCTCGAAATTAATGACCCACCAACCATCTGTGCCGTTCAGCATGTCCTCGATGCTGGCGCGCCCCACCTTAGTAGTGCGAGACAGTACTCTCGCTTCCCGGCCGGTAATGGTCTTGATACTGGCCTGCCAGGACGGGATGACGCGCTTCGGGCATACAACAATGACTCGCCTGCCGGCGTCGAGTTTTTGTGTGGTCCAGATTGCGCCGTATGTTTTGCCGCAGCCGGGTTCCCAAGCCAGCAATGCGCCACCACCGTCTCGAATCGCGGTGGCAGTGCGATTGATTTCTCTTTCCTGCGCCCCTGTGGGCCGAATGTTAATCATTGAAGTTCGTCCAAACAATCACTAGTAGGCAAATTATGAGCATGAACACTAGTGGTGTCACTTGTTTTCCTCTTTTCTGTACAACGAACCCTGTCCCATCGGACTATGGGACAGGGTTCGTTGTGTTGGGTCAGTGGGTGATGGCGTGACGCTGCACGGCGTCCCAGTAGGCGTCCTCGTCAACGTCCACCACATAGTAGGGGGTGCCGGTGGCGGAGAAATACTGTCCGATCACGTCGTCGGCGATAGCAGCAACATCGTAGTCGTCCATCTGGTCAAGCGTGGGAATGATATCGAACATGATGACGTCATCCCGAGTGCTGCGACGAGCAATGGTGTCCATGATTTTTCTCTTCTCTCTTCCCTTCGTGCTGTCACCGTCTCTCGGTGACGACCCCAGTGTAGGCGGACCGCGCACGCCCAATCAACCCACGGAAGCATGACGTGGCTCACATCTCCAGTTGGAGGAGAGACAGCGCCTCACCCACGGCCGCACCCACATCGCCGCCACACTCCAGCAACCTCATGCAATCGAACGCCGTGTGCGCCCGCCCATCCGCGAGCCGATCATCCGCATGATGTGAGAAGATCAGACCACTGTCCAGCATCGTCACGCCCGGGGCAGTGTCCCCACCACGCGTATACCGCCACCGCCTCCCCACCGACTCATACGGCCAACCAAACAAACCAATAAGATCATTAAACCCGTACTTTGAATTGAACTCCCCAATCACACCACCATAGCCACCATCGGACACAGAAGACAAAGAAACATCGTTACTCTTCTCCTCGTACCCGACGTTCTCCAACCACTTATCAACATTCAAACGAGCACCGTCAATGAGCCAATGGCGCACTCGCAGCCCGAGGTGATGTGACGGCAGAAAAAAAGCTCGGGACGCCTCGGCGCATGACCCGTCCCACTGAGACACCGGCCCCAACACACCAAAACATGTTCTACCGATCGCCTCGCACTCCCCCACGGTCATGCTGCGAGTACACGGCAAAACAACACGGAAACGCGGAGACGGGAAAGACGACGACGCTGTCTCCCACACAATGCCAGCGAGATTCGCCAACCGCATGCGATCCCCGACAAAATCTTCCCGCGACCCATGATCCGCGTCCAAAACAATCGCCGACCGGGACACAAAATTCCTCTTCTGCCGCCTACCCCCAGAAAGAATGCCAGCAAAAAACGCGGGAGCATCATATTTCTCACATTTCGAAGGCGCCTCACACAGAGCAGCAAAATCATTAAGGTTTACGCTAGTGGCACGCCACCCTGTGATGGAACGGACATTGCCCGCTACCATCACAGGGAAACGCACCCCGAAAACATCACTCATCGTACGATGGTTCCGCTATCTGATCCCGCAAAATCGCCTCCACGAGATCATTATCCACAATCGCCCCTTCCGTCCGAAATTTCACACCACGACGAAGAATATACTGCCGATACTCCTCAACACTACGCGGAGATAAATTCTTCGCCTCCAAAACCTGATACAAACGCGTCTCAGTCGGCGGATTACTACTGAAATCATCCACCATGCGCGTCAAATCCGGAACAAAAACATAATCGACCATTTTCAACGCGTCGGGCAGCCAGAAATCGGAGGCCAGGCTAAAAGCTTTCCGCACAGCGGACGATGACACGCTCATCTGCTGCTCGAAAAGAGACAGAATAGCGGCAACACGCATAATATGATTCCCCATGCGATCAATGACCGCCTGCACTGCACGCCGGAAAGGCGACTCGCGGGCCGCCTCCCCGGCCCAGGCTCGCATCGTTTCAACCCAAACATTCCGCGCAGACTCGGTCACGACCATAGACATTGGTGTGTTGACAGGCCAGAACTCGGTGGCACAAGTGACAGTGCCACGGAATTCGTGCTGCATCATACCCAGCATTGTTGAAATGCGCTTGGAAGCATGCTCAACAAAACCATCACCACCATGCGCGTTCAGGTCATTATCGGTGACCCATCCAAAAGACGACGGGTCAGACTGGCGGTTCTCCTCATCCAAGGCGAAAAGAATGCGCGGACCCCAGCCCGTCTCGAACAGAGACTGTGACATATTATCTACTACGTCACCGAGAATACCGGTGCCACAGAAAGCAAGAGAATGAGGAACCCTCCCACTATCCGCCCGCCTGACACCATCGTCGCCGACGCGCACGGACTCAACCGTCTTGCCCGAGTAGACGTCGGTCAGGAACCCGATGAGCCCGCTACGATAACCCTCACCCTGTGACGCGGAATACATGTTTTGTAGTTCGTCTACAAACATGATAGACGCCCCGCCAGACCGCTGCGCCATCCGCAAATTCAGACCTTCGGCCGTAACATTAGACCCAAACAAAACATTCGCCATAAGAGACCGCTCGCACGGACTATTACCGATAGTATTCAGCAAATCTTTACGATCGGCCTCGAACTCAACGATGCGATTATTGATATCGTCCCGCTCCGTCCGATACTCGTCAATATCAAGACGCCCACTTCTCCTTTCCAGGGATTCCAGACGACGGTACAGCATATGGAGTGCCGAATCATACTCCCGCACGGCCGCCAAAGGCGCCGATGAATCCCACCTGAACGCACCCACACAATCGTCAAAAAAACTACGCACCAAAGACTGCGCCGTAGTCTTCCTCGACAAAGTAGACGCCCCAAGACAATGCGAATACAAAGTCAACGGCACCATATTCTGCGCGTTCGCAGACAAATGAGTCCTCGCAGACAACGGCGCGGACACCATCGTCAAGAAAGTCGTCCACAGGAAACGAGACGGCGTCTCCGGCGACCTGGACTGCAAATAACCAATAACCCTGTCAGCAAACCAATCGGAGTGCACTTTCTCCGCCGGGGACTGAAAGTCGTAATCCGCAATCCTCTCAACACTCAACTGTCCTCATCCTCCACATGGACAAGAAAACTATTGAAAGCGTCAAGAATCGCTTCGCCGTTGAAAGTGTAGCCGACGTCGAACATTGGGCCCCAATAGCGGTCCCTCTGTTCGAAAATCGTCGCCTTGTAACCGCGAACAGTATCAGCTTCAAAAATAAACCTATGCCCCAATGACGCGACCACAACGTGAATGCTGTTGTTCCAAGCACTCACTTCCAAGCCGAGAAAATCATTCCCGCCCTTGCTGGCGTAATTCTTGCACGCATCAACAACATGCTTCAGGAATTCCCAATCGAATAGCTTGATCATTTGTCCCCCCACAGTTTTGTCTTTATTTCGGCGAGCAACTCCTGAAGCTCCCATGCCCCGTCTCCTCTCTCTACCGCCGTTATTGTTCTATTCGTGTCGCGATCTCGAATGCTCACCGAATACTCGCACCCCACAACGTTGAGAGTGTACCCGCGCCGTTTCCCGGCGACGTCCAAGTAGAGGACAGGCAGATCGCTGTCTTCCCGGGCATCCTCACTCACGTCTAACAGGATGGACTCGCAGTACGGGTCATTGAGCATCTCCGCCACGAATTCAGTCACAATGGGGCGCAGCTCATCGTTGATCATGACTCCTCGCCTTCCCTCATGCCAGCTAACTCTGTGAAGCGATTCACGGCATTGACGATAGTGACCCTGTCGGCGCCACTCTCATCCAAGAGAACATGATTCGAAAGCTGAACGACGCGAACCCGCCATCTCTCATCTTTCGTGACAATAATCCTGAAGACGGTCCTATCGTCGGGGTTCCTGGCCGTCGCCTTGAAGAGAACCCCAAAAAAACGGCCGCCCTCATTGTTGCCATGCAAAGCGGTGATCGAACACTGGGGCCACTGGGCGAAATCACCAACACAACTAGCGAGATAAGCGAACGTCGCCTTGTCAATAGCAGAGTCACTCATTTGCCAGCCGCCTTGCTACGGTTCGCCGCGACAATCAAAGCTCGGCGGACGAACTCACCAACGTCCTCCGGAGGAATCGCGCTGCTCTTCCGCTTAATGGACCTTGCCCTCACCGTGTCACCGGCGACCACAATACGACAAGTACCGCCAATAGTGACGATGCCGCCGTCATAAATTCTGCGGGCAGGCGCATGCACATTGAACTCGTGACGGCGCCCGTCGTCATTCCACTCACGAACCGCATGAGCGACAACCGTCTCAAAAACTATACCCATAGTAATGCTTCTCTCTTCCTAAGTATTGTGATGGATACTACTGCTGCGTTGGTTGCGGGGAGTGTTAAATGTCGGATCCGATCACCTCCTCCGCGGGTACGCCCACCAGATCACACAGATCAGCCAACCTGTCCCTGGCGTCAGACCGGGCGCACTCATATTCCGCCGAACCCTTATCACTGCCCCGCATTTCCTCCAAACAAAGAATGAAATCGCCCACCAAGCGACTACTCTCCTCTTTCCTCTCATGGCACTCGATGCGTTTGCGAATCCACCTGGCCGCAACGCCAGTAATCTCACCAACGGTGACAGTTTTCCGCCACCACGCATCCGCCGCCGTCTTCGCACTGAAATACCACACCGTCGGCCTACCATCATCAAACACGTACGTTTCAATAACGCCAACCTTAGTGTCCCACACAATCACAGTGAAACCATCATTATCGTGATAGTAGGAAGTGGCGGGAGGCATATTCTCCCGAACAAACCACATTTCAGTATCCCGGTCGGTCACCCCTTCACGGTAGGGGCCATCATATTCAAACCAAAGCATAATTCTCCTCCTCTTCCTGGAATTGCGATGATGTTAGACGATCTCACTGTCAGGAATTTCCCGGATTCGAGCACAGAACCAACACCACGCCTCCTCCACAGCGTCCGAACGGTCAGAAGAATCCAACCTGC
>ERZ773065.257-NODE-257-length-34353-cov-6.379147_pt1 | contig 34353 bp, 32 predicted proteins | sample MGYA00580623_ERZ773065 | MGnify/ENA primary metagenome ERZ773065 (study PRJEB29015, sample SAMEA2738017) | human oral metagenome | biome: human oral; feature: human-associated habitat; material: dental | place: China | collected 2047 ... | reverse complement strand
TTGTCTTTTGGCAAAGTCGAGCCGCTATAGATTGTCTGGTTTTTAAAAAGGGCTGTCCGCAACTCCGTATGAATAGGGCGTTTCCGGGTAGGCACCTCTGGAACCCTTATAAATAAAGGGCTGGCGGGTAGGGGGGCCGGAGATGCCCTGTTTACACGGGCTTCAGGGCATCCTTTTGGGAAGCCTCTGGCTGGCGCGGGCGCTTCGGGTTTTGCGGCGATCCCCCTTCGGTTGAGATTTTGCGCTAAATGCCGCAGAATGATGCCCGTGATACAGAGCCAGTAAGCGCATGATTATTTACGAATATCCTTTCAGCGAACGGATTCGCACGCTGTTGCGGCTGGAGGATCTGTTCGCCAAGGCTGACTATTTCCTTGCGCAGAGTGGCGCGTATGAACATCATGCGGCGCTGCTGGCGCTATTCGAGATTATTGACGTTTCCGGGCGCGTCGATCTGAAGCTGGACCTGATTCAGGAACTGGAACGCCAGCGCCAGGCTTTGCTCGGTTTCCGCAATAATCCGGCGATTTCTGAAGATGCGCTGTCCAGCGTGCTTGCTGAACTGGAGCAGGCATCTACCGCCCTGCTCGCCATGCCCGGCAAACTGGGGCAGCATCTGCGCGATAACGACTGGCTGATGGCGATCAAGAGCCGCTCGTCGATCCCCGGCGGCATGTGTGAGTTCGATCTGCCGTCCTATCATTACTGGCTGCACCTGCCGCCGGAAGTGCGGAGCGAGGAGCTGCTGGGCTGGTTTTACCCCTTCCAGCCCTTGCGGCAGGGGGTGGAGGTCGTCCTCCGTCTGCTGCGCGGCAGCAGCGGTAAGCCGGAGCATCACCTGGCGCCGGGCGGGGCGTTCCAGCGCATGATGAGCGGCATCGTCTCCCAGCAGATGGTGCGTGTCATGCTCGACCCGCAGACCCCGTTTATCCCCGAAATCAGCGCCAACCGCTACGCGCTTAATATCCGCTTCACGCAGCTGGGGCTCAGCGGGCAGCGTTCCCGCCAGTGCGGGAGTGATGTCGAGGTGCCGTTCGATCTCGTGTTCTGCATTCTATGAAACGCTCTGAAAATTCCGAAAACACCTCGCCCGCCGAACGCATCGTGCGCTGCCCGCAGTGTGGCGGCGATTCGCGCTGGAGTCCGGAAAATCCCTACCGGCCGTTTTGCAGCCAGCGCTGCAAGCTGATCGATTTGGGTGCCTGGGCGTCGGAGTCTTACCGCATCCCGGCGCAGGCGCCGGCCGACGATCCCGATGCCGGGAATGCCGGCGATGGCGGAAATGGCATCTCGCCGGCGGGCGGCTCACCAGCTGCGTAGCATGGCGATGCCGTGTGCGCCGTGGGTACAGGCCTCATCGAGCCGCGCCGGCGTCATACCGCCGAGCGCAAAGACGGGCAGTGGCGCATTTTCGACACGGCGGGCAAACGGCCGCCAGCCCATGCCCGTCGAACCGGGGTGGGAGGGCGTCGGCAGCACGGGGCTGAGCAGCGCAAAGTCAAGATCGAGCGCCGCGGCGCGGGCCAGTTCCTCGTCCGTATGGCATGAGGCGGCCAGCCAGGAGAAACTGGCGCGCAGGTTGTGGCAGGCATCAGGCGCCATCAGGCGCGCAGCGGAAAGGTGCAAGCCCTGCGCGCCGATTTGGCGTGCCAGCGCCTCGTCATCATTGACCAGCACAATGGCGTCTGCGTAGTTCCGGGTTTTCTGCATGACGGCTTGTGCAAAGCGCAGCCGCGATGCCGGCGGCAGCCCCTTGTCACGGATCTGAATCAGGCGCAGGCCGTTGTGCAGCGCGGCTTCCAGACGGGCCAGCTCGGCGTCGATTCCGTTTTCTTCCGCATTCGTCAGCGCATAAACCGGCGGCAGGCCGAGCGCGCGCAGAATCGGCCCGTTGGCGGGCAGGACAGGCGAAACGGCCGGGGAATCGCCGATGCGCGTCCAGGTGATGCCGCTGTGTTCGAGCGGCACAATATCGCCGCGCCAGGCCGTGACGCGGAAGAATTTCAGGCGGACGCGCGCGTGCGGATAGACGAATTCCCGCATCAGCCACGGCCAGGCGTGCGTGACGTTGATGCCCAATTCTTCACGCAATTCGCGCGTCAGCGCGTCGTGGTAGGTTTCACCCGATTCGACCTTGCCGCCCGGAAATTCCCAGTAGCCCGCATAGACCTTGCCTGACGGGCGCTGGGCGAGCAGATATTCGCTGTTTTTGTTTTCGTCTCGATCATTTTTTCCGCTGCGCAGAATGATTCCCGCCGAAACCTGGGTAATGCCGCTGAGCGATGCGTTCATGGCGCTTTTTTCGCCGTTTTCCCCGCAGATTGGACAGCCTGTGCGCCGGCCCAGTCCTTGGCGAACTGCCAGGCAACACGGCCGCTGCGGGAACCGCGCATCAATGCCCAGTTGAGCGCATCGCGCTCGGCGCGGGCAATGGCGTTCTTGTCGCAGCCAAAATGCTTGAGCCAGTGGGCGACGATATTGAGATAGGCATCCTGGTCGAAAGGATAGAACGAGAGCCAGAGGCCAAAACGTTCGGAGAGCGAGATTTTTTCTTCGATCGCTTCGCCAGGGTGGATTTCTTCGCCGACGCGGCTGGTTTCAAGGTTCTCCTCAAAATATTCCGGCATCAGGTGGCGGCGGTTCGACGTGGCGTAGATCAGGACGTTCTCCGGCGCCGAGGCCAGCGAGCCGTCGAGCGCGACCTTGAGCGCCTTGTAGGTGGCATCGCCGGCATCAAAAGAAAGGTCGTCGCAAAAGACGATGAAGCGTTCGGGGCGTTCCTCGATAAGTTCGACGATCAGCGGCAGATCGACGAGATCGTTCTTGTCGACCTCGATGACGCGCAGGCCTTTTTTTGCATATTCATTGAGCAGTGCCTTGATCAGCGAGGACTTTCCGGAACCGCGCGTGCCGGTGAGCAAGACGTTGTTGGCCGGCTGGCCGGCGACGAACTGGCGCGTGTTGGCGTTGATGCGTGCTTTCTGCTCGTCGATGTCCTTCAGGTCGCTGAGGCGGATTCGGGAAAGCTTGCGTACCGGTGCCAGGAAGCCGGCCGCGCCCTGCTTGCGCCAGCGGAAGGCCACGGCATTGCGCCAGTCGGGAGCGGCGGAAGCGGGCGGCAGCAAAGGGTCGAGGCGATCAAGCAGCGTTTCGGCGCGTTGCAGGAAATGCAGAAAAAGGGCGAAGGTCTGGTCGGGTCTCTGGTCGGAGCTCTGGTCGGTTTTGCGGGTGGTGTCGGTCATGGCGCGAATTGCCTTTTCAAATTGTCTTTTCGGTGTAGGGTCCTGTTCGTCTTTCCGCGATGGTTAGGCGGCAAGTGCGTCGGCCAGTGGTTTTTTCTGGACGCTGTGTGGCCTGATCAATCGTGGGTTCGGCGACAAGGAATAAAGCCAAACAGGCGGGTGGCAGAGGGCGCTGCAAAAAGCGGCAATGCCGTAGGAAAACAGCGTGTTTGGCTATACTTCGTGCTTTCAGAAGAATCTTTACTCTATCAAATGATGCAAGAAAGACCCAAGCAGGCGATGCATTTTTATGTCGCAGCGTTGGCGGCGCTGTGGCTTTCAGCGTGTTCGACGGCGCCGGAATGTCCGGTTTGCCCGACGACACCGGCGACCTCTTCGCCGCCGGCAAAAACGGCTTCTGATACGGCGGCTGATCTGCTGGCAGACAGCCCGACAAGACCGATGCAGCCGGCCAGCTGGCGCGATCTGCCCGGCTGGGAAAACGAGGATCTGTCCGCTGCCTGGCCGGCCTTCCTGCAATCTTGCCTGGCCCTGTCAAAGCGCCCGCAATGGCCACAATGGCGGGCGGCGTGTGAGGCGGCGAAACCACTCGCGGCGGCGGATCAGGCCGCGCTGCGCCGCTTTTTCGAGGCGCATTTTCGCCCCTATCGCCTAACCAACCCGGATGGCTCGACGAGCGGCCTCATCACCGGTTATTACGAGCCGCTACTGCAAGGCGCCCGCCAGCGCACGGCAAAATTCGCCTATCCGGCGCTGGGTGTGCCGGACGACCTGCTGACCATCGAACTGTCCGCGATTCTGCCCGACCTTAAGCACCAGCGTCTGCGCGGCCGTTTACAGGGCAATCAGGTGGTGCCGTACTACTCGCGCGCCCAAATCACCGGTCAGATGCAGAAATACGCCGATCATGCGCTGCTCTGGGTGGATGATGCGGTCGATCTGTTCTTTTTGCAGGTGCAAGGCTCCGGGCGTGTGCGCCTGACCGATGGCCGCATGGTGCGGCTCAGTTACGCCAACCAGAACGGACACCCCTACCGCAGCATTGGCCGCGAACTGGTCGAGCGCGGTGAATTGACGGTCGAACAGGCGTCGATGCAAGGCATCCGCACCTGGGTGCGCGCCAATCCGGGCCGGGCGGGCGCTTTGTTCAACAGCAATCCGAGCTACGTGTTTTTCCGCGAATCCGCCGTCAATGGCGACGAAGGGCCGAACGGCGCGCTGGGCGTGCCATTGACCGCCGGGCGCAGCATCGCTGTCGATCCGCGCCATGTACCGCTGGGGGCGCCCGTTTTTCTGGCGACAACGCAGCCGGACTCGGCAGCACCGCTGCATCGTCTGATGCTGGCGCAGGATACGGGCGGCGCCATTCGCGGCGTCGTGCGCGCCGATTATTTTTGGGGCTTCGGCGCGGAAGCCGGCGACCGGGCAGGCAAAATGCGCCAGCAGGGGCAGATGTGGGTGATTCTGCCGCCGGGCGCCGCGCCGCGTACGGACTAAAACCTGGCCGACCTCGGCGTTTGACGCCATATCGGAAAACGTGAATGATGCAGTTATTGCTGAATGAATAAAAATTCCTCTCAAGATGCGCGGTTCGGCGGGCGTTGCGCTTGCACGACCTGCTAAAGGTTTTGCGGAGAATCACTGATGAAAAAAATCCTGCCCGTCGTTCTCGGCATCATCGTACTTGCCGTACTGGTGGTGGGCGGTTGGCTCATTCACCGGCAGGAACAGCTTGGCGCGCCGCCCGACGGTCTGGCCCGATCTAACGGCCGGCTGGAACTGGAGCGTATTGATGTGGCGACACTGTATCCGGGGCGGGTGAAGGCTGTGTTCGCCGAAGAGGGCGATGAAGTGCGCGCAGGCGATGTGCTGGCCGAGCTGTCATCCGATACGGCATCCAGCCGTGTCGAAGCGGCCAAGGCGCAGAAACAGCGGGTGCAAGAAACGGCTGCCCGCGCCAATGCCGAAATCAAAGCCTACGAACAGCGGCTGCACGTGGCGCAAATGGAGCTGGATAACGCACACGCCATGCGCCGCAGCGAACTGATTTCCGAAAGCGAGCTGCGCAAGCGCCGCGCCGAACGCGACAGCGCCGCCGCATCGGTGGCTGCCGCCAAGGCAGCGCATGCCGAAGCGCAGGCGGCCATCAGCGCCGCGCAGGCGCAGATGAGCGAAGCGGCTTCGGCCAACGACGACATGCTCATCCGCAGCCCGATTGACGGGCGCGTGGAGTACAAAATCGCCGATGTCGGCAACGTGCTGGCGGCGGGCGGCAAGGTCGTCAGCCTGCTCGACCCGGCCGATGCCAGCATGAATATCTTTCTGCCTGCACCGCAGGTCGCGCAGTTGAAGCTGGGCGACGAAGCGCGCATCGTGCTCGACAGCATCGATGCCGTATTCCCCGCCAGAATCAGCTACGTTGCCAGCGATGCCCAGTTCACGCCGAAAAATGTGGAAACCGTCAACGAACGGGCGAAGCTGATGTTCAAAGTCAAACTGAAAGTGCCGTCGGCGACCGCCCTGCAATATAAGGGCCTGCTCAAAGGCGGTATGACGGGCAACGGCTACGTGCGCGTGAATGAGCAGGCGCAATGGCCTGCCGATTTGGTGGTGAAGCTGCCGCAGTGACGGCACGGCGCTTTTCCGTTCACCCTGCCGTTCATCTGTATCTGGAATTTGGGAAAAGTTGGGAAAGCGTGATTCATAGCAGAAAGGACAAAGATGAACTCCGAACCGACGCTTGCCGAAGTACAAACGCGCATCGATGAAATCCAGCAGCTTTACCGCGAATGGATGCAGTGGCAGCCCAAACTGCAAGCCGCGCAGAGTGATTGGCAGCACGCTGCCGCTCTCATGCAAAAGCTGTCGCAGTTTTACTTTGGCGGCGAGTACAACCGCTATTACAACGCGCTGGCGAACGGGTTGGACGTGGACTTGCGCACCCAGGGCGAATACAGCGTGATGAGCGAAGACGCGCTGTGGAACGCCTTTGGCGAACAGCAGACATTGGCCTGGCAATGGCTGCGCGCGGCCGTCGCTGCCTTGGATCCGGAAGCCCAGCCGGCGCCGGAGGCAAGGAATCAGGAGTAAAGCGCCATGACGCTGAACGACATCCTCAATCGCCGCCGCTCCGTGCGCCACTACGATGAAGCCGCGCCCCTCGACGCCGAAATCAACATGATTGTCGCCTGCGGCATCCGCAAAGCAGGCCACGGCATCTGGGGCGAGCGCTTCAGGCTGCCGTTTGGCGAAATTTATCGGGAGATCTGAAACGTATTTGCCTAAGCTGCCTGAACGCAACGCCTCGTTGTCCTGCCGTGTGAACGTGCGGCGGGAAATCCATCATGAGGCAGGCATGAACGGTGACGCAGATCAGAAGCAAAGATGACGGGCACGATGAAAACCGCAACGCCTCTGGCCGCTTCCCTGCAAGGGGTTTCGCATCGCTATGGCAAAACGCAGGCGCTTAATGATGTGTCGCTGACCATTCCGCAAGGCGTAACGGTAGGGTTAATCGGCCCTGACGGGGTGGGCAAATCAACCTTGCTATCGCTGGTGGCGGGTGTGCGCGCTATTCAAACGGGCAGCGTGCACGTGCTGGGCGGCGATATGGCCAACAAGAAAGCGCGCGAGGGTTTGTCGCTGCGTATTGCATATATGCCGCAGGGCTTGGGTAAAAACCTGTATCCCACGCTGAGCGTGCAGGAAAACATCGATTTTCACGCGCGGCTGTTTGGTTTGAACGCAGCCGAACGCAAGGCGCGCATCCGGCGGCTGCTCGATGCGACAGGACTGGCGCCGTTTCCGGATCGTGCGGCGGGAAAGCTTTCTGGCGGGATGAAACAGAAGCTCAGCCTGTGCTGTGCGCTGGTGCATTCGCCCGATTTGCTGATTCTGGATGAACCGACGACGGGCGTTGACCCGCTCTCGCGCCGCCAGTTTTGGGCGCTGGTCAACGAATTGCGCCAGGAAACCAGGAATATGACGGTTATCGTCGCCACCGCTTACATCGAAGAAGCCGAGCAGTTTGAATACCTGCTGGCCATGGATGCCGGTAAATTGCTGGTCAACAAACACACCCGCGAAGTGCTGGCGCAATACGGCACGGAGACGCTGGAAGAAGCGTATATCGCCATGCTGCCTCCCGAGAAACAGCAAGGCGCGGGCGGGTTGACGCTCACCCCTTTTGTTCCCGAAGCGAACGCTCCGCCGGTGATTGAGGCGCATGGACTGACCAAGCGTTTCGGCGATTTCACCGCCGTGGATCATGTCAGCTTCAAAATTGAAAAAGGGGAAATTTTCGGCTTTCTCGGTGCCAATGGTTGCGGCAAATCCACCACCATGAAGATGCTCACCGGCCTTCTCGATGCGACTGAAGGCACGGCCGAACTCCTCGGTCAGCCGGTCGATGCAGGCAACATCGCCACGCGGATGCGCGTGGGTTATATGTCGCAGGCGTTTTCGCTGTATGAAGAGTTGACCGTGCGCCAGAATCTGGAGCTGCACGCCCGGCTCTACCAGATGGGCGACAAGGGCGCAGCGGCGGTAGAAGAAGCCTTGCGGCAATTCGACCTGGCCGATGTGGCCGACACCGCGCCCGCCGCCCTGCCGCTCGGCATTCGCCAGCGGTTGCAACTCGCCGCTGCCTGCCTGCACCACCCTGAAGTGCTGATTCTCGATGAGCCTACATCGGGCGTCGATCCGGCTGCGCGCGATATGTTCTGGCGGCATTTGTTGAAGCTGTCGCGCCAGGACAAAATCACTATTTTTGTTTCTACCCATTTCATGAATGAGGTAGAGCGCTGCGACCGCACGTCGCTGATGAACAGGGGACGCGTGCTGGCGGTGGGCACGCCGGCGCAACTGCTGGAACAAAGCGGGCAGGCGAATACAGAAGAGGCGTTCATTTATTATCTGGAAAAAGATGCCGAGCAGGCGCATGCAATGGGGGCAATAGACGTTTGATTCCCGGTGCTTTGCCTTTTCCGGCTTTTTCTGGGCGAACAGGATTTTCGATGAATACGTCGCGCTTTATTGGTCGCCGCGTCTTGCTCAAAGCGGGCGTTGCCGCCGCCGTTGTGTCGGGCATCGGCGCCCGCCGTACCTGCGCCCAACCCCAGGCCGCGCAGGCCCAACCCATGATTTATTCAGAGAGGAGTGCCACCATGTTATCCCAGACGCTTGAATACCAGGGCGCACGCCTGCATTACCAAACCGGCGGACAGGTGCAAGCGCCCATACTCGTGCTGCTGCACGGTGGTTTGGGATCGATAGACGACTTTTCCCCGCTGCTGCCGCGCTTGCAGGAAAGGTTTCGCGTGATTGCTGTGGATACCCGCGGACACGGGCGTTCCACCTTTGGCGACGTCGCGCTGACCTATGCCCAGGCGGCCGATGACGTGCGTTGCATCCTGCGTCGGCTCGGCGTTGGTGCATACAGCCTGTTTGGCTTCAGCGACGGCGGGACAACCGCCTACCGTCTCGGCGCAGAAGATGAAAACGTGCAAAAAATCATTACCGTGGGCGCCGATTGGCACAAAGACCATCTGGCCGGAAATCGCCCGATGTTCGAAGCGATAGACGCAAAATTTCTCAAAGAAAATTTGCCCGATCAGCTGGCGGCCTACCAGGCATGCAATCCTGCGCCCGATGTGGACAAAATGGCGGCCGGCCTGAAAGCCATGTGGCTGGACGAATGCTCAAGCGGGTATCCGAATGAAGCCGTGCGCAAAATCAAAGCGCCCGTGCTGGCGATCCGCGGCGAAGCGGATTTTCTCTACGCCTTTGCCGATTGGGCGGCGCTTGCCGGCGAACTGCCGGATGTGCATCTGATGAACGTACCGTTTGCCGCGCACGAAGCGATGAAAGAACAGCCCGAAATGGTGTGGGCCGCAGTTAAGGCGTTTTTTCAGGTTGCCTGAATGTCCAGGCCCGGCAATCCACGATTCCGTTATCCCGTAGCTGAGCGCCTGTGCCCCGGCCGTTTCGTAAAACCGGTCAGCGCTGGGTGAGATGCCGGCCGGCCTGATGGAAACGCCGGCCCGGCGCCTTCATTTCACTTCATTCAAGGAGATTGCCATGCCTAAAACCCTGATCATTCTCGCCCATCCCAATCTTGCTCAATCCACCGTCAATAAACACTGGGCGGCCGCGCTCAAGCAGCACGCCGATCGCTTCACGGTTCACGAACTCTACGCCGTCTACCCCCAGGGCAAGATTGACGTGGCCGCCGAACAGAAATTGGTAGAGAACCACGATGCGCTGGTGTGGCAGTTCCCCGTGTACTGGTTTAACTGCCCGCCATTGCTGAAGCAGTGGATCGATGAAGTGCTGACCTATGGCTGGGCATACGGCTCGAAGGGCAAGGCGCTGACAGGCAGAAAAATCGCGCTCGCCGTTTCGCTCGGCGCGCCTGCCGGAGACTACCGCGCAGACGGCGCCGTTGGCTGCACCGTTGCCGAGGCGCTGCGCCCGTTTGAACTCACGGCGAAATACTGCAACGCGGATTACCGCCCGCCATTTACCTTCCATACGATAGACAGCAACGCAGGGTACAGCGAAGCCGCGCAGCAGGCGGTAGCGCGGAGCGCAGCGGACTATTTGGCCTGGCTGGCGGCGCTGCAACAGGCGTGATGCCGTCGGCAAACGGATTGGGCCGTCAGGCCGCCGGAAACCAGCCCTGCCGTACGCCTGGTTTCAGCGATGCCCTGTCTGAAATGCCCAAAGGACACGGGTTCCAGCGATGCCCCCTCTGAAACGCCCAATTGACGCGGGTTCCAGCAATATCCCTTCTGAAACGCCCAAGGGACGCGGGCTTCCGGGCAGCTACTGCGGATGGGGATTCGCCGCGGATGTTCGGGCGCGACAGACGTTCAGCGCACCGTGCGCAGATGCTGCCGCGCTTAACGCGCAATGTAGGCAGACGCCGGTAGCGATGGAGCAGGCCCGAACCCCGCGCGGAATAAGGGTTCCAGCGCTGCCTTTCCGCAAATGCCCAATTGACGCGGGTTCCAGAGCTACCCCCTCTGAAACGCCCAAAGGACGCGGGCTTCCGGGCAGCCGTCGTAGACGTTCAATCCGCCGCCGCAGACAGTACAGGGCGTACGACAAGGCCGCGCAACACTATGACGATTTTTAGATATGCGCGGCAAGGCCAGCAAGCCGCCTGCCTGTTCAGGCAGCCTGAAAAAATCCTGCTTACCCACGGGCGCTGCAATCTGGAAAACGGCACGGCAGAACTGGCAGGCATTCCTCTGGTTGCAATGAAGCCCGTGGGTACGGTCGGCGCCAGCCCTCGAGCGGTCTGACCGTACGCAATGCCGCAATTTAAAAGTTAAGCGGGTGTGCGGGCGGGGCGCTGTCAGGCGAGCGTGCCGTTCATTTTCCGCCGTTTGGTGGGTGTTCTGCCGGCGTCCGGATCGGGAGGCGCAAGCAGGCTGACGCTGTAAATTAAAATATTGACTTCGATCAATCGGACTTTTTCTCAGGACATTGTTTGCCATGCATCCCATAGTCAAATTTCTTCTCTTTCTGATGACCGCTGGCGTCCTTGCCTTTGTCGGCTTTTGGGGGATGGTGATGATCGTGTTTACCGGCCATCCCGAAGTCGCCGTGCCCTGCCTGGTCATTTTTCTGCTGGCCCTGCTGCTGTGCCTGTTTACGCGCTACAAGAAGCAGACGGGCATCGTCATGTTGCTTTCGGCCGTGATAGGCGGTGGGCATTACGGCTACCATATGTGGCAATACGAGCAGGCGCGCAAAGTGCCGCAAATGACGGCCGGTAACATCGACTTGCGCGTGTATGAACCGTTTTCCCAGAACAACCAACTGGCGAGGCTGGATGCGCCCAGTACCCTGCAAATCCCTGCCGGAGAGCGTCCGCGGCTGGATGGGGCGGTGGCGCTGTATCCGCTTTACGCCGCTTTTGTTCAAGCGGTTTATCCGCCGCCCGGCGCTGGAGATACGCGGGAATACGACCACTGGTCGTCCGACTTCGTGCGCATGACCAATACGCCACAGGCGTATGAGCGTCTAATCGCGGGGGAGACGGACATGATTTTTGTCGCCGCGCCGTCCGACGAACAGGTCAAGGCCGCCAAGGCCGCGGGCAAAACCTTCAAGCTCACGCCGATCGGCAAGGAAGCATTTGTCTTCTTCGTGAATGGGCAGAACCCGGTGAGCAATTTGACGACGGGGCAGGTGGTCGACATTTATTCGGGCCGCCTGAAAAACTGGCGCGAAGTGGGCGGGCCGGATCAGGCCATTCGCGCTTTCCAGCGTAATGAAAATTCCGGCAGCCAGTCCACCATGCAGAAGATTATGGGCAATACGCCCCTGATGACGCCGCCGCGCGAAGACCGCCTCGGCAGCATGGGCGGCATCGTCAATGACGTGGCGGATTACCGCAATTACAGCAACGCGCTGGGTTATTCATTCCTGTATTACACGCAAACCATGCTGAAAAACAATCAGATCAAGTTGTTGAACATCAACGGCGTTGCGCCCACGCGCGACAACATCATCAATGGCACGTATCCTTACGCGAAAGCGTTTTACGTAGTGACTACAGGCAACGAGAGTCCGGCCGTGCAGCAGTTCATCGCATGGATAAAATCGCCGCAGGGCAAGATATTGATTAATAGAACGGGTTATGTGGCAATTGAGGAATAACCGTGTTTCAGGCCAATAAAAGCTGCGCATCCGGCTGCGCTCCATGCCCCGTGCCGCCGCGCGGGAAAGGCGCCGGCTGGCATAAGGTTTGGGTGGTTTGGGCGGTTTGGCGGGTTTGGGTGGTTTCGGCAGGTTTCCGGTGTGGGCGCGCCGGCTGGTCTGTCCGCTTCGCAAAGGAAGCGCCATGAAATACTGGTTTGCGACCATCCTGACCTTTGCCGCGCGCGAAGCGAAGGAATTGCTGCGCGACCGCGTGCGTACATTTTTTGCCGTGTTCGGCCCCGTGGTTCTGATGGCCGCCGTCTCGTGGGGCGTGTCATTTGATGTGAACGGACTGAGTTTCGCCGTACTCGATCGTGACCAAAGTGTGGAAAGCCGCCGTCTGCTGGAGCAGTTTCGCGGTTCGGCCTATTTTACCGAGCGCCCGCCGCTGGCTGCCGATACCGATGCCGATCACGCGCTGGAGAGCACCGACGCCAAACTGGTGATTGATATTCCGCCCAATTTCGGGCGCGACCTGCTGCGCGGCGATACGCCTGAAATCGGCCTGTTTATCGACGGTGCCGAGACTTTCAACGCCAGTAACATTATCGCCTACGCCAACGGCGCCGTAACGGCTTATCTGAAGGAATTTGCCCGTAAAAATGGCTTGCCCCCACTACAGTCAGCCGCCGGTATCGAGCCGCGTTTTATTTACAACCAGGATTTCAAAAGCATTTTTTCCATCGCACCCGGCATCCTGATGATGGCGCTGACGCTGTTCCCCGCCATGATGGCGGCGGTGGGCGTGGTGCGCGAGCGTGAACTCGGTTCGATTTCCAATTTCTATGGTTCGCCGGCAGGGAAATTGCAGTTTCTGTTTGGCAAGCAGTTGCCGTATGTGGTGGCCAGCATGGCCAGCTTTGTTGCGCTGTATCTGATGATCGTGCTGTGGTTCGGCGTGTCGCTGAAAGGCTCGGCGGCAGCGCTGGTGCTGGGAACGTTGCTGTTCGTCTGCACGACCACTGCGATGGGGCTACTGGTGTCGTGCTTTATGCGTTCGCAGGTGGCAGCGATTTTTCTGACCGCCATCGTCACGTCCGCGCCGGCCATAAGTTTTTCGGGCTTTATAACTCCGGTGACGTCTTTGCAGGGCAGCGCTTATGTGGCGGGCAGAATTCTGCCTTATTCGTGGTACAACACTATCACCGTCGGCACCTTCACCAAGGGGTTGAGGTTTGCCGAACTTGCGCAGGAACTGGTTGTGTTGGCGGGGTTTTACGTACTGTTTTTCACACTGGCGTGCATCTGTCTGAAAAAACAGGAGGCATAGCTTTCAGGCGAAGCGGATGTACGGTTTGCAATCTGCATGCAGGCGGTCATGCAATCGACGGTCACGAAAATTTCTCAGGACATCACCATGGCAATAGCCTCAAAACCGATTGATTCAGGGGGTGCGTATGCGTTGGAAATGCAGCCTTCGCGACTGGACAGGGAAGACCACACGACCGGCAAAAATTGCGCGCGGATGCGGATGAAATCCGGCGTTGGCAAGGTTGCGCCCGGAGACGTGTCATTGCCCGCCATCTTCGCCATCTGAACCGAGCCAGGAAGCAGCCGAAAAGTAACCAAAATCCAGCCAAGATAGGGCCTATGAAAACCTTTCTGACGAATCTGCACGCATTGATTCGCAAAGAATACCGCAGCCTGTTTGCTGACCTGACCATGGTTATCCTGATTGCCTATATGTTTACCGGCATGGTGGCGTCGCAAACAAAAGCCAGCTCGGAGCTGCGGAATGTCGCCGTGGCCGTGGTGGATTACGACCGTTCCATACTGTCCTACCGTATCCGCGATGCCATCGGCGCACCGTATTTCCTGATGCCTGAAGAGACGACGCCACAGCAGGCGGAAATCGGCATGGATAAGGGCGACTATGTGTTTACGCTGGAATTTCCCCCCAATTTCCAGCGCGATGTCCAGCTGGGGCGACGGCCGAAAGTGCTGCTGCAGGTGGATGCGACGCGGATGTCGCAGGCAGGCATCGGCGCAGGCTACATCAGCCAGATGTTCGAGCGTGAAATCCGCAATTTCATCGGCGTGCAGCCGCCGTTACCCGTTGCCCCCGTCGTGCGGATGCGCTACAACGCCAATGCCGATAACGCTTACCAGATTCCTACCGGCGCGATCAACGGCGCAATTATGCTGCTCCTGATGTTGCTGGTCGGCTCGGCGGTTATCCGCGAACGCGAACGCGGCACAATGGAACATCTGCTGGTGATGCCCGTATCGGCAGCCGAAATCATGCTGGCCAAAATCATCTCCAACGGCGTGGTGATCTTGCTTGCGTCGACCCTATCGCTGTATTTCATCGCGCATCTGGCTCTCGGAATGCCGATCAACGGCTCAATCGCCCTGTTTGTGGCGGGGACGGTGGTGTATCTGTTTTCCGTAGCGTCGATGGCGATCATGCTTGCCACGTTTACGCCGACTATGCCGCAGTTCAGCCTGCTGGTATTGCCGTTGTATCTGACGATGATCATGTTTTCCGGCATGCACACCTCGCGCAACAATATGCCGCAGACGGCGCAGTGGATCAGCGAATACTGGCCGAGCACGCAGTTTTATCAGTTCAGTCAAAGTGTCGTCGCCCGTGGCGGCGGCGTGGAGATCGTGTGGCACAATCTGGTGATCATGGCGATTACCGGCGCGCTGTTTCTTGGGCTGGCTTTGGTGCGGTTCCGAAAAATGCTGGAGAAACAGGGCTAAGGGTATGCCAGAGCGCCGAAAGCCCAGGTTGGCCGCGAAGAAATTGCCATTGATTCCCCATGCGGCGATGTTTTGCCTGCTTTTTTCTCGATTCAGCGGCAGGAGAGGCGCTGGGTGGTGAGTTGAGTCATATCGCCCACTCCGTCAGTAATCTCGCCGTACAGGTACGGCCCCTGTCCGGCAACTGTGGATACGGCTGCGGAACGGTCTGCGGATGCAACAAACGGCCGGCCGGATGTGCCGGAAACTTTTCAGGAAAACAGGAAAAGGCAGGATGACCCTGAAGGACGTCATGAGATTCCACGCTTTTGGGGCTTTTGAGATATTTGGCGCCAGATGGTGCAAGCCGTCTGCGGGTGAATAGGAAAGGCGGACGGTGGATTTTGATGCCTTGTTGACGATGTTGGCCTGTACTGCCGACCCGGCGCGCGCCGCGCCCATGCGGGCTTACATGAAAAACCGCTTCGATTTTCTCGGCATTGCCAAACCGCAATTGATGCGGGTGTGCAAGCCGTTTTTCAAAGGCGCGGCCCAAGCCGATGTGGATTGGCGCTTTGTCAAGCAATGCTGGGCGGCCCCGCACCGCGAGCTGCAATACTGCGCGCTTGAGTACCTGCGCGCCGTGCAATCCAAGCTGACGCCGCAAGACATTCCCCAGCTGCAACAACTGATCACCACCAAATCGTGGTGGGACACGGCGGATTTTCTCGACCGCATCGTCGGCGGCATCGCCCTGCGCCATCCCGAAGTGAATGCGGTGTTGCTGGACTGGAGCCGAAGCGACAACATCTGGCTGCGGCGCGTTGCCATCGATCACCAGCTGTTGCGTAAAGAAAAAACCGATACCGCGCTGCTGGAGCAAATTCTGCGCAACAACCTGGGGCAGAGCGAATTTTTCATCAACAAGGCCATCGGCTGGGCGCTGCGCGATTACAGCAAAACCCACCCCGACTGGGTGCGCCGCTTCATCGCAGACTACCGGCAAGGCATGAGCCGGCTGAGTCTCCGCGAGGCGCAAAAATACCTGTGATGGGGCCTATCCATGCGGTTGCTGTTGTGTCCTGTACCAGTTTTCGTACGAAAATCCGCACATATCCGCAAATGCAAGTGCGCTGCGCAATCAACGTTAACCTGAATATATTGTCCCGGAAAAAACCATGAACCTGCATCCCTACCGTTTATTGCCGCTTGCCCTTGCATTACTTGCTGCCTGCCAGAATACGGTGATTTCGAGACCAAGCAGCGTTGCTTTGCCGGCAGCGTTTGACCATGCCCAAAGCGCCCGGAACAGTGCCGACATCGCACAGTGGTGGCGGCAGTGGCGCGATCCGGTGCTGGATGCGCTGATCGAACGCGGCTTGCAGCAGAACTACGACATTGCCATTGCCCGCAGCCGTCTGGAAGAAGCGCGCGCCGTAGTCCGTCTTGCACAGGCCGATCTGGGGCCGAAAGTGGGTGCGTCGGCAACATTCATGCGTATGGATGCGCGCATCGACAACCCGCTGGACGATCGTGCGCGTGATGCGCTGGGGCGTTATCCGCAAGCGGTGGCGCTCAATCGAGATCACTTCACCCTGGAGGGTTCCAGCCTCAGCGGCGGTTTGAACGCCGCGTGGGAGCCTGACATCTTTGGTCAAAAGCGCAGTGATGCCGATGCCGCCCGCTACGCTGCGCTCGGCGCGCAGGAACAGGCCTATGGCGCGCAGCTTCTCGTCGCCGGCGATATTGCGACGCACTACCTTCTGGCGCGTGCCGCCCAATCTCGCCAACGTGCCGCCGAGCGCAGTATTGTCGTCCTGAAGCGTCTGACCGACTATGTGCAGAGCCGCTTTCAGGCGGGGCATCTGAGCGCCTACGAGGTCGAACAGGCGCGCGCCCAGCTCTCTGCCGCGCAGGCGCGCGAAAGTACCCTGACGGCGGAATACGCCGCCCATGTTCGCGCCATTGCCGTTTTGACGGGGCACGTTCCGCAGGCATTCCGTCTGGCCGAAAGTCATAGCGATCTGCTGGATAAGCTTCCGGAGGCGCCGGGCGGACACACGCCGCAGGGCATGGTCGAGCGCCGCCCCGATATTCGCGCCGCCGCCGCGCAGGTTCAGGCATACGCGGCTAGGCTGGCCAGCGCCCGGGCCGATTTGTTACCGCGCTTCTCCATTAATTTTTTGGGGCAGGGCATGATCGGCATCGACGGCGAACGCAGTCTGAGCGGCTGGAGCAGTCTGCTTTCGGTCGGTCTCCAGATTCCGCTGCTGACCAATGGCCGTATCCAGGCCAACATTGACGCCGCCGATGCACGGCTGAAAACGGCGCTGTTGCAATATGACCGAACGCTGCTGCAAGCCTTGGCCGAGGTCGATACGGCCTATCACAACCAGAATTCTCTGGTGCGGCAGAATGCGTTGCTGGTGCAGGCGCATCGTCAGACGGACAAGCAAGCGGCGGACGCGGAAAAGCTTTTCCGATACGGCGGCAAAACGCTGGACAATGTTTTGACTGCACGTCTTCAAGAAATTCAGGCACAAGAAAACCTGATTGCCGCACAATTGGCGCGGGCTCAGACACTGGTCGGACTTTACAAAGCACTCGGCGGCGGCTGGCAAGGCGCTGACGGGTAAAAGGCGAATGCCGTAGCCGTTTTTTTAATTTGACAATGTTTTTCATGAAATGAAGTCACGCCGGAATGGCGGGTTAGGCCGCTTGAGAAAAGGGTGCCTCGCGCTTTGGGTTTTTCTGCTTTCGGCGTGTTCCGTCGTGCAGTTCCGCCCTGTGGAAACGATCAATCAGGTGCGCGCCGGCGAGGGCTATCGCCTGCAGCAGGCGATGGATCGTGCCAGGGAAAAGGAAAATTTCATCGTGATGATGATTTCCGGCGGCGGTACGCGGGCGGCGGCCTTTGGCTACGGGATTCTGGAAGCGCTGGATAGCCAACCGATTTACCTGCACGGGCGGCGCAGCACGTGGCTGGACCATATCGATGTGGTGTACGGCGTCTCAGGAGGGGCGGTGCTGGCGGCGTATCTTGCCCTGCACGGCAGGGATACGATCCCTGACTTCGAGAATCGCTTCCTGAAACAGAATTTCCAGCGCCAGATCAGCCGGCAGATACTTTCGTTCGCCAATATGCCGCGCCTCCAATCGCCGGAATTCGGGCGCGGCGATTTATTGCAGGAACAGTTCGAAAACACCCTGTTTGGCAAAGCGACGTTCGGTGATCTGGTGCAGAACCGCCGCGGCCCGTTTGCCGTCATTAGCGCGACGGATATGACGGCGGGGCGACGCATCGATTTTACGCAGGAGTATTTCGATGTTCTGTGCCTGAACCTGTCCACTCTCAGGATTGCCCGTGCGGTCGCCGCTTCCAGTGCCGTTCCTCTCGTTTTTGCACCGGTGACGCTCAACAACAATGGCGGCAATTGCGGCTATACGCTGCCGGAGCCGATGCGCGATGCGGTGATCGGCCAGGAAGCACATGCGCTGCAACGGCAAACCCGTCGGGAATACCTGGCGTATATCGGACACTACGCAAAGAGCAGCGAACGCCCGTATCTGCATCTGCTCGATGGCGGGCTGACCGATAATCTCGGTTTGCGGCATTTGCTTGAACTGAATGAAATTTATGCGCCTTTCACGCTCAACAACCGGCTGCTCGGCGGGAAGATTCGGCGCATCATCGTGATCGCCATCAACGCACAGAACCAGATCAATAGTGACATTGACCAGAGCGCGGTCGTGCCGGGGTTTGCCGATGTACTCAATGCCGCCATCAATATTCCCATCGACCAGAATTCCCAGGAATCGCTGCGGCGTTTTCGCAGCATAATCGACGAAGTCAATGCGTCGGCGTACAACAGGGATGGCGATAAGGTGAACGCGTACTTCGTCAGCCTGAATCTGCATGATTTGCCCGATTCGCCGTTGCGCCGCGAATTGCTGAACATCCCGACCCGCTTCTATCTGCCGCATGAAGATATCAACCTGCTGAAGTCGGCCGCCCCCATACTGCTCAGGCAATCGGCCGAGTACCAACGCCTGCTGGCCGATCTGATGTCAGCCCCCGATGCAGCGCAGGAATAACGGGCGGCGGTGAGCCGTATCGTTGCCGGACGTGAAGTTGTGCCTTGCGGCAGATTGTCTATTCCGCCCGTTTTCGGGGTTGTCTGTGTCGGTACGCGGGTATGGTTTTCGGCGACTGGAGGCATCCGGCCGCGTGCGATCACGATCGGTGGCCGGAATTTACGCGGGCAGGCGCGCGCGCCTGTTCACGATCCAAATGGCGTGCCGGGTGATTCGCCGAGAACGGCGTGCCGGATGATCGACAGTGCGGCGCGCAGATCTTCAATAGCGATTTGACCCGGCGCCGAGCAGCCCTGACCGATGGCAAAGGTGGCTGACGAGCCGTAGATCCAGCCCGCAATACGCGAAAGTGCGCCGAGGCCGCCCATGGCGATGCTGATCAACGGCAGATCGTGCTTCTCGCGGGCGCGGCGGGTAGCCGCCAATAGTTCGAGCACGTCACGGTCATTGTGTGGCATGACCGCTACCTTGGCCACGTCGGCGCCCAGGCGTACGGCAGCGGCGAATTTCTCGTCGAGCGTTGATGCATCGGGCGTCATCTGAAAGTTGTGGGACGACAGGATCATGCCGATGCCGTTGGCGCGCGAGACCTTGCGCAGCGCTTCAATGTCGGCGGGAGCGTTGGAGAGTTCATAGTCGATCAGCTCAATGCATTTGGCCTGGCAGGCGGCGGTGTACATGGCCGTGACGACTGCCTCGTCGATCGCCAGCGATTGGCCGCCTTCGGCGGCGCTGCGGCGAGTCAGCAGTACGGGAATGGATGCAGCCTGGCGAATCGCCAGGGCCGTGTCGATGACGGCCTGGTGATCGCCGATCGCTTCAAAAAAGTCGATCCGCCATTCGAGCAGATCGGGTTTTTTGGGAGCGATTGCGGCGACTTCTTCGAGAATCATGGCGCGCGTCCTGCCGACCAGCGGCGTGATGATGGCGGGCATGGCGTCCCCGCCCAATGGGCGTCCGCCGATCAAAATCGGTATGCTGGCTTTCATGGCAACGTTTCCTTAAGTGTTTGGCGGAATGATAAGCGATGGAAGATGGCGGTGTCGCTGGGCCGTCAAGCATCACTGTACGCCTCACGCAATTGGGGCCCCTGATGTTGCCCTGATCCGCCTGCCAGAGACGCCTGGAGAGTGGCCTCAGTCGCCTGTTCCGGAGGACTCTGGGTTTTGCACGGGGATTTTCCCCGAATGACGGCGACGATGGCATGATGATTACGGCTATGCGAGAATCCACGGAACTTTTGTGTCATTGCACTCTCTGTCGTAATCATTGAGCGCTTATCCTGAGTCAGAGAGTTTTCAGCGTATGTGTATGTATTTCCATGAGTGATCTGTTCGGTTACTGGATCGTTCGCCACAAGAATGAGGTGCTGGCGGTCGGTGGCAAGGGCGCTGCCGGTATTTTTCCGACGGCAGCGGCGGCGGACTGGGGGCATCCGGCGGGTGTGCTGCGTATTGGTCAATGGCAGGGGAAACCGTGCTATGCCGTCGATCTGGACGTGCTGCCATCTGATGCGCCCGGTAGTTTGACGCCGGTGCGTGCGCTATATGGTCTGGGCGGTATGGAAGCTTTTGCCTTGGCCGGTCGTGCGACGCAGTTGCTGGACTGGCGGCGCAACCATCATTTTTGCGGTCGTTGTGCCACGCCGACGCGCATGAAAACCACCGAATTTGCGATGGAATGCCCGGCCTGCGGGCTGCTCGCGTATCCACGTATTTCTCCGGCTATCATGGTGCTGATATCGCGCGGCGACGAATTGCTGCTGGCGCGCAGCCCGCATTTCAAACCGGGCGTTTTCAGTGCGCTGGCCGGTTTCGTCGAAGCGGGCGAGACGCTGGAAGCCTGCGCCGTCCGCGAGGTGCGCGAGGAGGTCAATATTGAAATTACCAATTTGCGGTACTTCAGCAGTCAGCCCTGGCCTTTCCCGGATTCGCTGATGCTGGCATTTTTCGCCGATTACGCGGGCGGCACGATTTCGCCCGATCCGGCGGAAATCGAAGCCGCCGGCTGGTTTCGTCGGGATGCTCTGCCGCCGCTGCCCGATCCAGTCAGCATTGCCCGCCGGCTGATCGACGCAGCGTGCCTTCAGGGATGAAGCCCTGGGTGCGCACAGAGCGTGTACCGTTTCGTACTAAAGGTTTCGTAATGAAAGAAAAGGATGAAAATTGAAAATGAACACTTTATACAGGCAGTTGGCGCTGGCAGTAGCGCTGGGCGTGTCAGCCATGACAGCGCAGGCTGAAGTTGTCGAAATCGACGCCGCCGAGCTGGCGCGTCTGACGGCCAAAGGCATCCCGCTGATTGATATTCGTACCGAAAGCGAATGGAAAAGCAGCGGCGTGATTGACGGTAGCCAGCTGCTGACTTTCTTCGATGAGCATGGTCGGGCGGATCCGGCGCAATGGCTGGCCGCAGCACGCCCGATTGCCGGGCCGGAACAGCCGCTGATTCTGATCTGCCGCAGCGGTAAACGTACACGTGTGGCCGCACAGTTTCTGTCCGAGCAGGCCGGTTACAAAAAGGTCTATCATGTCAGCGGTGGTATCGGCGGCTGGGTGGGCGCAGGTCGACCACTGACGCCTTATCGTCGGTGAGATTGATTTCGTCGAAGATATACGGCAAATGGCGGGGAACATTGCGGCGAAGAAGGGAAACGAAAAAAGGGAATACGGGTGGGTAGATAGAAATGCCGAATGTTTTCAGAAAATGAGCGTATGAATGTGTTAGATTACGCAGCATCCGTATTACATTGAATTTACGGGATTTTTAAATTTAATTTTGCCAATGATGAATGAACTTGATGCGCTTGAAGACAAAGTAGCCCGGATCGTGGACTTGTGTCATAGCCTGCGCGCTAAAAATGCCGAATTGCAGCAACGGCTCGCCGCAGCCGAGGCGATGCGTGCGGCGCTGATCAGCCGCATGGATGCGGCGCGCATGCAGATCGAACAGCTTGCCGCACAGCTGCCCGATCTTTCCGATAATGAAGAATCTGTCTGATTTCCGACCATGACCAACGAAGCCAATTATCTCGATATCGTCCTGCTCGGCAAGGAATACCGCGTGGCTTGCCCACCTGAAGAGCGCGATGCTTTGAGCGCTGCGGCCGCCCATGTGAGCGCGACAATGGATGAAATTACCGAGCAAACGCGCAGTAACAGTCCGGAGCGCGTCGCCGTCATGGCCGCGCTCAATATTGCGCACGAGCTGTTGATGCAGCGCTCGGCAACATCGACGCCAGATGATTTTTCGCAAACAATGCTGGACTTTGCGCAGGCAAAGCGTAGAATCCAAGCCATGGAGGCGCAGATTGACACGGTGCTGCCGCCGCAGGAAGACCTGTTCTAATCTGCCTGTCTCCTCAGGGTGTTCCCTGCGGTGTTCGTCAAGGTCATATATTCCTTGAACCAATGCTGATAGGCATTGGCTGCTGACTTTAGAAACCGCTGTTGTGCCCGCCCCTTGCCGAGTGAGCCTGATGCGGAAAGGAGGCAGCCTCCTCTGAACCTCGGTTCAGGATGCCGGCCTAACGGCACTCGCGGGGAACCATGTATAGGGTGGTCGGTGTAGCGCGGAGCTTGTCTCCGCGCTGTTTTTTTTGTCGAAATTGTTGTTCGATTGCTGTTCGTCTTCCTCGTATTTCCTGTGTTATGGAAGCTTTTTTCGTTTCACTACTGGCGGTTGGTTTGGCCGAAGTCGGCGATAAGACGCAAGGGCTGACTGCCCTGTTGGCCGCCAGATATCGCAGACCCGCCGTCCTGTGCCTGGCGCTTGCCGCAGCTACGCTGATCAATAATGCGCTCGCTGGCGCGTTCTCGGAACTGCTGCGCTTGCTCGTGCGTGCCGACGCCTTGCCCTGGACATTGTGCATCGGTCTGATCGGCCTGGCGGCCTGGTCACTGAACGCTGAACATTGCAAGGAAAAATCGGGAGAGCAGGGTGCCGCAAATATTTTTTCCGCAGCCTTTACCGATTTTTTTCTGAGCGGATTATGGGGGAAGGCACAAATTGCGGCGTGCGTGCTGGCGCTGAACAGTCAGGCGCCGGTCATGAGCGTGGCCGGCGCGACGCTGGGCGTGCTGCTGGCCTGTCTGCCCGCTGCACTGGCTGACGATCGCCTGCTCAAGCGCCTGCCGGTCAATACGGCACACTGGGGCGCCGCGGTAATTTATGCCGTGCTGGCCTATATCGCCGTCACCAAGGGCGGGATCGCCCTCTGGTTCCTGTCCGGGAAACACGTGAGCTGAAGGCGCCCTGATCGCGGCTTCCTTTGCAAAGGTACGGCGTTGCTGTGTTGGCTTTGCCTGACCGTACTGCTTGTACTGTCTACGGCTTACCGCCTTGTCTTTTGCCAACGTCGCGCCGCTATATTTTGGGCGTCTCAAATATGGGTGCCCTGAACCCCGCGTAGATAGGGCGTTTCCGGGTAGGCGCCTCTGGAGCCCTTATAAATAAAGGGCTGGCGGGCAGGGTGCCCGGAGATGCCCTTTTTACAAGGGCTTCAGAGCATCTACTTTGGAAGATGCCCTAAATACGCGGGGCTCAGGGCGTCCTGGCCTTGTCGGCAGGCTGCAGAATTATTGCGCCAGCGGAGTGAGCGTCGTGATGAATTCTTCCGCTTTCTGGAAGCCGATGATGCGCGGCGTGGTGATTTCCCGCCCATTTTTGTCGAAAAAGATGATGCCCGGCGGGCCGTAGAGATTAAAGCGTTTCAGCAGCGCCTTGTCGTCGGCGGTATTGGCGCTGACATCGGCGCGCAGCAGCAGCCAACCCGCCAGCGCCTGCTGAACCTGCGGTTGAGCGAAGGTCTTGCGTTCCATTTCCTTGCAGGCGGTGCACCAGTCGGCGTAAAAATCGAGCAGAACGGGTTTGCCGGAATTACGTGCGTACGCTTCGACTTCGGCAACGGTGTGCACGGGCGTAAAGGGCAGGTCCGCCGTCTCGTAGGCAGGCTTGCCGGAGAGCACGGCGAACAGTTCAGCGGCGCTCTTGCCGCCGGAGAGCGCGCTGACCAGCAACAGGGTGCCCGCCAGCAACAGTATGAGGCCGATAAATTTGCCGGCGCGCTGCGCGCCGCGGGCGCCTGTCTGCGGCAAACGCCGGTGTATGCCGAAGAGCAACGCGGGCGCAATGAGCAGAAGCCCCCAGCCGGCGGTCGCCAGCCGGGGCGGGAGAAAGGGGGAAATCAGCCAGTGGGCGGTGCCGAGCAGAATGAAGCCAAAGATTTTTTTGACCGTTTCCATCCACGGTCCCGCCTTGGGCAACAGCGCGCCGGCGGAGGCGCCGATGAGCAGCAGCGGCACGCCCATCCCCAGCCCCATGGCGAACAGCGCCGCGCCGCCGAGCGGCGCATTGCCGGTCTGGCCGATATAGAGCAACGCGCCCGCCAGCGCCGGGCCGACACAGGGGCTGGCCAGCAATGCCGACAACGCTCCCATGAGCGCCAGGCTGGACAAGGAACCGCCGCGGATGCGCGCGCTGCCCGCCGCCAGCCGGTCGCGCAGGCCTGCGGGAAGCTGGAGTTCGTAAAACCCGAACATCGACAGCGAAAGCGCCACGAAAATCAGTGCAAATGCACCGATCGCCCACGGATTCTGGAAAGCCGTCGACAGCAGCGTTCCCGTTAAACCCGCGGCAACGCCCGCGGCTGCGTAGGCCGCCGCCATGCCGAAGATGTAGGCAGTTGCCAGCGCCAGACCGCGGCGCTGCGAAACAGGCGCCGTCTGGCTGCCCGAGCGGACGATCATCGAGGAAAGAATCGGGAACATGGGCCAGACGCAGGGCGTCAGCGATAAGGCTAGGCCGAAGCCGAAAAAGCTGGCGATGATCAGCCAGAGACTGGCTTCGCTGAACAGACGCCCGACGCGGGAGGTGTCGTCGTCCCCCGTGTTTTCCTGCACGGCGCCATTGGCCAGGGGACTGTCGGCGGCGGCGCGGTCGGCGGCGCGGTCTGCGGCGTGTACAGCGGCGTTCGGAACCGTATCCGTAAGGTCGGCGGCGACATCCATGGCCGGCGGGAGCTTCGTCGCTTGCGCGATCTGTGCAATGGCCGGCGGGGGATTTGATGCGGTCGTCGCGGCCATGTCGGAATCCGGCAGGCTGACGGACAGACGGTGTGCCTGTGGCGGGTAGCAGATGCCGCCTTCTGCGCAGCCCTGCGAGGTCATGAGAAGCGTCAGGGGCAGTGTGCCGGAACGGTTGCGGTTGATCGGCAGGCGGAGGCTGAGCTGTTCGTAATACACCTCGACATCGCCAAAATTCTCGTCATGTTTCTGTTTGCCTCTGGGCAGCGCGGGTGCGCCGGCAGGCAGCAACAGCGCGGGTTCGGCAGAAAAGCGGAATTTGTCGCGATAAAGGTAATAGCCGGGCGCGATGTCGAAATTGACTTCGACCGTCTGGCTGTCGAGCGCGCGGACGCTGGCGCGGAAGGCCTCTTCCGGCGGCAAAAACTCTTCTGCGGCCGCCGGTAAAGGAAAAGACACGAACAAAAAGGTGAATAGCGGAGCCAATGCGGTGAGTCGCGATGGAGTAAAACGAAAAATGCGGCGGATGAATCGGTCAATCATGGGTGGAACGGTGGTTTAACGGGGTGGTTTTTAGGAGGGTGATGAGGTTTCGGCCGCCAGCCAGGCCAGGTAATCCGGCAGTCCATGCGTGATCGGCAGGGCGATGATTTCCGGCGTTTCGTAAGGGTGCCGGGTGCGGATGGCCGCTTCCAGCGCCGGGTAGCGCGCGCTGTCGGTCTTGATGAGCAGCGGTATCTCCATGGCGCGTTCGATGTTTCCCTGCCAGCGGTATACCGAATGGCACGGCGCGAGCCGGTTGACACAGGCCGCCAGCCGCGCTTCGACCAGCGCTGTGGCCAATGCTTCAGCACTGGCCTCGTCGGGCAGGTTGGTGAGTACGAGCAGGGCGCGTGGGGTGTGTTCAGTGGTTTGCATGGCGCAATTTTATAGGCAAGTCAGCGCAAACTCTGGCGGCCGGTTGACGTGTTGCTGTAACAAAACTGTTCAACCGTAGATCGCCGTAACAAAAATTAACGCATACAGCATCCGAAAACGGTCAGCACGGCCAGTTGCGCCGGACGATGTCGCGGATCGTTTGTAGGCGGCCATGAAAAAAATGGTCGGCGCCGGGAATGACGACCACGGGCAGGTTCTGCGGCTCCGCCCAGGCAAGCACATTGGCCAGCGGCACGGTGTCATCCAGCGCACCATGGATGATGAGGCTGTGACTGCCGACAGGGCTGGCCGTGTATTCGCGGTCGCCGGCAATGTGGCCGGTCGCCGGCGCAACGAGGACGATGCGTTCAACCGTCTGCCCGGTTTCCGCCAGCGCCGCCGCGACGCGGGTGATGACATAGCCGCCGAAAGAAAAGCCGGCCAGGACGAGCGGTGTTTGACTGTGCGGCGCTGCGCCGGGCAGGGCATCGCCAAATTGCGCTTGCGCCTGGGCGATCAGCGCCAGCATGTCATCAGTTTCGGCCTGACCGTGTGTATGTGTGCCCGCGCTGGCGCCGACACCGCGGAAGTTCGGGCGCAGGGTGAGGTAGCCGAGCGCAGTCAGCGTTTTTGCCAGCGTATGAACGACCTTGTTGGTGTTGGCGCCGCCGAATAAGGGGTGCGGATGGCAAACGAGCGCCAGCCCGCGGGGGTAAAGCGGGGTGTCAACCCGCGTTTCGATGGCGCCGGCCGGGCCGGAAAAAATCAAGGTGTCTTCATGTATCGTCATGGTCGTTCGCGCGTGGCGTGGGTATTGAAAGCGTTGGTTCAGACAGCGCCACGATAAATTAATTCGGCGTCATCGACAAAAAAGTGCTGCCAGGCGTCATGGCCAACATGGCTGCGGCCGGGATGATCGATTTCCTGCCGCGCGCCTTTCGCTACCAGGCAGCGCTGAAGCCCGTGTCAATAGGGCGTCTCCGAAGGGGGGCGCGGAAACCCGTGTAAACAGGGCATCTCCGGGCAGGTGTCCGGAAGCCTTTATCCACGCGGGGCTCAGGGCATCTGTCCGAAGGTTCTTTATCTACGGTTTATGTTTTTTGATGCCCTGAGGCCCTTGTATTTAGGGGGCTTCAGGGCATTTTATGTTTTCTGCCCTGTTTGTACGGAGGCAGGGAATCTTTTTTGCGGCTAATTCAAATGCCGCGGTCGCCGGAGGAAGGTCAGGCAAGGCAGGGCGAGAAATGGCCAAAGACTGGCGATTAGCCGCGTCAGCCCATTGAAGTTGAGAAAGTGCCCCTGTTGCCAGGCGGCCATCGCGGCCTGTGAATACGGGTTTGGTGGCGCCAGATTGATCAGGACCGCGCCGGTCATGAGAAACAGTGCGGCCAGCGCTTGCTGCCAGCGCGGCGGGAGCAGCGGCAGAAGCGAGAGCAGTGCGCCGCCAATCATTGTGCCGAGCGCCGCGCCTGGCGTAAGCCAGACGATGGCCTGCGCCGGTTCGACGAGGATAGCGGTGGCCAGCGCACGGACGATCATGGCCAGCGCAAAAAATGCGATAAGTGGGCCAAGGATGCGGTGTTGCGGCGCGAGCAGGAAACGGACGATCAGGCCGATGGCCGTCATATTGCAAGCGATGATGGCGGTTTCAATGGCAAAAAAGGCAGAAGGGTCGTAATCGACGGGACTGGGAATGTCGAGCAGGCCCCGCAGGTTGCCAGCGCCGAAGAGCAGGGTTTCCGGCGAAAGCTGGGCAAGCAGCCAGAACCCGATGAGCACTAGAATGATGTCCGCGTCGTGAATTGGCGCCAGCCATCGCTGGCAGCGCCGGATAAAGGTCAATAACCGCGCGCCGCCAACAACGGCGAGCAATGCGCCGAGCGCCGTGCCCGCCGAGTTGCAGAGCAGGTCGAGGCTGGAAGGAACGCGCGTGGGCAGCCAGGTCTGCACCGATTCCATACAAAAGCTGAGCGCCGTGCCGATACCGGCGGCAAGCAGGGCGGCCAGCAATGGCGGCATGCGCTTTTCACTGCCGGAACGGAGCGCCAGTGCCAGCAGCAGACCGAGCGGCAGATAAGCGAGCAGGTTGGCGGCAATGTCGAAAAGCGTCCAGTAGTGCGGCCAGCAGGCTTCGAGGAACAAAAACGGCGTCAAGTTGCCGTCGCGCCAGCCGGAAAATGGATGCAGGCTGGCATAGACGATGAGTGCCGCGTATGCGAGCGCCAGATAGCGAATCAGGCGCAGGGGCGAGACGCTGCGCCTGTTGGCGTCTGCCGGAGCCGACATGTCAGGGCGCCGCCAGCGGGGCGACCCGGCCGAACTTCTGGGGGAGCAGCGAACCGGCCAGCATGCCGAAAATGGACAGGGCAAAGCCGATCAGTTGCGGCGGCACGGGGAAAGCCTCGCCGAACGCGAGTTCAAGACTGATCCAGCTGGCAACGCCGCCAAAAATGGCGAACAGGGCGCCCTGCGCCGTGGCGCGTTGCCAGTAGGCGCCGAAGAAAAGGGGTACAAAGGCGCCGGCAAGCGTAATTTTGTAAGCGCTTTCGACCATTTCAAAGATCGAGGCGTCACTGACCAGGGCGAAGCCGAGGACGAGGCAGGTGAAGCCGACGATGGTGATGCGCATCAGGCGCAGGAAAGCCCGGTCGCTGATGCCGGGGAAAAAGCCGCGAATGACGTTTTCGGAAAAAGCAACCGAAGGGGCGAGCAGGGTGGCCGAGGAGCAGCTCATGATTGCCGCCAGCACGGCGCCAAAGAAAATTGCCTGGGCAAAAACCGGCGTGTGTTGCAGAACCAGCGTCGGCAGTACACGCTGCGGATCGTTTTCCAGCAATGCGTTGAAAAATGCCGGGTCGATCAGCGTGGCGGAATAGGCAATGAACATCGGAACGAAGGTAAAGGCAAAATAAGCGATGCCGCCGAGCAGCGAGCCGTAAATGGCGATTTTGGCGCTTTTCGCCGAGGTAACTCGCTGAAAGACATCCTGCTGGGGAATCGAGCCGAGCATCATGGTGATCCAGACCCCCAGGAAATTGAGCCATGGCATGAGGCCGCCTTTCGGGAAAAAATCAAGTTTACCGGCCGCTGCCGCGTGGCTGACAATCGCTTCGACGCCACCGGTCATGCCGGAAATGGCATGCGCAATGAACAGCATCCCGCCCATGACGACGCCCATCTGCACAAAATCAAGAATGGCAACGGAGAACATGCCGCCGAAGGTGGTGTAGGTCAGCACGATGGCCGCGCCCAGAATCATGCCGCCTGTCTGCGAAATGGCGTCGTTGGTGACGACACTGAATACGAGGCCAAGCGCCTTGATCTGCGCCGAAACCCAGCCCAGGTAGGAAACAACGATACACAGCGTTGTCAGAACCTCGACGGTGCGGTTATAGCGCATGCGGAAAAAATCGCCAAGCGTGAGGACATTGAGTTTGTATAAGCGCGAACCGTAGAACAGGCCGGCGATGATGAGGCACAAGCTGGCGCCGAACGGATCGGCCACGACACCGCCCAGGCCTTCCTTGACGAAAGTGGCGGAAACACCGAAGACGGCTTCCGCGCCGAACCAGGTGGCAAACACGGTCGCCATGACAACCGGCAGCGGCAGGCTACGGCCGGCGACAGCAAAATCCTTGGTGCTATGGACCCGTGTTGCGGCAAACAGGCCGATGCCAACGGACACGATGAGGTAAGCGACGACAAACCAGATCAGCATGGGCGTTCGTTGAGCGGTGTTGATTCAATGTGTTGAGAAGAAACAAGGGGACGGCAGGCCGGTGAGAAGCAGCGCATTATATGATTGTTGGCGGCGTTGTTGACAACCATTCTGTGCCGCGACTCTCGGTGCGGATGGTTGTGTCAGATGATGCCGTAAGGCGTTGCCCGTGGCCTTGGCGGATTCCCGCCCTGGCGCGGCAGTGAGCGAAGCGCAAAGCATTTGGCGGGGCGAGCGGGCACGAAAAAAGCGTGCTGCCAGATGCCGGGCGACGGCGGGTGGTTTATTTGACAAGGCGGAATACAACCAGTAGCATCCGCCCATCTTTAAATCAGCCCGAGCGTTTCGGGCGTGTGTATTTGTTGTAGTCTGGCGCTCTTCCCAATATTTCTCCGCCTCTGGAGTGTCTCGGCAGTTCTTCGCGGAAGAGTCGTTCCCAAGCGATCTACGATCGTATCCCCGGGTTTTAACAGTCTGTTATTCCACCCGCCTGTAACCGATTGTCGCGCGGTTTGTCTTGTGCGATGACAATAGTGAAGGAGAGTGAGTATGTCAGCTTTGGTTTCTCCCAAGCAAATGATGTCGCGATGTACCAGTACGCATGTAGTACTGCATACGGCGCAATACTGCCTGCTGATTGCCGGCTTTATCTTTTTCATGAGTTTCATTCCGTCAATTTCGGGCCGTAGTACGCCTGCGTCTGAAATCGATCCGCATACCCTGGCAGCGATGGAAACGGTGGATGCGGAAACGGACAGCGTGGCAAGCTCCGGCACCGCTGAATCTTTCGCCAATGCCTCGGCCGGCGAGGCCAAGGTGGCAGAAGCGTTCCCGTCGTACATGAATGGCGCGCTGCGTTATGTTTCCCAGCGTTATAAGGTGTCGGCGGAGGCGTTGCGTCCGATTTTCGAGACGGCGCATCAGGTCGGACGGGAGAAGCATATCGATCCGTTGCTGATTGTTGCCATTATTGGCATCGAGTCGAGCTTCAATCCTTTGGCTGAAAGCTCCTTCGGCGCGCAGGGGCTGATGCAGGTGGTGCCGCGTTTTCATCAGGACAAGGTGCCGGAAGGCGCTGGCGGCCAAGTCTTTTTTGATCCTGTCGCCAATATCCGGATTGGCACCCTCGTACTGCAGGAGGCGATCGAGCGGCGCGGCGGCTTGATGGCGGGGCTACAGCATTATGCTGGATCGACTGACGGGTCGAGTTGGTACGCTGACAGGGTTTTGGCTGAGAAGGCGCGTCTGGAACAGGCGATCAAACGCCGCAGCGGCAAGCAGCAGAGCGCCTGAACTCCCCCTCTTTTATAGCGGCCCTCTTTGCCAAAATACGGCGTTGCTGTGTTGTCTGGGCCTTGCCGTACTAAACGTACTGTCAGCGGCTTACCGCCTTGTCTTTTGGCAAAGTTAAGCCGCTATATTTGGGGTGTCTCAAATATAGGTGCCCTGAACCCCGCGTATTTAGGGCTTCTCCGAGGGGTATGCTCTGTAGCCCTTGTAAACAGAGCGTCTCCAGATACCCTGCCCTGAAGCCCTTTATTTATAAGGGTTACAGAGGTGTTTGCTTGGAAACGACCTATCCATAAGGGCTTCAGAGGGTGCCGGGAAATGCCCTATCCACGCGGGGTTCGGCGCATCCCCAAAGCCCCTTGCCCTTTGGGAGAGGGCTGAGTAGGGCAGATTTCAGCGGGTTAGTCGGGTGCTATTTTCCAATTTATGTTTTTTGATGCTCTAAGCCCCGTGTATTTAGGGACTTTCCGGGCATTTTATGTTTTCTAAACTGTTTACCCCGTCGTTTGCTTGATTATTTTTCGGCATCGATACCCCCCAAAAAGCGATGCCGCGAAACCCTGATGGATAGGGCGTCTCCGGGTATGCCCTTCTGAAATGCCCGTGAATAAAGCATCTCCGGGCATCTGATATTTCCGTGACACATAAAAAAGCAGCGACGTTTCTGTCGCTGCTTTTTTCGTTTCTGCGTCAGGCGTGGGCGTCAGGCTGGCGCGCACGCTGATGCGCGCATTTACTCATCGTCCAGGCCGACGATCTTATGTTTGGCGGCAAGCTGCTGCTGTGTGGCGGCCGGTACGGCGGCATAGTGCGAGAAACGGATGCTGTAAGACCCTTGGCCGCCGGTCAGTGACTTGAGGCGCCCCTGATAATCGTCGAGTTCGGCGAGTGGTACTTTGCCGCTGAGTGAAACCGTACCTGCGCTGCGTGACTGCGTGCCGGTAATCTGGCCGCGTTTTCCGGAAAGGTCGCCGGAAAGGTCGCCAACGGCTGTTTCTGGCGCATCAATGTCAATGTTGACGATGGGTTCAAGAATGATCGGGCTGGCGGCACGAATGGCTTCGATGACGGCTTTGCGGCCGGCCGTGAAAAAGGCGATGTCCTTGCTATCCACTGGGTGCGATTTGCCGTCATAGACAATGACGCGAATGTCGGATACCGGGAAGCCGGCGACAACGCCGTCGGCAAGCGCCTGACGCACGCCTTTTTCAACCGATGCCATGAAGACGCCGGGAATGGCGCCGCCCTTGACCTCGTCGACGAATTCAAAGCCTTCGCCGCGCGGCAACGGTTCAACGCGCAGCATGACTTCGCCGAATTGCCCGGCGCCGCCCGTTTGTTTTTTGTGGCGGCAGTGTCCTGGCGCCTTGCCGGTAATCGTTTCACGGTAGTCGATTTGTGGCGGCTTGGTTGCCAGCTCAAGCTTGTACTGTTGTGCCATGCGGGCAAGCTTGGCGCGCAGGTGCATTTCACCCAGGCCACGGATGACGGTTTCGTTGGTCGTTACGTGGCGTTCAACCGTAAAACAGGGGTCTTCGATCTCGAGTTTGTGCAGCACGTCAAACAGACGCTGTTCGTCGGATTTCTTCTTGGTTTCCACCGCAAGGCCCTGCATCGGCTGAGGAAATGCCAACGGCTTCAAGTGGATGTTGTCCTCATCGTGGGAGTCGTGCAGGACGCTGTTGAATTCGATTTCCTCGACCTTGGAAATGGCGCCGATATCGCCCGGTTGCAATTGGTCGGTTTCGATGTGCTCTTTGCCGAGCAGGCGGTACAGGTGGCTGATCTTAAAGGCACGCTTGGCGTTGCCAACAAAGAGTTGGGTGTCTTTTTTGAGCGTGCCCTGATGAACCCGGAAGATGCTGAGCTTGCCGACGAACGGGTCGCTGACGACTTTGAAAACGTGCGCCAGTATGTGTTTACCGGCTTCTGGAGAGACTTCGAACGGGGTGGCGTTTTCATCGTCGGCCGCCCCTTTATAGAAGGGTGGCGGGTTAGCTTCGGCTGGTGTCGGCGCCAGTTTGGCGAGTGCGTCGAGCAATTGCGGAACGCCAGCGCCCGTCTTGGCGGAAACAAACAGAATGGGAATCAGATGGCCTTCCCGCAAGGCTTTCTCAAAGGGTGCGCGCAGGGTTTCTGGCGCCGGTTCGGCGCCGTCTTCAAGGTATTTGGCGAGCAAATCCTCGTCTTCTTCGACGATTTGGTCAATGAGTGCACGATGCGCATCGGCGACCGATTCGAAGTCGCTTTCGCCGCTGGCGTTGGAGAGCACGTCGATGACTGCTTGCCCATGTTCGGTTGGCAGGTTGAGAACCATGCATTCGTGGCCGAAGCGTTCCCGGATGTCACCGAGCAACTTGGGCAGATCGACATTGTCGGCGTCGATTTTGTTGATGACGATCATGCGGCAGAGTTTGCGCGCGGCGGCCAGCTTCATCATGCGTTCGGTCATCAGTTCAATGCCGGATTGGGCGTTGATGACGATCAATGCGGTATCGACGGCGGCCAGGGCGCCAATCGCCTGCCCGGCGAAGTCCGGATATCCCGGCGTGTCGATCAGATGGATCGGTGTCTCAAGCCACTGGGTGCTGGCGATTGCGGAGTTGATCGAATACCCCAGTTCTTTTTCTTGTGGATCAAAGTCGCAGACGGTGTTGCCCTTTTCAATGGAGCCGCGTGTGGTGATGGCTCCGGTTGTGGCGAGCAGCGTTTCGACGAGCGTTGTTTTGCCCGATGCGCCGTGGCCGACTAAAGCTACAGTACGAGGGGTCATTTGTCCCATGTTGTCTCCCAATGATGTATGTCGAATACGCTTTATCGCCGGCAAACCCGATGCCAGACGAAGAAAGCCCCTGACTACTCCGGATAAAGTACAACGCGAGGCATTCTACACTTTGTCGCTATAGACGGAAGCCTCGGATGAACTCATCATCTGGGTCGACCCGATAGAAAAAGCGCGCCAATGTTGACGAATTGTCATCAAACCACGTTCCATGCAGGGATTTATCACATCGAACGTTGACCACGGTGAGGTTTGGGAACGATAATCCAAACCCATTGTTTTATGCGCCGGCGCAGTATGCGGCGAAAAGCAATTAAAGGGAGCCATTTTTTAACATCGCATGAGGTAGATTCATGGAACATCTAGACTGGGGTCTTGAGATGACCGTTCTCGGCATGGGGCTGGTCTTTGCCATGCTGGCGTTGTTGTGGTTGATACTGACGATTGTGCTTAAGTTCGACAAAGAAGAAGTCGAAGAAGAAGCATCTGCGGCGAGCGACGATGCGGCGGACGATGATGCCGCTGCGGAAGTCGAAGCAGCGCCCGTGGCTGTGATTGGCACGCCGCCACCGTCAGGATCAGAAGACATCGTCGCGGTCATTGCCTTGGCCGTGGCGAAGCACAGAGCGCAAGGCGTGCCGGCGAGTCTGGCGGCAGTGATCACTATTGCTGCTATCGAGCACCGTAAGGCAGTGGGGCGTGGTGGTCCTGTTGCCCGCAGTTTCTGGCCCGGAACGCAGCCGACCCGGTGGTCGGCAGAAGCGCGTGCGCGGGCACGGCAGACCAATTACTGGAATTAATCCCCCTCAACTCACTCATCAATAAAGGATAAACACCATGCGACGCTATACACTGAACATAAGTGGGAAAGACTACGTAGTAGACGTA
>ERZ773065.256-NODE-256-length-34384-cov-4.459728_pt1 | contig 34384 bp, 33 predicted proteins | sample MGYA00580623_ERZ773065 | MGnify/ENA primary metagenome ERZ773065 (study PRJEB29015, sample SAMEA2738017) | human oral metagenome | biome: human oral; feature: human-associated habitat; material: dental | place: China | collected 2047 ... | reverse complement strand
TCATTGACTGCGGCGGTACGCTGCGCTGCGGCATCTACCCGCAGAAGCGCATCTTCACCATCAACATCAAGCAGACGGGACCCTCGGGTCCGCTCGCGCAGTACATCAAGCCGGACATCTACGTCTCGGCGGTCAAGCCTGCAAATATCGCATTCAGCGACGGCACGGCTGCGCCTGCAGCAGCTCCCGCAGCGGCGCAGACGGAGGAAGCAAAGCCGAAGTACGACACCTCGAAGAAGATCACGGAGCAGTCCGGCAGCCTCATGGCAAAGGTCGGGCAGATGATGGGCGGCATCGTCGCGACATTCTATCAGGCGGGACGTGAGTCCATCAATACGCTTATCACGACGATTCTGCCATTCATGGCATTCGTCTCCATGCTCATCGGTGTCATTCTCGGCTCGGGCTTCGGCGACTTCGTCGCCCACTTTGTCTCGCCGCTCGCGGCATCTCCGATTGGGCTCGTCATCCTCGCGCTGATCTGCTCCTTCCCGCTCCTTTCCCCGTTCCTTGGACCAGGGGCGGTCATCGCGCAGGTCGTCGGCGTGCTCATCGGCGTTGAGATCGGACTCGGACACATCCCGCCGAACCTCGCGCTCCCCGCAGTCTTTGCGATCAACGTGCAGTGCGCCTGCGACTTCATCCCTGTCGGTCTCGGCCTCGCTGAGGCGGATGCAAAGACCGTCGAGATCGGCGTGCCCGCCGTCCTCTACTCACGCTTCATGACAGGTCCTCTTGCGGTCATCATCGCGTGGGTCGCAAGTGCCGGACTTTACGAGAACTGAGTTGTTTCGCTGGAAAATCGTGCAGAAGGAGAATAGATTATGAGCTGGTTGCATCTCGAAGGAAAAACGGCTATTGTTACGGGCGGCGCATCGGGTATCGGCAAGGCGGTCGCGGAGGGATTTTTGGAGCAGGGAGCGAATGTCGTCGTCTGCGATATGAACCCCGAGGCTCCCACATTTGAAGACAAACGCGGCAAGATGCTCTATATTGTCACCGATGTCACGAAGCGAGCGAGCGTCGAGGCCATGGTGGAGAAGGCAAAGAAGCGGTTCGGCAGCATCGACATCCTTGTCAACAACGCGGGCATCAACATCCCGCGCCTCCTCGTCGATCCGAAGGATCCGCACGGAAAATACGAACTGGACGACAGCGTATTCGAGAAGGTCACGGCGGTCAACCTGAAGGGCGTCTACCTCTGCGCACAGGCAGTCGGACGTGAGCTCGTCGCACAGGGACACGGCGTACTCATCAACATGAGCTCCGAGAGCGGCATCGAGGGCTCCGAGGGGCAGAGCATCTATGCTGCGACGAAGAACGCTGTCAACTCCTTTACACGCTCATGGGCGAAGGAGTTCGGCAAGTACGGCGTGCGCGTCATCGGCGTTGCACCCGGCATCCTTGAGGCGACGGGGCTGCGCACGCTCGCATACGAGGAGGCGCTTGCCTACACGCGCGGCATCACGGTCGACGATCTGCGCAAGGGGTATGCGAGCACGAAGACCACACCGCTCGGTCGCAGCGGCAAGCTCTCCGAGGTCGCCGATCTCGTCGTCTACCTCGCCTCCGACCGCGCCTCCTACATCCACGGCGTTACCTACAATGTCGCGGGTGGCAAGACGCGCGGCTAGGGACAGACATACAGTGGAATATCACGTGCAACAGGAGGATGCTGCATGAAATACTATTGCGAAATCACGAGCTGGGGCGATGAGGCGCTCCTCTTCCTCGATAATCCGGAGGCCAACTTCATCATTATTTTCAACAATAATGCGCCAGCAGAGCTGGCTGCGTTCTCTGTCCTCCACACGCCGGGAAACTACAATGCGGATCCCGCCGTCGGCGATATGATGGTGGTCTGCGAGAAGGCGTTCACGATTACGGCGATTGGCGATGAGGCTCTCGATACGCTCAAGGAGATGGGGCACTGTACGCTTTCGTTCAAGGGCGGTGGTACGGCGGAGCGTCCGGGCTGCATCATGCTGCAGGGGGATGCACCGCTGACGAAGGACGATATCAGCGCAGGGATGACCATCGAAATTTTCTAATCGAGTTCCTTTCGGGGCTGTCGTTTTGCGGCAGCCCTTTTTTGGTGCGCGTACAGAGAATAGTCACTTTACTAATGGAGGGGGATATAGTATGATGAGAAGGACAGAAACGGCAGCGAAGGTGAAGCGCCGTAGGGCAAAGCAGGCATGACGAAACGTATGTACTTGCCCCTTATCCCGGGGCAGTGCGTTTTCGTGAGACAGGAGGATGCAGCATGAAATTCTATTGCGAAGTCACGAGCTGGGGCGAGGAGTCACTTCTCTTCCTCGACGATCCAAACGCGAATTTTATCATCGTATTCAACGACAATGCGCCGGTGGAACTTACCGACTTCTCCGTCCTGCACACACCGGCAAACTACAACGAGGATCCCGCCGTCGGCGACACGATGATGATCTGCGACAAGGCGTTTACGATCACTGCGATCGGAGATGAGGCACTGCATACACTGAAGGAGCTCGGTCACTGCACGTTTTCGTTCAAGGGGGGCGATACGCCGGAGCGTCCGGGCTGTATCATGCTGCAGGGGGATGTGCCGCTTGTGAAGGACGATGTCAAGATAGGCTCGACCATCGAGGTGCATTGAGGGCGTACGGATAAAACAGCTGCCGTCGTGGCATATCCTTTCTGTGTCGACCAATCGGGCTGTTGTACGAAGGTTTTTCAGACTCGTACAGCAGCCCCACCTTGTTATGTGGAGGATCGCGGGCACAGTGCGGGCAAAAAAGATGCGCTAAGATGGCGCGGCTGAATTTATCAGTGCTTCCTAAGGCTGTGAGGTGTATGTCTGCATGAACGATGAGAAAAATCTTGCGTGGCCGGTTTATCTGCTCCTGCTCGCAATCATATCATTTCAGATCCTCTTTGGAATCGGCGGGACGGCGCTGCTTGACCCAGACGAACCGGTCTATGCGGAGACGGCAAAGGAGATGATTCGCTTCGGCGATTATCTTTCGCCCCGCATTTACAATGAGTTCTGGTATGACAAGCCTCCTGTTTTTTATTGGCTTGTTGTGGGATCTCTCAAGATATTCGGGGGCTTCAGCGAGCTTGCAGCACGCCTTCCCGCCGCGCTCATGGCGATCGGCTCCATCCTCATGACGGCACTCGCGGGGGCGCGCCTCTTTGGTGCGCGCGCGGGGTTTTGGTCGGGACTTGTCATGGGGACGAGCATCATCCTCATGTATATGGGGAAGGCGTCCGTGACGGACTCGACGCTGCTCTTCTTTATGACGGCAGCACTCTTCTCATTCATTCATCGACAGTATTGGCTGATGTACCTCGCCTGCGGGATTGCTGTGATGACAAAGGGACCGATTGGGGTCGTTTTTCCTGCGGGGATCGTTTTCTTCTATCTGCTCGCGACGCGTCAGCTTGAGCAGCTCTTTCGCATGCACATTCTGCGGGGACTTCTCCTTGTCGTTGCCGTGGGGCTGCCATGGTATCTCTATATGTACGAGGTGCACGGCATGGCGTTCATCTACGAGTTCATCGGGTTCCACAACATCAGCCGATTTACGGCACCGCTGCATCCCGTGCGTGCGCATTGGTGGTTCTACCTGCCCGTCCTCATCCTCGGCTTCTTCCCATGGACGGGCATCCTCATCCAGTCGGTCAAGAATGCCTTCCGCCACAGTTTTGGCGAGGAGGCGCAGCAGCTCGCCTTCTTTCAGGTGTGGTGGATTTTCGTCCTCGTATTCTTCTCGATTGCAAAGACGAAACAGGTCTCCTATATGCTTCTGCTGACGCCAGCACTCTCGACCATCATCGGGTGGAATCTCGCTCGTATGTTGGACGACTGGCGGCAGACGCATTTCGCGTGGGCGGGCGGGAGCGCGCTCATGTTCCTCCTGCTCGGTCTGGGCTGGCTGATGAGCGGAGACAGCCTCGCGGCGCTCGCCGAGGGCGGTCTCTGGCTCGGTGTGATCACGCTCGTTCTCGGAACGGCGATTGTTTACACCATTACGGCATCGCACAACCTCTTTGCCGCAGCATGGCTGCACGTCACTGCGGGTGTGGTGACGATGGTGATTGCCTTCGGCTTTATGATGCCCGCGATCGAGGGACATTTCAGTGTAAAACAGGTCGCGCTCCACTACGCAGCGAACTATCACGCCGCTGCTGAGGCGGAGGGGCGTGCCCTCTACATCGACAAGCAGCTGCGCCCCGGCGTCATGCTCTACACGGATATCCCGGGTATTGAGGCGGATACGAACCATGCGGAGTCGCTTGCGGCGCTGCGCGCGGATGCGCGCCCGAAATATATCATCATGCGTGAATCTATGTATAAAAAGATGATGAAGGAGTTGGGCGCGGAGAACTGGCAGCTCGTTGAGGAGCGCGATGGACTCTGTATCTTTAAGGATGATAAGGAATGAGTACCCCTGTCCTCTATCTCGTTGTGCCCTGTTACAACGAGCAGGAAGTGCTGGCTGATACGGCAGATAAATTGGAGCGAAAGCTGAGACAGCTGATGGACGCGGGCAAGGTCGGTGCGAAGAGCCGCATCGCCTTCGTCAACGATGGCAGTCGTGACCGTACATGGGAACTCATTCGCCGCTGTACGGAGCGCAGCCCTCTCTTTTCTGGGATCAATCTCGCACACAATGAAGGGCACCAGAATGCGCTGCTCGCGGGTCTCATGACCGTGCGCCCCTATGCGGATGTGACGATCAGCATGGATGCTGACCTGCAGGATGATATCGATGCGATTGATGCCATGCTGGAAAAGTACGCAGCGGGTGCAAACATCGTCTATGGCGTGCGCGAGAACCGCGCCTCGGACACCTTTCTCAAGCGCTTTACTGCAGAGACCTTCTACCGTGCCATGCGCGCCCTCGGGGCGGACATCGTGTTCAACCATGCGGACTTTCGCCTGATGGATCGGCGGGCACTCGCCGCGCTTGCGGAGTATCCGGAGGTCAACCTCTTCCTGCGCGGCATCGTGCCCATGATCGGTCTCACGCACGATATCGTCTACTACACGCGCAGACAGCGCCTTGCGGGCGACTCGAAATACCCGTGGCGACGCATGGCTGCGTTCGCATGGGAGGGCGTGACCTCCCTCTCGGCACGTCCCATCCGCCTCATTTCGCAGATGGGGATGTGCATCTCCTTGATCAGCGGGGGGATGCTCGTATGGTCGATTGTGCGGCACTTCATAGGGGAGACCATCGTCGGATGGACGAGCCTTGTCGTATCGCTCTGGTTCCTCGGCGGACTCATCCTCCTCTCCATCGGCGTCATCGGTGAGTACGTCGCAAAGATCTACCTCGAGGTCAAGCGACGTCCGCGCTACCTCGTGCAGGATTTTATCGACGGGAATGCGGTGGAGAAAAAATAATTCTGCTCGCGAAAAATTTTTTGGGAGAAAAGAAGGAGAATGTTATTTTGTGGAGAATTATTATTCGTGAAAGAAAAAATAGATCATATCTATCGCGTCTTTCAGACTCCACATTTTTTATTTGTACTTTGCTGTGTATTTTAGTGAAAGGAAGACGAATCGTTTCGGTTCTTCCGCAATAGGAGGGTTAACTATGTCAGTATTTTATCTTGCAGACAAGAAGCATCTGATCGAGGTCTACGGTGATGAGGCTCTGAATCTCGTCGTCAATGGCACGGAGCTCAAGGCAATCGCACCGAATACGGTGGATGCGGCGAAGGAGAAGCACGTTCCCGTTGCGACCTACGATGCGGCGAAGAATGAGGTGCACGTGAGCGTCGGTGCGGTCGCCCATCCGATGACAGAGGAGCATCTGATTACATGCGTCATTCTCGTGACGAAGAAGGGCGTACAGCGCGTCAACCTCACGGCGGCGGATGCACCCGAGGCGACGTTCCGCCTTGCAGACGGCGACGCGCCGGTGAAGGTACTCGAGTACTGCAACCTGCATGGTCTCTGGCAGGCGGATCTCTAAGCGGATCTGCCTGAGAGGAAGCTGCTGCATAAAATGTGCGGCGGCTTTTTTCATCCTCTCCTGAATCGCAGCAGATGAAAAAATCTATCGCATTTCCAATCTTTTTCCGGTATAATAAATCTCAATGAGAGAAAGATGTCCGGACAAGATGCAGGGGGCGATGGAATGCGCTGGGCACAGGTGAGCGTCGTGACGACGCATGAGGGCGCGGATCTCATTGGGAACATCCTGATGGAACTCGGCGCTGCAGGGACGGAGATCGATGATCCGTCTCTTGTGAATGAATACATTGATGCGGGACTCTGGGACTATACCGATCTGCCTCGCGCAGAGGATACGGAGACCGTAACCGTACGCGCCTATCTGGCAGAGGATGAGCGTCTGGAGGGCAGTCTCCTGACGCTTGCGGAGCGTGTGGAGAATCTGCGCCGTGCAGATGTCCCCATCGGCGCAGGTGCGATTTCGCATACGTTTGTCGCTGATGAGGACTGGGCAGAGACGTGGAAGGCATATATCCACACGGAGAAGATCGGTCGGAGGATTGTCGTGCGCCCAACGTGGGAGGAGTATACGCCCACGGGGGATGAGATCGTCATCGATCTCGATCCGGGTGCGGCATTCGGCACGGGATCGCATGCAACGACTGCGATGTGCCTGCGCTGGCTTGAGCATCTCGTATGTCCGAAGATGCGCGTCTACGATGTGGGCTGCGGCTCGGGAATTCTCTCCATTGCCGCCTCCAAACTCGGCGCAGGCGAGATCATCGCGATGGACTACGATCCCGTTGCCGTCTCCGTCGCAGAGCAGAATATTCAACAGAACAATGTCTCGAATGTTGCCATCTTTGAGAGCGACCTGCTCACGGCATGTGCGGGGGCACCTCCTGCCGAACTCATCATCGCAAACATCATCGCGGACATCATTATCCGCCTTTTTGACCAGCTTGACTGCCATCTTGCACCGGGCGGTGTTCTGCTTGCCTCGGGGATCATCGACGACCGCATCGTGGATGTGGAGCGTGCCGCTGCCGCGCATGGCTATACCGTGCTCGATATGACCTGCGAAAAGGAATGGGCGGCGATGATCATTCGGCGCAGCTCGGAGCTGGGCTGCTGATGCGGCGGCTGTTTTACGCAGGGGAACTGGCAGAGGAAATTGAGATCACGGGCGGTGACGCCCATCATCTCGCGCGCGTCATGCGTGCGCAGATTGGGGACGAGGTTACGGTCGCAGGCTCCGATGGGCGTGCGGCACGCATGATGGTCGTCGCCGTCGCGCGCGACGCGGTCCGCCTTCGGCTTGAGGGGTACCTTCCGGAAATGGCAGAGGTGTGCGCAGAAGTCATTCTCGTGCAAGCACTCCTCAAGGGCGAGAAGATGGACTTCGTCGTACAGAAAGCGGCAGAGCTTGGTGCGGCGGCAGTCTATCCCGTCCAGACGGAGCACGTCGTCGTGCGCTACGATGCGAAAAAGGCGGCGGTAAAGACGGTGCGCTGGCAAAAGATCGCGGATGAGGCGGCGAAGCAATGCGGCAGACAGACGCTGATGCACGTTGCACCCCTTGTGCCGCTCTCCGCGTTTTTGCGGAATACAGAGCTTTTGGAGAGATCCGATACGGTTGTAGTATTCTGTTATGAGGGGGAGCGTACGCAGTCCGTGCGTGCTGTATTGCAGTGTATTACGGCACGGCGCGTCCTCCTCATCGTTGGGGCAGAGGGGGGCTTTTCCTCTGCCGAGGCGGAGGCGATTCGTGCGGCGGGCGCACAGACCGTATCGCTCGGTCGCCTCATTCTGCGTGCGGAGACGGCGGCTGTGACCGCGCTTGCTGTGACGCAGTATGAACTTGGGAATTTATCAGTGCTTCCCTAGACCGATAGAAAGGAATTTTATATGAAGAAGAGATATGCGGCACTTTTTGCGGCCGTCTTTGCACTCAGCATGATTACGGGGTGCGGCGGCAGTGAGAAGGCGGATACTGGGACGACGGCAAGTGCACAGCCTACGGAGCAGGGGCGGGGGTCAGGTCTTCGCGGAGAGGCAGCACCGACGTTCACGCTCAAGAATATCGCGGGAGAGGATGTGGCTGTCGAAGCGAAGGGAAAGCCCTACATCATCAATTTCTGGGCGACGTGGTGCCCGCCCTGTCAGGCGGAGATCCCCGATCTCGCGGCATTCCATGCGGCGCATAAGGATGCAGTGGACTTCTATGCAGTCAACCTGCAGGAGGAGGCTGCGCCGGTGCAGAAATTCATGGCGGAACGCAAGGCGGATCTGCCCGTTGTACTTGACGCACAGGGCACGGCGGCGAACCTCTACGGCGTTCGTGCGATTCCGACCACCGTTGTCGTGGATAAAGAAGGCAAGGTCGTCTACCGCAAGACGGGCGGTGTGACGAAAGAGGAACTCGAAGATGTTATCAACAAACTCTAAGCGTACGTGGGGAGGCTTCGGTGTATGGAACTGACTCTCCTCGGCGGCGCATTTCTCGCCGGCTTTCTCTCGTTCATCTCGCCCTGCGTTCTGCCCCTTTTGCCTACGTTCTCGCTGATCCTTGCGAAGAACAGTCAGCAGGACGGTAAGGAAACGCAGCGTCTCTATGCGAATACAACCGCCTTTCTTGCGGGCTTTACGCTCGTCTTTGTCCTGCTTGGCGCGACGGCGTCATTCATTGGCTCGTGGCTCTTCGCCTATCAGGACGTTATGCGGCAGGGGGCGGCCGTTCTCATCATCGCCATGGGGCTCTTCATGACGGGATGGATCAAGATCCCGCTGCTCCTGCGTGAGTATCGCCCGTTCCAGCAGCGCGGCTTTGCCGGCATCGGGGGCGCATTCCTGCTCGGCTGCGGCTTTACCCTCGGCTGGACACCGTGTACGGGCCCCATGCTCGCCACCATCCTTCTCTATGCGGGGGATACGGCGACCGTCGGCGCGGGGGCGCTCCTGCTCCTCGTCTATAGCCTCGGCTTTGCCGTGCCGTTCTTCCTGCTCGCAGTGATATGGCGGCGTCACATCATGAAGCTGCGTGCATTCTATCAATATCTGCCGACGATTCAGCGTGCGGCGGGCATTGTGCTCATCCTTCTCGGTGTCCTGCTCTGGTCGGACTCGCTGAGCTATCTTGTACGTATTTTGTCGTAATGCGACTAAAATAACGATCTTTCCTTATCACTTGCATGATGAGGAAAGATCGTTTTTTGTATCTGCATTGAAATTCGGAGCGCACTGTGCTATGGTATATGAGAGGAATATAAAGATGAGGCGGCGTTGATAAATGTGGCTGCGCCACCTTGGCGCATCTTTTTTCCTGCACTGTGTCCTCGATTTCCCATATAGTTTTTGCAGCGTTAGGTTTGCCTCCTTGTTCGGACGAAAATCTACGTCAATCGGACGGATTTCATTTTATCAGCGAATCCATAATTTCGTTTGTCAACGATCTATGTAGTGTTATGTTGTCATCGGGGATGCTTCCCCTTTGTGTATAGGAGGCAAAATGAGTCGGAATCAAAAAAATCGGAGTTCAATTTACATTGAAGGGGAACGTGTCGCTTTTGTCGAGGTGGAGGAAAAATACTTTCCCTACATTATCAAGTGGAGAAACGATCCAGAAAACAATGCCTTTCTCAATCAAACGACGCGGCTCACGATGGATTCTCAACGCGACTGGTATGAAACGTATAAAAACGATGATACCCAAGGGCTGCTTATCATGCTTGATAAGATGCGTGGCAATATACCTTTTGGAACAAATGGTTGGACGGACTATGACCCTGTGGAGCGCGTTTGTATCACGGGGCGTCTTTTGGTTGGAGATATGCGTTATCGGGGCAGTGTGGAATTTATCGAGGCGATGTTACTCTACACGGATTATATTTACGATGAGATGGGCGTTGATCTCTGCTATGGACATATCGCGAAAGCTAATATAGCATCCATGCGTTTTAACAAGCATATAGGATTCCATAGCAGTGCAGGCTATCCTACGTATGAATTTCGTAATGTTCCCCATGTCGATGGGTTACGGTTAGTGGAGGTTGTGCGCTCGCGCGCAGACTGGCAACAGGTACGGGGGACACTCGTACAAATGATTGACGCTTATGGGAGAAGAACGAAATGATAGAGCTTCTCGCAGCGCTGCGTCCACCGTTTGATGGAGAATATCTCATGCGCAGCCACAAAAGAATCTTTCGTATGTTGTCAGAGAAAAGCTACACCACAATAGAGAAGCGCATTGCCGTTTTGGGAGGAGTTACAACATCTGGCATCGTCGATATGCTGAGGATTTTTCTTTTGGCGGACGGAATTCGTGCGGTGTTCTACGAGTCAGACTACGGGCGTTTCTACGAGGACGGAGTGTATGGAAATTCGGAGCTTGACGCTTTTCGTCCGGAAATCGTTTTAGTTTATACGAATGAAAGTAATATTTTAGAGCCTCTTGAGGCAGGAGCTTCCGATGAAGTCCGACGGAAAAATTTCTCTGACGAGTTTGCACGCTGGCAAAAGCTATGGAAGTGTATACAGGAACGCTATGGAGCGATTTTGGTACAGAATAATTTCGATCTTCCCGCCATTGCCCCATTGGGGAGTCTGGACGGTGTTTCTGGAAGAACTTCTATGGTGCGCACACTCAATGAGAAATTTGCGGAATATGCGCGCGCACATGCAGCATTCTATCTGCATGATCTGTGTAGCCTGTCTGCACGGATTGGACTCGATCACTGGCATGATCGCCGACAGTTTCACGCCTATAAACTTGTACCTGCTTATCACTGCATTCCGGATGTTGCATGGAGTATAGGCGCGCTCATCAAGGCGATACTGGGGCAGATGAAAAAATGTCTCGTACTTGATCTGGATGATACCCTTTGGGGCGGGGCTATCGGTGATGTTGGTGTGGATGGGATCGAGCTGGGGCATGAGACGGCCCGCGGTGAGGCATATCTGGAGGTACAGTCCTATATGCGGTCGCTGCAGCAGCGCGGCATCATCCTTGCCGTCTGCTCTAAGAACGAAGAGTCAGCTGCAAAGAGTGGATTTTCTCATCCAGACAGCGTTCTGCGACTTGAGGATTTTGCCTCCTTTTATGCAAGTTGGCGCAGTAAGGATGAGAGCATTCGTTTGATTGCGAATGAGATCGGTATCGGGTTGGATAGTATTGTCTTTCTCGATGATAACCCTGTGGAAAGGGCGCTGATACGCGAGCAGTTGCCAATGGTTACTGTGCCGGAGATTTCATCTTCCAACGTGTTTGGCTATATTCAAGCACTTGAGGCAGGACGATATTTTGAGAGTGCAGGTATTTCATCGGATGATTTGAATCGAAACGCAGCGTATACGGCAAACATACAGAGAAATACGCTTGCTGAGAGTGCAAGAAGCTATGACGAATTCTTGGGTAGTCTCGATATGAGGGCTGAGATTATGCCCTTTCGTCCCGTTTACTATGATCGCATTGCTCAGCTGACAAACAAGTCGAACCAGTTCAATCTGACGACGCACCGCTATACCCATGCCGACATTGCACGGATGGCGGAAGATGAGCGCTTCATTACACTCTATGGACGACTAACAGATAAATTTGGTGATAACGGTTTGGTTTCAGTTGTAATTGGCGAGAAGAAGGGGCGAGAGGTGCATATTATTCTCTGGCTGATGAGTTGCCGTGTATTAAAGCGCGGTATGGAACAGGTGATGCTGGATGCACTTGTTGAAGCTGCGCTGCACGAAGGCATGGAAATGCTCATAGGGTATTACATTCCGACACTAAAAAATATGATGGTGAGGGAACTATATTCCGTTTTCGGCTTTCAAAAAATACGGGAAGATGAGACTGGGAGCGTATGGAAATTGCCATTGAAAGGCTACCGGATGCAGGGACGTTTTATTGAAAGAGTTCGTGTATGAGGTATAATATGAAAACAAATTGGCAGAAATTTTTTGATCTCATACAGGAAAAGGAAGTCCTTCAAGCAAAATACTTGACGAAGCAGTATGCACAGCTTAGTGATGAGGAACGCTCGGATTGGAGCACCCTTGTAGATTTTTACTGTGCGCGTGGTCACTCCATGCAAGATATTGTGGACGCATATATTCTCTTTATCAATATTATGCGTGAGGAAACCCTGTTCTTCATGCGTCATGGGCGTTATCGTTATGCTACCTTTGCCGAAGTTGCTGACGATGTGTACTTTAATGCTGCCTATATGGAACAGTATATGATGGGGTTGGCACTTTCGGAATATCTGCTGAATAACCATCTTGCAAATGTGCGTTGGTTCGAGGAACTCATAGCAACGATGCAGGGAGAATACTACCTCGAGATCGGACCGGGACACGGCGAACTCTTTTATAAGGCCGTTCGACGAAAAGGCTTTCGGGAGTTCCTTGCGGTCGATATTGCAGAACGTAGTGTTCAGCTGACGCGGGAATATGTCGCCTATCGCAATCTTCAGGATAACACAAACTATCATGTGCGGTGCCAGGATTTTTTTTCCTTTTCGGAGCGGAAAAAGTTTGATGCCATCGTGATGGGGGAGGTGTTGGAGCATGTGGAACAGCCACTGATTTTTTTGAAAAAAATTGCTGAGATCGCTGCTAAGGATGCCTTTATCTTTATCACAGTTCCGCTCAATACTCCCGCGCGCGACCATATCTATCTGTTCCGAACCCCAGAAGAACTCTACTCACTAGTAGAGTGCTCAGGTCTTACGCGTGTGGATGAGCGGCTGACGACATACAATGATGTACCGCTTGAGGCGGCACTGAAAAAGAATCAGCCCGTAATGGTGGGGCTGCATCTTACAAAACACTGAATTTTTTTGAAAGAAGAGGATATCATGTTGGAAGAACTTCAAAAGATTTTTCGAGAGGTTTTTGATGATGCGACATTGGTCATAACTCCTGAGACAAGTGCCATAGATATTGAGGCGTGGGACTCGCTCTCCCATTTAAACCTCGTCATGGCGATGGAGAGGGAATTTGATATACAGTTTGATTTTGAGGAACTGAACGCTCTGAGAAATGTCGGCGAGATGATGACACTGATTCAGAAAAAGCGGAATTCTTCGATGGAGGTATAGTATGGTATATCAGAGCTCGACGAAAAATCCATTTACCACACAGGAACTTGTCTTTACCGCGCTTATGACGGCGCTTGTCTTTGTGGCGACGTATCTGCCGCATATCCCGATTCCCTTGGGATATGCCCATCTCGGGGATGTGGTGATCTTCTTGCTCGCCCTTCTTGTGCCGCGCCGCAGTGCCCTTCTTGCTGCGTGCATCGGCTCGGCACTCGCCGATCTTCTCGGCGGGTTTGCACTCTGGGTTGTGCCGACACTCATCATCAAATTCGTGATGGCGGAGATCGTCTGCCGCATTGGACGGCGGGGAGCTGCGCTTGCACCCCGCATCAGCATCATCGCAGCGCTTTTCCTATCGAGCCTCTGGATGGCGGTCGCTTACACACTTGCGGGCGCTCTGCTCTATGCAAGCCTCTCTGCTGCCCTCGCTTCCTCACCAGGGCTTTTGATGGAGGGCGTTGTGAACTCTGTCATCGCTTTTTTCCTCCTGCCTTTGCTGCGCGAGAGGTTTCCGAGATTTTGAGGGTGAGATGCGGTTAGTGCTTGCTTTGTAAAATTGTCGTTTTGTCCGATATATAAGGAGCGAACGGAGAGGAGTCATTTCTGGGAACTTTATATCGAAATCGTGTTTTTATATCATGGAGAATTGGTTAATATTTGGAAAGGTGTATTCCCATGGGAGAATTAAAAAATCCGTCGAAGTATCTTGGCAATGAGTTGAACTATCTCAGCAAGGTGCTTGAGGGGCAGGCATGGTCTGCCACCACAGGAAGTTTGGTGCACGGGTTGGAGGCTGCGTTTGCCCAAAAGATTGGTGTACGCTATGGTGTTGCGGCGAACTCGGGCACATCGACACTACACATGGCCCTTGAGGCGGTCGGTGTGAAGCCGGGGGACGAGGTTATCTCGCCGGCACTCACAGTTATCATGGACACGACCGCGACCATACACGCGAACGCCGTGCCTGTGTACTGCGATGTGGATGAGCAGACCTTCCTCATGGATCCGGATGATTTTGAGCGCAAAATTACGCCAAAGACGAAGGCTGTTATCGTGGTTTCACTCTATGGAGCTGCGCCGGACTACGACCGCATCCTTGCAATTGCGAAGAAACATCATGTTGCGGTCATCGAGGATAACGCACAGGCAGTTCTCAGCACATATCATGGGAAAACGCTGGGAACCTTTGGCGATCTGGCGAGTTTCAGCTTCGAAAATTCAAAGCATGTTTCGTGCGGCGAGGGGGGGATGATCATCACCGATTCGGCGCAGTATGCTAAGATCGCGCGCAAGCTCGGCGGACACGGATTCAAGAATTTGGAGGCAGATGAGGGGCGCGTTCGCTATACGAACAAGGAGATGTTCCAAAACCCCATGTATAAGCGTCACGATGCCCTTGGCTGGAACTATCGGATGCCGGAGTTCACGGCTGCGGTCGCACTTGCTCAGCTCGAGCGTGTAGAGGAATTGGTGGAACTCCGTAAAAGGACGGCGGAGATCTTCATGGACGCTATGTCCGAATGTGACTACATGATCCCACAGGGAAATCTGCCGGATACGGTGAACTCCTACTATGCGCTTGGCGTGCGCTATGAGGGCGAGGATGCCATTGGCATTCCTTGGACAGAGTTCCGTAAGACGTATGTAGAGATGGGGGGCGATGGCTTCTATGGGGCGTGGAGCGTGCCCTATCTCGAGCCGGTTATGGCAGAACGTACTTTTGTGAAGCGACTGCCGCAGGTCTATGGGAACGTATCATACGAGCAGGGGCTGTGTCCCGTGGCGGAGCGGATTCAGCCGAAGATTATGCAGTTTAAGACGAACTACCGTGATCTTGAACTGGCGAAGGAAAAGGCGGAGGTGCTGCGCCGTCTGATCCGAAAATATCGTTAAGGGTATTGAGGGAGAGCAATGCTGGATATTGATTTCTACATGAAGTTTGATGCAGTCTATGAGCAGATGCAGCAGGGGCGGTTTGCTGATCGTCAGCAGCTATTTGATGCACTTGAGGAGATCCGCAGCAAGGATCCTATTGTCTACAATATAGAAACGACGAACCGCTGTAATATGCGCTGCGAGATGTGTCCGCGTACAACGATGATGACCCGGCGCATTGAGGATATTGACCACGACACATTTATCGGCGTGGTTAGACAGCTTCAACCACATACACCGGAACTTTGGGATCGGTGGAAGATGTTCTGTGAGGAGAAATACCGTATCGCGGAGGATGATCCACCGAGTGAAAATCATTTCTTTCTCTACATCATCTCCAAGGTCATTCAGCTGCACGGCTACGGCGACCCACTGCTGGACAAGCACATGGCGGAGTACATTCAGATCCTTACGGACCACGGTTTTCCCACCTATTTCAGCTGTAATCCTGCGAATATTGACTTGGATGCAACCTATCGGATGATGAATGCGGGACTCAGCTATATCAAGTACTCGATCGAGAGCGTAGATGATGCCGTTTATAAGAAAGTGCGCGGCAGTGCCGCAAACTTTTCGTCAAGCTATCAAGATATATTGAAGGTTCTCGACTATAAGAAAACACATGGGCTGCCAACTATTATTGTCATTACGATGCTCGACCTCAATCGCAGAGATCAAGCAGAGGAGTATGAAAGACTTCGAGAGGCATTTGACGGTCTGGATGTTTATCTCTATCTGAAGAGTGAGGACTGCCAGTGGTATCGGCAGGACTATCACGGCACGAAGTCCATTCATTGGAGTGAACCGTGCAAGCATCCATGGATGACAATGACAATCAAGTCGAATGGAGAAGCGACCATGTGTATGGAGGACTTCAACAACGAGATTGTCTTTGGGGATGTGAACAAGGAGTCTCTGTATGAAATATGGAACGGGGCACGCTATCGTGAGTTCCGCTGGCAGCACATTGACGTAGCAGAGGGAATCAAGTGCAACCACGAATGTGATATGAAGCTCGTCGGAGAATTTCTATGTGGTCGCTGAATCTCTTCATCACGGATGTGGACGGTACATTGACCGATGGTGGGATGTACTATGACGAACAGGGGAACGAGTGGAAAAAGTTCAATACACGTGATGGAAAGGGGCTATCGCTCCTGCGGGAACAGGGCGTGAAAATCATGTTCCTTACCTCCGAGGATACGCCTATCGTCGTACGTCGAGCGGCAAAGCTGAAGGTTGATTTCGTATGTATGGGCGTAAAGGATAAGCTTGCCTTCTTGGAAGAATTCTTTGCACAGCATTCGGAGTTCAGCTTTGCCTCGACCGCATACATCGGCGACGATGTTAACGATGTTCCGGCGATGGAGCGGGTGGGGATAGCGGCGGCACCCGCTGATGCCACACCGGAGAATAAGCATGCGGCAGCTTATCTTTGTGCATTGTCGGGCGGCGCGGGATGTGTACGGGAGTTCTGTGAATATCTGCTGCACAGCAAATGAGTGAGCAAAGCATGTATGGAGGTTATTCGTGATGGAGATTTGTTTCGGAGAATATGTCATCAATGAGGAATCTGAGCCGTATTTTATTGCAGAGATTGGGATCAATCACAACGGAGATTTGCAGATTGCAAAAAAACTGATGGATGGGGCACATGCGGCAGGATGGAATGCTGTGAAATTCCAAAAGCGTGAGCCAGACATCGCCGTGCCCGAACATCAGAAAACGGTCATGCGTGATACTCCATGGGGGCGAATGACTTATCTGGAATATAAAAAGCGCATTGAGTTCGGTAAGGCTGAGTATGACTACATTGACCGCTATTGTAAGGAAAAGCCCCTGGACTGGACGGCTTCGCCGTGGGATCTTCCAAGTCTTGACTTCCTCTTGCAATATGATATTCCATTTATCAAAATAGCTTCGGCGAGCATCACGCAGGATGCTCTGCTTGAGTGTGCTGCCAAATCCGGCAAGCCCGTTATCATGTCCACGGGCATGAGTACATGGGAAGAACTGGATCATGCAGTTGGCATTCTTGAGCGTCACTGCCAGAACGGTTATGTGCTGATGCACACGAACTCTACATATCCTGCGCCCGAGGATGAACTCAATCTGCGCATGATTGGGACGCTGCGGGAGCGCTATCACTGTATCGTGGGCTACAGCGGACACGAGCGCTCTCTTGAACCGACCGTCGTCGCTCTGGTTCTCGGCGCACGGGTGATCGAGCGTCATATTACGCTCGACCATAATATGTGGGGAACGGATCAGGCGGCGAGTCTGACGCTGCATGCGATGGATATGCTGCGGCGCAGGGCACGGGGGCTGGGTGCCATGATCGGAAATGGGGAGCGCGTTCTTGGTGAAGCAGAATTGAGTGTGCGCAGGAAACTGCGTGGATAATGGTTGCTGCATGTGGTTCGGCTACGGAGAAGCGGCACAGCTCTTGAAGCTAGGAGATCACTGATAGATAAGATATCGCGGGGATTTGTCCGCGATAAAACTGTGTTGGAAGAAGCGGAGAAGAATATGACGCTTGCGGATTTAATCAAGGAAGGCAGACTTTATGATGCCTTGATCCTTACGGTCGGTTTGATTGAGAAATCAGCGCATGAGCAGCAGGATATGGAAGGGCTGATCGAAGCCTATTGTCTCTGTCATACAAACGATGCGGAACCTTATCTGCTCGATATGATCAAAACCGGTATTCTTAAGATCTTATTCGATGCAACACAAACCAATATGCAGGTCGAGGAACTTCTGCAACTGGCAGAAACTATTTCCAAACACGGTCATGATATAACATCAGGAGTCCATTTTGAGGACTACTTGTCCGATTTTCTATATCAAGTTGCCCAGTCCATGTACAATAAGGGGAATATCCAAGCTTCCTATCGCTTTCTGAGTGCGATTGCTGCGCTCAAGGTTCCCGTTCGCACAGAGTATGTTCTGCTGGAAAACATATTGAAGCAAAATCTGCAGCTGCCCAACACTTACAGTGCATTTATAAGCAGCGGTACGCAGGGGCAGATGTTGCTCCCACCACAAGCATCTTTGCAGATGACTTCCCGTGCACGGAAACGCCGCTTTCGCGTGGATATTCTGCTCGAGTGGGCGAGCGCTTGGTGCAAGATCGAGAGCTTGTATGATGCGCTGTCAAAGGATCGGTTCTTTGATTGCCGGATTGTTGCGATCAATATGCAGGAGCTTGCGATTGACAGTACGACGGCGTATCCATCATTTTTAAAATTCCTGAACGAACGTGACATTCCATTCGTACCGGAGGAGGAATACGATCTTGTGGAGCGAAGACCGGATGCACTCATCTACACGAATCCTTATGATGGACATCATCCGAAGTTTGCGGTAGAGCATGTTCGACATCAGGGGATTCGTGTGATTTACCTGCCGTACTCTGTTCCGTTCTTTGTTCAAAAGGACAACAGTGTAACTCTCTATGATTTTCCGATCCATCGTCATGCATGGCAGATCTATGTGCGCTCACAGCGTGAGCGGCGCAAATATGGCATGTACTGTTCTGCAGGAAATGCACATCTTGCCGTTGTGGGTGCTCCGATTGTTGACCGTCTGACGGAGCTGAAGAATTTGATAAAGCCAGATCCTCGATTCCAAAAGACCTTTCTATGGGGCATTGACTACGGCTTTGCCAATCGTACCGCAACGTTTGGGGTATATGGGGAACGGATTCTCCAATACTTCATCGAGCATCCACAATACGGGCTTATTGTGCGTCCGCATCCCCTGTTTTATGGAATGGTGACCAAGCGGGGGGGCGTGAGCAAAGAGGCGATTCGCTCGTTTTATGACTACTGTGAGGCCGCCCCAAATGTTTTTTTGGATCTTGGCGATGAGCTGACGGATGCGTTTTGTAAATCGGACGCACTGATTTCGGATATTTCTTCCATTTTGGTGGAGTATCTTTCGATGGGGCGCCCTATCTTGTATCTGAATACACAGGATACACCTAAATATAAGGACTATCAGGAGGATGATTCCGATGTGCTCGCACATTACTATTCGGGAGATTCCTTCGAACGTATCGTACAGTTTATCGAGATGGTCGCTAAAAATGAGGATCCCATGCGTGAAGAGCGCGACAGTATTCTTGAGAAGTATTTCTACCGACCTATGGAGAATGCGGGGGAAACAATCAAGGATCTGTTGAAGGATGCACTCAGAAATGTATGAGAACGAGGGAGGAGACGGAACAGATGAAAAAAGCGTTGTTCATTACCGTGCGCAAGGATTCCAGCAGACTGCCGAATAAGACGATTCGGAGGATCTTAGGGCATACGGTGTTGGAGATGGTAATCAAGCGGGCACAGCAGGCAAAAAAATTTGACCACGTTGTTGTATGCACGACGACGCGTTCCATTGATGATGAGGTGGCGGAAATCGCCCGCAAAAATGGTGCGGATGTGTTTCGTGGCGATCTGGAGGACAAGCTTGTGCGTTGGCGGGATGCGGCGCGCGCGTTTTCCATCGACTATGTTGTTACATTTGATGGGGATGATCTTTTCTGTGAGCCTCTTCTTCTCGATATGGGAGCAGAGCAGATCATGGGGCGCGGACTTGACTTCATCGAAGCTCCTGCGGGGCTGATCTGTGGTGCATTTACTTATGCCTTTACCGTGAAGGCGCTTGAAAAGGTCTGTGAGATCAAGGCGACAAATGATACAGAGATGATGTGGACGTACTTTAAAGACACGGGGCTTTTCAAGGTTGGCGTTTTGGAGGATGTCGATCCTGTGTATTTCAGTGACGAGATCCGCATGACTCTTGACTATCCGGAGGACTTTGCGTTCTTTACACGGATATTCGAGCATTTTAACTGTGTAGAAAACGATGTGCCGTTGGATAAAATTGTGACATATTTGAATGAACATCCTGAAATCCCTCAGATCAATATTCATCGTCAGCAGGAGTTCTTGGAAAATCAGCGGAAGCGGACGCATTTGACGCTGCGGTGAGGGGGCGTTGCGTTTGAGTTCCTGCGCGCTCCGGATTTTGTTGTGGGGCGTACATCAATGTGCGTAAACTGCCACAGGTGGGAGATAAACAATGGATTTTCACATTGTATTGGAAGATAAATCGCCGCAGACGCGCGTAGTGAAGGACGAAAAAGGGCGAATCGTTCTGACCGCCGATGCTGGCTCATACGTGCTTGATGCAGGATTTGTGACCGATGGGGCGGATGTTCATGTATTGATTGGCCGTTACACATCACTCTCTTATGGGGTGGTCTTTGCTTTTTATGTGGATACGTCCTCATGCACGGCAAGCTATGTCTTCGAGGCGGAGATACCAAGAGAAGGGGGGCATCAGATCACCATTGGCAGTGATGTGCGTATTGAGTCCAATGTGATTATTAGGGGCGGCGTCCACATCGGTGACGGTGCTCTCCTTCGTGCGGGCAGCATCGTTTCACAGGATGTGCCGCCCTATGCTGTCGTAGAAGGGAATCCTGCAAAGATTAGGGGATACCGCTTCGATGCGGAGACTATTACTGTTCTGCAGAAGATCGCGTGGTGGAATTGGTCGGAGGCGAAGATCCGTCAGCATATTCATCTCCTGCGCGCGGCTCCTGCGGCGTTTCTCGCGGGTGTTTCCAATGCACAGAAGACTGAAATTCCTGCGCTTTCGGAACAGATCCAACAAAAACTGAATGACTTTTTTGCTGAGGCAGAACAGTTTCGCATGATCATTGGGGAAAATATTCGCAGCCGCCACTATGAGGAGGCCATGCGATTTATGACACATCTTTCGGTTCTCCTCTACAACTGCAATCAAACGTATATGGATGAGGTTCTTGAAGGATACTTGAGCACGCTGTCCGAGCTGCTCCCAGAGCCGGCATCACTGCAGTACAAACACGAACGCAGACGGATTGTTTTCTACGATCTGTTCGGACGCGATATGCGGGGACTCGTTCAGATTTATCTGCGTGCGCTCAGTCGGATGGATATTGATCTCTACTATATTACCACAGAGTCAGCGCGCGGAAATATTCCAAAAATCGAAGCTGTTATGAATGAATGCGGCGGAAGTATGTATTTCATGCCAAAGGCAGAGCCGATCGGTCTATGGAAGAGTGCGCATCTCCTTTGTGGTGTCATGGAAGAAATACAGCCAGATGCCGCTTTCCTATATACGATGCCATGGGATGTTATCGGCATCCCAGTATTCATGCGCTATGCGGGGTGCATGAAACGGTATCAGATCAATTTGACAGATCATGCCTTCTGGCTTGGTGCACATGCCTTTGACTATGTGCTTGAGTTTCGTGACTTTGGGGCGAATGTTTCGCAGCAATATCGTCATATAGCGCCTCACAAGATATTGAAACAGCCCTATTACCCCTATATTGACCGGACGCTTTCGTTCCAAGGTTTTCCGTTTGAAAAAGAGGATGGGGACTTTGTGATTTTCTCGGGCGGTGCACTCTATAAGACGCTGAATGAAGAGAAGACATACTATCACATTGTTGACTTCTGTCTGCGGAATTTTCCACAGGTGAAGTTTTGGTATGCGGGGATAGGGTCGCCATCACAGTTTTCAGAGCTGTTGGCACTGAAGCAAAAATATGAAGGGCATGTCTTTATCACAGGCGAACGCGATGATTTGTTTCAAATCATGCAGAACGTGGACATGTACCTCAATACCTGTCCGCAGATTGGTGGGCTGATGACGCAGTACAGCGCACTTGCGGGGAGACCGCCGTTTAACTTTCTCTGTCTCCCTTATGGATCGGGTGCACCATCGGTGCTGCTGCCGGAGGAGGATCTCGGCATCGAGTATACGGATATGGCTGCATTTCTTGCGGAACTGCGGCGTTTTATTGAGGATTCGGCGTATCGCTGGAAGAAAGAGTCGCTGCTGCGTACGAAAAAACTCGTGATTACGGAGAACGAGTTTGCTAAGAATTTGGAGAAGATCCTGCGTGAGGGTCAGTCCAACTATTCTGTGCGTTTGTTTGATGTGGATCTGCGGCTTCAGGAGGTACAGTTTGCGCAGATATGGTATTATGCGAAGTGGGAAGAAGCAATTTCTTAGCGCGTCACTGACAAAGTGTGTGGAATTTGGCAATGACGGATATTGGGAGGAGTGTTCTGTACATGTCGAGATATGATGTTTCTGTATGTATCCCCACATATTGTTCAGACTATGACAATTTGTTTAGAACGCTCACGTCCATTATACGCCAACGTGGATGCTCATACGAGATGATCATTGCGGACGACGGGACACCGGGCTTCCGGCAGGATGTGGTTGAGACATGGCTGGAAGAGCGTGGTGTTCAGGACTATTCCATCATACGCAGCGCAAAAAACAAGGGAGTTGTCTGCAATGTACTGCATGCCTATTCTATTGCGGAGGGGCGTTATGTAAAGCTCCTTTCGCCAGGTGACTATTTTTACGATGATATGGCTCTCGCCAATATGCTTCACTTTATGGAGCTTGAGGGCTGTCGGGTCGCGTTTGGACGCTCCTGTTACTACAGCAAAGATGGTGAACAGTTCCATATCTACAATGGTATGCAGCCATATCAGCTGCGGCCTCATTTGGAGCGAAATGTCGCGGCAATCAAAGAGGCGTATCTCGTGTGTCAGGACTACGCGACGGGAGCGGCATTCATGGGAGAACGGGAACTCATGGTTGCCTATTCAAAGATTATCTGCGGACATGTTATCTATCTGGAAGATATGGTATACGTCCTCATGATTGCCGACGACATCGTCCCGGGATTTTGGAATCATAATTTTATATGGTATGAATGCAAGACCGGACTAACGAACGTGCCATCCCCGGAGTGGAAGGAGCGTATGGGGGCGGACAACCGTGCGACCCTTGCGATCATTGCAGAGAGTCACCCGGAGTTAGCCGCTTTATGTCGGTGGCATATAGGGGGGCGAAATGACGAGACCCTCCCCTATACGAAAATAATTCGTGACTACTATGCAGAGGTGGAGAAGATCATCCAAACAGGCTCCTATTTGCAGGATGCCGATCCGCAGGAGCTGATCAAATTCCTGCGTGAGGATTTTGAAATGATTCCCGCAGGGGACTCCTGTGAGCAGGAGTCCGAAATCCCCGTACTGTCAGAACAGCTCCGCCACAAGCTGCATGATTTTTTTTCCGAGGCGGAGCAGCTGCGCATAGTCATCGGAAAAAACATCCGCAACGGTTACTATGAGAATGTCATGCGGTCGATGAAGTATCTTGCAACTGCTCTTTACAACTGTAATCAGACGTATACCGATGAGGTTCTCGAAGAATATTTGGGCACCTTGTCAAGGCTGCTGCCGGAGCTTCCACCCATGCAGAAACATCATGGACGCCAGCGGATTGTCTTCTATGATCCGTTTGGATACGATACGCGGGGGCTTGCTCTGATCTATCTGCGTGCACTCAGTCGTATGAATGTCGATCTTTACTATATTGCTGCGGAGCGGGCATGTGGAAATATACCAAAGATTGAAGCCGTGATGAATGAATGCGGCGGCAGCATCTATTTTATCCCGAAGGAAGAGGATATGGGACTGTGGGCGAGTACACACATTCTCTGCGGCGTCCTCGATGAGATTCAGCCGGATATTGGCTTTCTGTATACAACACCGTGGGATGTTGTTGGGATTCTGGCATTCATGCGCTATGAGGGGCGCATGAAGCGCTATCAGGTCAATCTGACGGATCATGCCTTTTGGATCGGGGTGCATGCGTTTGACTACTGCCTTGAGTTCCGTGATTTCGGGGCGAATGTTTCACGGCAGTATCGACATGTTCCACCGCATAAGATCCTGAAGCAGCCCTATTATCCCTATATCGACAAAACACTTTCGTTTCAAGGATTTCCGTTTGAAAAGAAAGATGGGGACTTTGTAATTTTTTCGGGCGGTTCACTTTACAAGACACTGAACGAGGATAAAACATACTATCAAATCGTTGATTTCTGTTTGAGAAGTTTCCCGCAGGTGAAATTCTGGTATGCTGGGACGGGGCTGCGGTCGCAGCTTCCAGATCTCTGGGCGTTGGAACGGAAATATGAGGGACGACTCTTTATCACGGGAGAACGGGATGATTTGTTCCAAATCATGCAGAACGTGGATATGTACCTCAATACTTGTCCGCAGGTTGGTGGGCTGATGACACAGTACAGCGCACTCGCGGGCAGACCGCCGTTTAGCCTTCTCTGCCTCCCTTATGGCTCAGGTGCGCCATCGGTGCTGCTGCCGGAGGAGGATCTCGGCATCGAGTATACGGATATGAACGCATTTCTTGCGGAACTGCGGCGTTTTATTGAGGATCCTGCATACCGTCACGCGAAGGAGGCCGTGTTCCGTGCGAAAAAACTTATGGTCACGGAGGAGGAGTTTGCGGTGAACTTGGAGAAAATCCTGCGCGAGAATCAGTCCAACTATCCCGTGCGTGTATTTGACGTGGATCTGCGCCTTCAGGAGGTACAGTTCGCGCAGATGTGGGAGCGGGGGAAGTGGGATGAGGCGGAGTCTGAGTAGAAATGTGATCGTAATATAGGAAATGTGTTCATTGGGAGAATATGATATGCAGTTTCAGATCGTGTTGGACGATAGAGTACCGCGTACGCGAAAGGTAAATCAAGACAGCGATACCACGGTACTTACGGTTGGCGCATCTTCCTATCTTCTTGAGGGAACTATTCTCTCCGATCATGCAGACACTCATGTGCTGGTTGGCAAGTACTCTGCGCTCGGTCGCAGAGTTTTATTTGACTTTTCGACGAGCCGTGATGAACTTGGTGTTACAACGTATTCCTTTGATGAGTTTATGCAGGAGGCGGCACTGCCCACATATACAGGCAGACAGATCGTCATTGGCAACGACGTTCAGATCGGGCATGATGTAACCATTCTTGGCGGCGTATCAATCGGAAACGGCGCAGTTGTCCAAGCGGAGAGTGTTGTAACAGAGAATGTGCCCGCCTACGCCATCGTCGGAGGGAATCCCGCGCGTGTTGTGAAATATCGCTTCGATGAGACGATGCGAGAAGCACTGCAGCGGATCAAATGGTGGAATTGGTCAGAGGAGAAGATCCAAGAGGAGCTGCCGCTCCTCTTGGGTGCTCCACAGCATTTTGTTACGTGCTTTGCTGTGCCGGAAGAAGCGGACGGTGTCGGCGATGCGACGTTGGATACGCTGCAACAGCTGCGGGCGCAAGGCGTTCACATCTATTACTTTGTACCGGATTTCGCCGCATCGGAACAGATCTGGCGTAAGGTGTTCTTCGCATATCTGTCTTCGTGTACTGCATCGGACAAGATGGCGCTCCTGATGGATCTGCCGCAGAACAGCGACTGCCGTGTGCAGATCGCGGAACTCGGTGAGCTGCTCTCTGTCCTTGGAGACAATGCGCCACTGGTGCTGACCCATGAGATGAGCGACGTGTTTTCCCCTATGCTGCTCCGTGGTGCGGATGTCTTGATCACCACGAAGGAGGAGATCTCCTCACGCTGCGTGGATTATGCTGCAGGTGTCGGTGTGCAGACCCTCTATGGCGGAGATTGGGCGGGAGGTCTTTTCCCGCATGACAAAAAATATGATGTCTCCATTTGTGTTGTGACCTATCATCCCGATTATGATGAATTGTTCCGGACACTCACCTCCATCATCCGTCAAAAGGGCTGCTCCTTCGAGATCGTGATCAGCGACGATGGTACGCCGGACTTTGATCAGGAGCGCGTGGAGCTGTGGCTTCTCCGCCATCGTTTTGTGGATTTTCGGATTGTGTGTCTGCCCCAGAACAAGGGGACGGTGCATAACCTCATGAATGCCCTCACCGCAGCGAGGGGGAAATACATCAAGGGAATGGCACTAGGGGATTATCTCTATGATGATCATGTGCTGGCTGATATGCTTCGCTTTATGCGGGAGGAGAAGTATTCAGTTGCATTCGGGCGTGCCTGTTACTATCGCAGGGAAAAGGGGGACTATCAGATTCTAGATACGATGAATCCGATGGATCTGCGTCCGCATGAGGAAAGAGACACTGCTGCCGTCAAGCGGGCATGTCTTCTCTATTCGGATTTCATTCTTGGTGCAGCGTATATTGGTGAACGGCGTCTGATGACGGCGTATCTCAGGAGGCTCCTTGATACAGTCATCTATGCAGAGGACTGTATGTACATCATGATGCTCGCAGACGGCATTGAGATCGGCTTCTGGAATGATAATTTTATCTGGTACGAATTTGGTACGGGCATATCTACGGAGGCGTCGGAGGCGTGGAAACAGCATCTCATGCAGGACGTCAGCACCTGTCTTGCCGCGATTGACATTAAGCATGGGGAAATACGGGAAGAACGGGAACAACTGCTCATGGAAAAACCGGACAGAACAGTTCGCGACATACAGCAGGACTATACAGCGGCTCTGATCGAACGGCATCGTGCGGAGAACTATACGTACTTAAAGAATGTGGATCCAGCGGAGCTGGAGAAGCTGGTCGATGCCGAGGTTGTGTTTCTCGCCTCGTAGAGCGAATGGGAGTGCATTATGCAGATTGTAAAATATATGTTTCAGCCACATGGCGATGAGCGCGGCATGCTTGTCGCGCTGGAGGAGTTCAACGACATCCCTTTTCGCATCAAGCGCGTCTACTATATGTATGATACGGTACCGGGGGTTGTGCGCGGACATCATGCCCATCGGGCACTTGAGCAAATCCTGATCTGCATTCATGGGAGCTGCAAGGTGCGTCTCGACAACGGACAGGAGAAAAAGATTGTGCCGCTCGAAAAGCCATACGAGGGGCTTTATATATCGCATGCAATGTGGCGAGAGATGTACGACTTCTCGGAGGATGCTGTGCTCATTGTGCTCGCGTCCGAGGTCTACGACGAGTCTGACTACATCCGCGACTATGATGAGTTTCTGCGAATGGTACATGGAGAGAACACAGGTTCCACTTTGGAAAATGCATCATAAATGGAGGAAATATGCTTAGGAGTGAGAGGATTGCATATCATCCGGATCTTGATGTTTCGGTATGTGTGCTGACATATCAACCGAATTTGCGAAAACTGTTTGCTACCCTTGAATCGATTGTATGTCAGCAGGGATGTTCCTTTGAAATTATCATTGCGGATGACGGTACACTGAATTTCGACAGAAGTGTAATAGAGGCGTATTTCGCACAGAAAGACTTCCATTTCTATACAATCGTGGCACATCCGTACAACAAGGGAACAGTGAAAAATATGGGGGGAGCCTTTTCCGTGATGCGAGGACGCTATGTAAAAGTCATTTCGCCGGGCGATTTCCTGTATGATGAAACTGCCTTGGTACGAATGCTTCGATTCGTGGAACAGCATCAATATCGAGTCGCCTTTGGATGTACGTATTTCTATCAAAAAAAAGATGAGCAGACCTATGAGGTGCTCGGTCAGCTGCAGCCTGCAAATTTGGAATCATATCGTAGGAACGCATTTTCCGAAATTAAGAAGGAATATCTCATTGCACAGGACTTTCCTGTTGGAGGTGCCTTTTTTACAGAGGCGAAACTGCTGATCTCCTATACGGAGAAAATCCTTGATCGTATTATCTACGGCGAGGATTGTGTATATAATATCATGATTGCAGATGGCGTAGAGTTTGGTTTTTTGGATGAGCACTTCGCATGGTATGAAAGAGGTTCCGGCGTTTCATGGCAGACAGAGTGGAAGTCCCGTATTTACGCGGATCGTAATATGTACTATGCAATTATTGCGGAAGATCATCCTGAGTGGCGCGATCTGTGTCATTGGAAGATTGACTCGGAGCATTATCCGGGGGATGTCTATCAGTCATATATTGATGAATATGTAGAGGAGGCGTTTCTTCGGCTGAAGGAAGAAAACGACAAACAGCGGCAGCAGCTCAACCAAGCGTATTTACTACGCTGGCTTCATGCCGGATTGCAGTATGCGGACAATATGACATGAGTCGTATTTGATGCGCTTTTTTCACGTGCTTTATCGGATTATTCGTGCACATAGCAAAGGAAATTATATGAAAATTGATCTTGCCACACTTGGGCGCCAGTATGAACTTCACGCAGCGGAATACGAAGCGGCGGCACTGCGTGCCATGCGCTCGGGCTGGTACATTATGGGACCTGAACTTGCGGCGTTCGAGAAAGAATTTGCCGCCTATACAGGGGCGCAATATGCCGTCGGACTGAATTCCGGACTCGACGCGCTGATACTCTCCGTCGCAGCACTTGGCATCAGCGCGGGGGATGAGGTCATCGTACCTGCAAACACCTATATTGCGACCGTGCTTGCGGTCACGGCAAACGGGGCGACGCCTGTCTTTGTTGAGCCGGATGAATACTACAATCTGGACACAGCACGGCTCGAAGCAGCGATTACGGAGCGTACGCGTGCCGTGATGCCCGTTCATCTCTACGGACAGGCGGTCGATATGGGGCGCGTGATGGAGATCTCAAAGAAGCATCATCTTGCCGTCGTCGAGGACTGTGCCCAGTCTCACGGCGCACATTTCGGCGATGTAATGACGGGGCGCTTCGGCAACATCGGCTGCTTCAGCTTTTATCCGACAAAGAATCTTGGCGCATTTGGTGATGCGGGCGCAATCGTGACCGACGATGCGGCACTTGCGGAGAAGATTCGTATGCTGCGCAACTATGGAAGCAAAGAGAAATACCACAACGAACTATGCGGGGTAAATTCCCGTCTGGATGAGATACAGGCGGCGCTCTTGCGCGTAAAGCTCGGATATCTTGCGGAGCTGACGGAGGAACGCAGGGCAATCGCCGCGTGCTATCTTGCGGGGATTCATAACGAACAGATCACCTTGCCGCAGCTGCGTGTCGGCGCGGAGCATGTCTATCATCAGTTTGTTGTACGGACGGCGACGCGGGATCACTTCAAGGCGTATCTTTCAAAAAACGGCATCGAGACGGTCATTCACTATCCGATCCCGCCGCATCTCGCGGAGTGTTATAGAGATCTTGGCTGCGGGCAGGGCAGCTTCCCTATTGCGGAGCGGTATGCGGACGAGGTGCTGAGTTTGCCGATGTTTAACGGGATGACCGATGCGGAAATAGCCTATGTGATCGATGTTGTCAATGCCTATCGCACCTGAGAGAGGACTGTATGAGCTTGATACAATGCGAAGGATGTATGGTCTATCTGGCGTCATTGGAGGAGCGCTATTTTCCGTACATCATCGACTGGCGCAATGACCCGGAGAACAACCGTTATCTGAACCAGCCCTTTGTCCTAACGATGGAAAAGCAGCAGGCTTGGTATGAAACGTACTTGACTGATGCGACGCAAGGACTGCTCGTCGTCGTTGACCAAAAGAATGATACGCCGTTTGCCACAATGGGCTGGACGGACTACGACCCTGCCGCACGTATCTGTATCACAGGGCGTCTCCTTGTCGGAGACCGCCGCTATCGAGGTAGCCGTCACTTTGCGGAGGCAAGTCTGCTTTTCGCTGATATGGTGTATGATACATTTGGTGTGGATACTTGTTATGCACATATTGTATGCGACAATATTGCCTCCGTACGCTATCATGAGAAGTACGGTTTTCATAGAAATGAAGGAAGTGTGCACTTTCCGGATGAGTTGAATGTGAACGGTTTGGCGCAGACGGAGTACCTGCGCTCACGCGAGGATTGGCTTGCCGTACGGGAGAGTGTCCGTCAGAAAATACTATCTTGATCGCAACGAGTCACTGAATTTATCAATGCTGTCCGAGAGAGGAAGTTATGGAAAAACAAGTTTTTGATAGTCGGGAATCTGCGGTGTATTACTTGCAGAAGGTTCATAATCGCGCGCATGCGGATCGTAAGATGCGTGTTGTTTTTCTGGTACATGATCCGGTTATTTGGGACAAGCAGGAACCTGTATACAATGTGCTTGCCGCTGATGAGGCGGTGGAGACGATCATCGTGCTGCTTCCAAGCTATAATGCAAACGAGCAGGCGGCGAATAAACCTGTAGGGCGATACGAAGAGAAGTATTGGCATTTCTTTCATGATCATTATGCTAACGTCTATGATTTTACGAATGTCATCAGTTTGCGCCTCCTTCAGCCGGATTATATCTTTTTTCCGACCCCTTATGAACTTCTCCGTCCCCTCCGCGGGACGCATGCCTGCGAACTTGCACAAATAGCAAAACTCTGCTACATCGCTTATGGCACACAGGGGACAAAGCTCTTTGTTTATATGGAGACAGTACTGCCTGATTTTTTCTCATATGCGACATTCCATTTTTGCGACTCCGAAGAAGAAAAGACAGCAATGGAAGCCGTCTATCCGGAGACGGTAGCAGCCGGATTGCAGCATTTTGAAAATATTGGCTATCCAAGTTTTGAGGCCTATTTGCAGCATCGGTCAGAACCGTGTGCGCGGCGGAGAGTCCTATGGACACCGCGCTGGAATACGGAAAAGAATGTAGGAGGCAGCCATTTCTTTGCATACAAGGACGCATTTCTCTCCTTTGCGAAGAGCTATGGCGGCGAGGATTTGGAATTTGCCATTCGCCCGCACCCGCTCATGTTCGATCATTTTGTGCAGCGTGGTCAAATGACGGAGCAGGAAGTTGTGGACTTCAAGGCACAGTTGACGGCGTATGAAATTGTGTTAGACGAGGGGCAATACAGCGTCTTTGAAGCTCTGACTTCGGCAGATATTTTGCTGACGGATTTTTCATCACTTAATATGCCCTTTTTTCTGCTCAATAGACCGCTGATCTATTGCCCAAATGACACCGAACTGACCGATGACTATAAGAAAATGATCGAGGGGAGTTACGTCGCTGAGAACTGGGATGAAGCGGCGTATTATTTGGAACTGCTGATCCGCTATGAGGATCCAGCAGCATACCGGCGCCGTGCAATCGTCGATGAATTCCGTGCAAGACATATAGGTGCATCGCAGCGTATCGCAGATCGGCTCAAGCGGGACTATGCGGAGGGCATTCGCCCAAGAAAGATCTATCTGCCCACAGTGGAACAGTGGATATTCGAGCAAAAGAAAAACATGGTTCCTGCAATGGGGGGATGGAAGCAGGGGCTGTTGCCGCATTTTCGTGAGCAGGAGTGGTATCCTCTCTATTTGGCGTTGCTCACCATGCATCCATGGAGTGAAAATCTCGTGTGGGGCGAACAACAGATTCTCGGGAAGCTGAAGGAGCGTTATGACTTTGCCACGGAGCTGGAACAGCGCGCCTGCCTTGTCCTTGCGATGCTGCTCTTTGCCGACCCGCTGACGCTCTCTGTTCCTCTTGAGATTGATCTCTGGCCTGAGGGACTGTACACTGATATACAAGACGTGTTCCACGTGCGTCGCTTGGAGTTGGGGATTGCATGATGGTGAAATGGAACGTGATCTGATGCTGCGTGAGGACAGGTATGCGTGGACGCTCCCTTTGGAGGAGGAGCGATTTATTCGTCGTGAGATTAAACGGCATTTTGGAAGGAAGGCGGCCGCCGGAATCCTGCTGCCCCTCAAGGAAGGTATGACCAATGATTCCTTCCTATTTGCCGCACAGGGGAAGAAATATATCTTTCGCTGCAATGGGAAGGGCACGGAGCTTTTGATCGATCGTGCTCATGAGAAGTATATCTATGAGATGCTTCGTAGTACGGGTATCACGGAGCACGTGGTAGTGCTCGATATTGATCATGGATATAAGATTTCACGTTATTATAAATCCTCTCATGTCTGCGACCCGAGAAACGCGGATGAAGTGCGTTCCTGTATGAAAGCTCTTCGTTCCTTCCATGAGCGCAGACTTAGTACGGAGCACATATTTAATCCCTTTGAAGCTGTACGTCATTATGAGAAAGTACTCAGTGAAAGGTGCGGCGTTTGTTCTGAATACACAGTGGTGAGGAAAAACGTTTTTTCCTTGGAGGAATTCCTCGCGCCCTTTTTAGAAAATAGCCATACGCTCTGTCATATTGATTCAATCTCTGATAATTTTCTGTTTGTTGATGGGCGAGAGTTTCCCTATCTTATCGATTGGGAGTATGCAGGATGCTCTGACCCGCTTATTGATATTGCGATGTTTGCCATCTATGCAAATTATACGGAGGAAGAGACGGAGCAGCTGCTTTCAAGATACTTTCCTGAGGGATTTGATGATCGGATAAGGGCGAGGGTATATGCCTACATGGCGGTTGGTGGCTTGCTTTGGAGCTGTTGGTGCATCTATAAGAGTTCGTTTGGTGTGACTTTTGGTGCATACGCAGAGAATCAGTTTTATTTTGCAAAATACTATCCGGCAAAGGCATGGGCGCTATTGGGAGATGTGCAATGAAGCGCTATCCTCTGTGGCTGCTGCTTGGTGTCTTGAGCGGTTTCCTTTGGGGGTGCAACAATTATTTGTATGCGGCGGGAGCGCACGGTGTGGGGGACGGAATACTGTCTGCCGGGATTCTCTTTCCGCTTGTTTGTACAGCGGTCAACGATGTGAGTGCGGGTGTTTTTCTGCTCGTGGTCAATGGTGTGCGTGGCCTACTTTGCTTTGTTCATACTGTTGTTCCCCGTCGCTCCGGCATGTTCCTGATCGCGGCGGCTCTCATTGGCGGTCCTCTGGGGCAGCTTTCCTATTGTCTTGGAATTCTGTGGGCAGGGGCGACGTATGCGTTGGCACTTTCGGCGCTCTATCCCGTTGTTGGTTGCATTTTGGCACGTGTTTTCCTGCATCAGCAGATGACGGCACGCATGAGCCTTGGTATTTTGCTTGCTGTTGCGGGCGCGATCATAACGGGCTTTACAACACCGGAGAGTGCACCGCCGATGCTTTCTGTTGGACTCCTCTGTGCCCTTCTTGCTGCTTTCTGCTGGGGCACTGAGATTGTGCTTGCCGTGCGTGGGATGGTGGATATTGAGCCGGATCTTGCCATTACAATGCGTGAAACCATCTCCGGTACAGTGCTACTTGCTATGACATTTGTGGTCTTGTCCGGCAGCTCCGTATGGATTTCGCTCTCGGCCAAGCCGTTGGCGCTCGGCACACTTGCACTGGCGGGTATCGTTGCGGGGGCATCCTATTTTCTCTGGTATGCGGTCAATCGTGCTATTGGCTGTGCACGCGGAATGGCAACCAACGCGACCTATATTATATGGGGCGTCTTGCTGCAGTGGGGGCTTGGGAATGATGTGCCGTCGGAGAGGATCATCCTTGGCTGTGTACTTGTCTTCGTTGGAGTTTTATTGGTTTCGCTCTATCCTAAGAAAGAAGAGACGACATTGTGACGGATGAGGAATTTCAACGGCTCTATGCCGCATACAAGGTGGGGGATGCGGCGCAGCAGGAACGTGTGAAAGACGCACTTGCACCCTATCGCGTGAAAAACGCCGTGCTGATGGCAGCGGGGTATGGAAGTCGTCTCGCACCGATTACGGATACGGTGCCAAAGGGGCTGTTGCAGATATGCGGCGAGGTGCTGGTTGAGCGACAGATTAAGCAGCTGATTGCGGCGGGGATCGAAGAGATTTTTCTTGTTGTTGGCTATCACAAGGAGCAGTTCTCCTATCTCTCATCGGAGCCGCACATTCATATTGTTGAAAACCCGGACTACTGCCGCTATAACAACACATCCTCACTCTATCGTGTACTGGATGTACTCGATAATACCTATATCTGCTCAGCGGATAATTATTTTACCGAAAATGTATTCACGCCATACGTTTACCGCCCTTACTATGCGGCGATCTATGGCGAGGAGTCGACGGGGGAATACTATCTGTCCGTGGATGTGAATGATCGTATTACAGGGGTACAGATCGGCGGTACACATGGTTGGTATATGATGGGGCATGTATGTTTTACGCGTGCATTCAGCGAAGTGTTTCGCTCCTTGTTCAGGCGCGCCTATGAAACAGATTTGACGGTACGAGAGCTTCTTTGGGAGCAATTTTATATGCGACATCTCGAGGAACTTTCACTGTATCGGAAGTGCTATCCGCGTGGCATTATTCATGAGTTTGATACGTTGGAAGATGTTCTTGCGTTTGATAAGCATTTTGTTGTTTCAGCTCCGCGCTCATGATAGGCATCGGCGGCAGTGATGTATGGGAGGAGGAATCCACAGCATGTATCCTTAAGCATATTGAGGACTGATTGCCTGCTGCAGAAAGCCCTTCTCTTTACGATTTGGATAGAAAGAGAAGGGCTTTTTACGCATGCAGAGGAGATTGTGAGTTCAGACACATGGCAACTTAATGAGATTTTTTATTGATTATTGATCGGTAACATATGTTACGTCTATAGACAAGCCTCTTTGCTATAATCAAGACAACAAATGTGTATTATTGCAAAGGAGAAATTCTCATGGATGCTAAAATGTTTTGTTATCAGTGTCAGGAGACGGCGGGCGGCAA
>ERZ773065.254-NODE-254-length-34555-cov-3.903304_pt1 | contig 34555 bp, 38 predicted proteins | sample MGYA00580623_ERZ773065 | MGnify/ENA primary metagenome ERZ773065 (study PRJEB29015, sample SAMEA2738017) | human oral metagenome | biome: human oral; feature: human-associated habitat; material: dental | place: China | collected 2047 ... | reverse complement strand
GCGTGGGCGCCTCCCCGCGCGGCGGCATCGCCCTGATGAAGATCGCCCAGGCCGTGGCCCTGCAGGCTGATCGCACCTATGTGACCCCTGACGACGTCGGCCTCCTGCGCCACGCCGTTCTGCGTCACCGCCTGGTGCTGACCTACGACGCCCTCGCCGATGACATCGCCCCCGAGGCGATCATCGATGCGATCTTCGCGGCGGTGCCGACGCCCTGAGAGGGCGCGGGGCTACGGTTGCAGCGGTCGCGGTGATGAAGACGTCCAGTTCTCAGTCCTCGTCGGAGACTCCTGACGCGGCGCCCTCGCCATCCATGGGGCGCGGCTCCAGGGTGGCGCGCGTGCGCGGTCGGCTGGCGCTGCCCACGCTGCGGCGCGCCACCGGTCTGCTGGACGGGCGCCACAAGTCGGTGCTCCTGGGGCACGGCCAGGATTTCGACGATCTGTCGCTGTACCGGCCCGGGGACGATGTGAGCGACATCGACTGGAAGGCCTCGGCGCGCATCGGCCAGCCCGTCATCAAGCGCTACCAGCGGGAGGCCAACCTGCCCCTGGTGCTGGCGGTGGACACCGGGCGCACCATGGCGGCGCAGACGCCGGCCGGTGAGGACAAGCGCGAGCTCGCTCTGGCGGTTGCCGAGGTCTTCGCCTATCTGGCACGCATGCGGGGCGATCCGGTCGCGCTCGTGGCCGCCGACTCCTCCCGCCGGGTCTCGCGTCCTCCGCGGTCCGGCTCGGAGCACGCCGAGACCCTGCTGACTCAGCTCGCCCACCTCTTCGAGGAGCTGACCGGCTCCGAGGGCGCGGGGCCGGATGCCGGCAGGCTCGTCCCCGGGGCTCCCCCCTCGGATCTGGTCACTCTTCTCGACAGAGTCTCGGTGTGGCATCGCCGGCGCAGTCTCGTCGTGCTCATCACCGATACCGCCCATCCGGATCCGGTTCTCGCTCCGCGCGTCGTCGATCTGCTGCGCCGCCTGTCGGCCCAGCACGAGCTCATCGTCATCCAGGTCGAGGACGACGATCCGCTGGTGCCCGGGCGCGGGCGCGCCCAGGACATCGAGCTCTCCGGAGAGGTGCCCGCCTTCCTGCGCGAGGACAAGATGCTGGTCACCCGCCTCGCTCGGCAGATCCGGGCCAGGCGCATGGCCGTGACCAGTGCGCTGGACGCCCGCCACATCGAGTACGTCTCCGTGACCGACGACGCCTCCCTGATCGATCGCATCGCCGAGCTGCTCGCCCGCCAGCGCCTGGCCTCCTCGAGAAGGGGGCGATGAGGACCATGCAGCTCAACCCCCCCGTGCTCATGCCGGTGTGGATGATCATCGTCGCCATTATCGGCCTGGTGCTGGTCGCGGCGTGGTTGCTGCGCTCTCTGCTGGTCACTCGGCGCGACCGCAGTCGTGAGGTCGGCGATATCCCCATGGCTCCGTCCGAGCGCAATCGGTGGAGCGACCGCGTCGAGGCCGCTCAGAAGCGCTTCGCCGCCGGTGAGATCGACCTGCGGGGTCTTCACCTGGAGCTCGCCTCAGTCCTTCGCGGCTTCGCGGCCGCCCGCAGCGGCGAGGACATTACGACCGCCACGGTGCGCGAGATCCTGGACATGTCCGATACGGCAGGCCCGATCGACGTCGAGGACCGACTCGAGCTCGTGCGTCGTCACCGGCGTCCGCTCGACACCAACCCGCTGGGGTATGTGGGCGAGCTCCTGGCCGTATGGGAGCAGCCCTCTTTCGACCGTGATCCCGAGGCCGCGGCCGAGGAGGCCGTGAACAATGCGAGGGAGGTGGTGACCCAATGGTGATGATCTGGCTCTCAGTGGCTCTGCTTGTGCTGGCCGTGCTGGTCGGTGTGCTCGCCGCCAGGGGAAAGGCGCTTCGATGGTGGCGTGCGGGTGGGGCGAGGCCGAGGCGCATCGCCAATTCCGCTGTGCTCCTGTCCAGCCCGCTGGTGCGCCGCCGGGTGCGTCAACGCCGTTTTCTGCATGCGGCTCTGGGCGTCCTGATCGTTGTCGGTCTGGTCTGCTCCTCGATGATCGCCGGGCGGCCGGTGGATCGCTCTGTGCGCAGCAACGCTCTGGCCAGCCGGGACATCGTTCTGTGTCTGGACGTGTCCACCTCGATGCTCGATACCGATGTCGAGATCCTCGATACCTTCACCAAGATGCTGGACACCTTCGAGGGCGAGCGCGTGGCGCTGGTCGTCTGGAATACGACTGCTCAGACGATGGTGCCGCTCACCGATGACTACGACCTCCTGCGATCGCAGTTCGAGGAGGCGGCCAGTGCTCTCGACTTCAATCCGACGTACGCCAATCCCATGTCGAGCAAGTACATCACCACCTTCGGCGGTACGTTGCTGAACGAGGTCAGGGCGTCCTCTCTGATCGGCGACGGCCTGGCCTCGTGCAGCCTCGCCTTCGACACCAACAAGGTCGAGGATCGCTCGCGCTCGATCGTCCTGGCCAGCGATAACCAGGCGGTCGACCCCGAGCACCAGCAGGTCTACTCCCTGGCCGAGGCCGCCGATCTGGCCTCCCAGGAGAACATCCGCCTGTTCTCGCTGTTCGGCTCCGATCCCACCACCGTGGACCCGAAGCTGTCGGGGATGACCCTGGACCAGGCTCGCCAGGATCTCAGGACCGTGACCGAGGATCATGGCGGCTTCTTCTACGAGGTCGATGATCCCAAGGCCGTCGATGGGATCGTCAAGGAGCTGGAGGCCGACCAGGCCACCGTGCTCGAGGGCGATACCGAGGTGCGGATCACCGATAAGCCTCAGGTCTACGCGGTCTGGCTGGTCTCAGTGGTGGCCGCGCTGTTGCTGCTGACTGCTTGGAGGCGCGCATGAGCTTCGAGCCGATGCTCAATGCCGGGGGCTGGCCCCTGGTCGTCCTCATCGCCGTGGCGCTCGCGGGCGCGCTGGCGTGGTCCGGGTACTGGCTCTTGCGGGCCGATGCCGATCCTGGGTCGAGGTGGACATGGGGCAGGCGCGCGGCGCTGGCGATGGTGACTGTCCTGATCTTGTCCGGTCCCAGTGTGCCCGTCACCGAGACGCGCCCCATGTCGAATATCGAGATCTACCTCGTCGTCGATCGCACCGGGTCGATGGCGGCGGAGGACTGGGCCGGCGGCCCGGACAACGGCGGGGGCACGAGGCTCGACGGCGTGCGGCAGGACCTCACGGCCATCCGCGACGCCTTCCCCGCCGCGCGTTTCTCCATCATCGCCCTGGATTCGGCTGCCGCCCGTGAGCTTCCACTGACCTCCGACTTCGATGCCGTCACGTCGTGGATCAACTCCTTGCAGCAGGAGCCGACGACCAAGTCCAGCGGGTCATCCCTGGAGCGCGCCCTGCCGCAGCTCACTCAGGATCTGAAGTCCAGTTCGGAGAACACTCCCGAGGCGGCCAGGATCGTCTACATCCTGTCCGACGGGGAGGCCACGGACGACGGCGTGGGCGCCTCCGAGGCCAAGGCGGCCGGGGTGTCGTGGAGTCAGCTGAGTGCTGTGGTCGATGGCGGGGCCGTTCTCGGCTACGGGACGCCCGAGGGCGCTCACATGCGCGAATTCGAGGTCGGGCAGACCACCGCTCCTGATGATGAGCCCAAATACATCACGGAGCCCGGTACGAGCCAGCCGGCGGTGTCCGTACCTGATACCAAAGAGCTCCAGACCGTGGCCTCCGACATGGGGCTTCCCTATTTCCAGCGCACCGGCGGCAGTGATGATGTGCCGACGAAGGACTTCACCGATGTCAATGTCCAAGAGGTGTTCTCGGATGGGCGTGAGCGTTCGAACAGATACACGTATTTCACGTGGCCTCTCGGGCTCGCCGCCGCGGTGCTCCTCATCTGGGAGTTGGCTGCGCTGGTGCGCGCCGATCGGGCCGCTGCGCATGTGACCCGGCCCGCGGCCGACACAGGCCCGTCGGGAGACGCTGCTGGTGCTTCGGGCGGCTCTGCGCGGGGTGCCGCTGGTGCTGCCGGTGCTGTCGGTGCGCCGGGGGGCGGCGGGAGTATGCCGATTCCGGTTGCGGCTGTGCCGGGTGGGGCCGTGCCCGGGGCTGTGCCTGGAGGGGCCGTGCCCGGAGCGGTTGTGCCGGGCGGCATCGTTCCCGGAGGGGCTGTGCCGGGTGCGACTGCGCCTGGAGGAGCTGTGCCTGGAGGGGCCGTGCCCGGGTACGGCGGGAGTCGGGGCGTGCCCGGATCGGGAGCGCCCATGGGAGGAATGCGATGAGTGTGCCGCCAGTGCCCTCCGCGCCCGGGAGTGAGACCGGCGAGGGCGGGACCAACGAGATCAGCAGGGCTGACGAGGCCAACTGGACCGACGGCGTCACGGGGGGCGAGTCGAGCGCGCAGGCCGTCTCCGCGGCGGCTGATAAGTCTCATGATGGAGCGGAGGATCCGCGTCGCAAAGCGGCTCGGCTCCGCCGCAGGCGGCGTCTGCTCGCCTGGGGAGCGGCGCCGGCCCTGTTGGTGACGGCTGTGTCGGTCTGGATGGGCTTCATCTTCCTCATGACGATCATGGCCAATCGAGCGATTGTCGCCGAGGACTATCCCACGGCGGTGAGCCGTTATGGGACGGTGGCGAAGGTCGATCCCGTGCTGTCCACGTGGAGGGTCCATTACAACCTGGGGACGGCCCGCCTGCTGGCGGACGATGCTGATGGCGCTGTGACCGAGCTGGAGGAGGCTCTGACGACCGCGCCCAAGGCCGACATGGTCGAGGGGCAGCTGCCTGATGGGACATCCGCGCAGATCCGCGATCCCAAGGCGCCCGAGTGCCTGGTGCGCGTCAATCTCTACAGCGCCCACCTCTCACGCGCGCAGAATGCGTCCGACGCCGGCGACGAGGCAGGTGCCCAGGCGGCCAAGGACGAGGCGACGGTCGCTGCGGGGGAGTGCCCGGTCCCGCCTCCGTCCGATGATGCGTCCGATGACCAGTCGTCCCCGCCCAGTTCGGAGCCGTCGGATTCGCCGAGTCCGGATCCCTCGGAGGACCCCAGTTCCGAGCCGTCGGAGGACCCCAGTTCGGATTCCTCGGATGAGCCCAGCTCGGAGCCGACCGACTCGGAATCCTCGGCATCGCCGACTCCGACGCCGGGTGATTCGTCGAGCGATAGCAGCAGTAGTACGCCTTCGCCCTCCCCGTCACCCAGCGACGCCCAGCGCGGCAAGCTCGAAGACCGGAATGACCAGGCCAATGGCGGTCGTGAAGGTAAGAGCGGCGGTAACGGCCGTAAGTGGTGACTGGACCGACTGATCGCCGAGATCGGTCGTACTCCGCGTCGAGATCGGTCCGGTTCCGCGTCGAGATCGGTCGTACTCCGCGTCGAGATCGGTTCACTTCGGCTCCTGACGCGGCTTCCGGAAGCGCCTATCGATGCACCGACGTCCTCGGTATCTCGATGTACGGCGAAATCGATATGAGGTCGTCCGCCGCCGTTGAGGCGTGGTCGGCTCGATGGACCGGACATGCTGCGGCTGGGGGCGGGGCTTAACCGCCGTCGTCGGAGCGGTCTTGCTGGGGTCAGAGCGCTCCTGATGGGGAATGCCGGCGAGGCCTCAGGCATCGGCGTCTTGATTGGCGGGGCCGCCGCGCATGCTATAGCCGGTTGCGCCGGTATTGCCGGGCGGCTTCCCATGGATAAACATGGATAAGACGGCGAATATCCGCCTGCATATCCGTCGCGCGATGGGGCGGGGCTATAGCGATGAATGGCGACGGCATTAATGATGCAGGCTCTTGCCCTGGTGATGGCACTCGGCGGTGCGATCGGAGACCGACTGCCGTTGAGTCGATTCAGGGGATAGTTGAGGCCGTCGTTATTCTCAATGGTCTGCGTGCTGCGCGATTGTCGAGAATTACTGTGAGATGGACCGATCTCGAGGCGGAAGTGGACTGATCTCGGTGCGGAGTGCGACCGATCTCGAGGCGGAAATAAACCGATCTCGGCCCGGGGCTGGGCCGAGATCGGCGGATGAGAGTGTGCAGGCGAGGGCGTGAGCCGATCGCGTGCTGTTGATCAGGCCTGCGGCTTGGCGGAGAGCAGGTCGCGGATCTCGGTGAGGAGCTCGACGTCGGTGACCTCCTTGGCCTCCTCCTCGGCCTTCTCCCTGGCCAGGCGCTCCTTGACCTTGTTCATCGGCAGAACGATGGCGAAGTAGACGGCGGCGGCCACGAGCAGGAAGTTCACCACGGCAGTAATGATCGTACCGGGCTGGACGAACTCGGTGGCGCTCGCGGTGAGCTTGAACTGACCGACGGAGTCGAAGTTCGGCTGACCGACGACCTGGCTGATCATGGCCATGATGACATCGGTGATCGCCTTGACGATCGGCGAGAAGGCGGCACCGATGATGACGGCGACGGCGAGCTCGAGGGCGTTGCCCTGCGAAATGAACTCTTTGAATCCCTTGAGCATGGGAGTCCTTTCCTTGCTGGGCGAGGGCGAATTGAGGCCACTCGCGTGGAGGGTGGTTTGGAACCCGACAACCTGAAAGGGTTGCCGCCGCGGCACAGGTGGCACCGAAACAAGATTCAGGGGCTCAGTACGACACCAAGAGCGCCGTTTGTGGCCGCGCCAACAATAAGGCTAGCGTTTGCAGCAGGAACGGCAAGAGTTATAAGTGTGACCTTCCTCCCCGCTGCCCACTTGGTGTCCTCTCCTTCAGATGTAGAAAGAACCACGCGTGCATTGCGACATAAAACCTCCGTGCTAGGACTTACATTGAATGTGCTCGCGCTAGCAGAGCTGGGGGATTCGCCGGCTCCGGCAGGTCCAGGGGATTCGGCGGACTCGCTGGACCCGGCGGATTCGTTCGTCTCCCGGGGCGGGGCCTCGCCTATCACATCCACATGCGCTCCCGGTACGGCAAGTTGCGCCCCGACCTCCACGGGGACCTGTACGAGCCGCTCGTTGGCGGCCAGGTCGGCCGCGATCGCTGCGCTCGTCATCGAGGCTGTGAGCACTGTGCCCTTCTCCAGCTCGATCGCCGCGCGCGAGCCGATGACCTCGGAGCCTGCCATGCCGTCGGCGGGCAGGGCGCTGGACGGGATCAAGCGGGTCGCGAGGTCGTCGGCGGTAATGACCTCGCCCGCGCCGACCGTGCGCGCGATGACGAGCACCTCCTGGCCCGTCTCGGCTCCGGGGCGAAGCACGCTGAGAGCCAGGGCCGCAGCGGCGCCGAGGCACAGGGCGATCACGAGATGACGGTGCCGCCATAGGGTGAGGGACGGACGCCGCGCTCCGGGGCGGGAGCGTGTGTGCGGAGTGCGAGAGGACTTGTCGGGCGAGGGGCGGCTGCGTCGGAACATGCATTCAGAATGAGATCCCGGGCCGGCTGCCGCACGCGCGGTCATGAGTCCTGTGGACGGCTCCGCAAACCGTGCTCGCGGGTGATGCCTGTGGAGCCCGGGAGCACGCGAGCTGCTCCGATCCGGCGCTGACGGGTGGGCGTTCGCACGGATCTGCCTGCACTGATCGGGTGGTGCCCGGAAGCAGTGCCGGACCGGCCCCGTACCGACTCAGTAGGGCGTCTTGAGCCTCGCCGCTCCCGCTCGCTTCGGCTTCCGGCGGCGTCGGCTCCCGCTCGCTTCAGCTTCCGGCGGCGAAGGCCGAGCCCTCCAGTAGGAACCAGGCGTCCGGGGTGATGACGGCATCGACGATCTCATCATGCGGCTCGGTCGGCAGCGGTCCGGGGACGAGCTCGTCGTCGTACACCATTGCGAAGACGATGACGTCGTCACGGCGCAGCGGGAGCATCCGGTCGTACCAGCCCCCGCCCTGGCCGAGCCTGCGGCCACCGCGATCCACGGCCAGGGCCGGGATGATAAGGGCGTCGGCCCGGCTGATCGCCTCGGCGGGCAGGGCGTCGCCGCTGGGCTCGGGGGGGCGCCCCGGCGCCCGTTCCGCGAGGTCGCGCGACCCGCGGAAGTCTCCCCACGACCGCGCCAGATGCGGGCCGAGCACCGGCAGGAGGACCTCGATGTCCCTCTCCACCAAGTGGTCGAGCAGTTGCCGGGTGCAGGGCTCGTGCCCGACCGAGACGTATGCGGCGACGCTTCTGGCTCCGCCGAGGGCTTCGAGGGCGCGCTCGGTGAATGCTCTGCACACGGAGCTGTGCCCGTGCCCGCTGTGACGATGCCGGGATCGTCGGTGAGAGCGCAGGACCGTGCGCAGCTGCTCTTTGGCATCTTCGGCTCCCAGTGATGCGGTATCGGGCAGAGCGACGGTCTCGGCGGGTGAGTAAGAGGGGGTGGAGGCTCGTGAGGCTGGTGCGGACGTGGTTGTGATCGCGGCGATGGTCGCGGAGTCGGTCATGGAGTCCTCTTCGCAGACTGCGGGAGCGGGGCAGAGGCAATGATATCTCCAATCAGCTCCCATTATCCTCAATATTCTCAACTGTTCCCGGTCGTCTGCCGGTCCGCCGATTCCCCTGTCGAGGGGCAGGGGAGAGCAGGGGCAGGACACGGTCGGCTTGCGATCGCTTCTCGTTCGGCGGGCCGGTCTGAGGGTGGAGGATGCATGCGCGTAGCCTGGGGCGCACTGGCCCGGGTCCAACCAGGTTCCGGCAGGACACGGAGGAGCCCAATCATGCGCACCGTTGCCGAGCACCTGGCCGCGTGCCTCGAGATCGCCAGGCCGGCCGCGCCGCTGGACGTCGTCCTGCTCGACGCCGTCGGCTGCGTGCTGGCCGAGGACATCATCGCGGACATCGATCTGCCGAGCGCCGATCTGGCGGGACTGGACGGCTATGCCGTGATGAGCGCGGGCCTCGCCGGGGCCGCCGAGGCGACGCCGGTGGCATTGGAGGTCATGGACGCCGTACGCGCGGGGGACGTGCGCCCGACTCGGCTCGTGCCCGGAGCCGCCGTCCTGATCGACTCGGGTGCGCCTATGCCGCTGGGGGCCGACGCCGTCGTGCCCTGGATGCTCACCGACCGCGGGCAGTCCCGGGTGCAGGTCCGCGCCGCCGTCAGCGCCGGCCAGAACGTGCGGCGCCGAGCCGGAGACGTCGCCGCCGGGACGACGGTACTGCCGCGGGGCTCGCGCGTCTCGGCCCGCCAGATCGCCCTGCTGGCCGGTATCGGGCGCTACCGTGTCAAGGTCATGCCGGCGCCCCGGGTCGTCATCGTCTCGATCGGCGACGAGCTGGTCGAGCCGGGCCAGCCGCGAGATCCGGGTGATGTCTTCGACGCCAACGGCCACGCCCTGGCCTCGGCCGTCACCGACGCCGGCGGCCGGGCCTTCCGCGTGGCCGCCGTGCCGGACGAGCTGAGCGCCCTGGCCGAGACCATCGAGGATCAGCTCGTGCGCGCCGATCTCGTCATCACCACCGGCGGCCTGAGCGCCGGTCAGGGGGACACGGTCAAGGACGTCCTGGCCCCGCTGGGCTCGGTGCGCTTCGACGCCGTCGCCATGGTGCCGGGCCGTCAACTGGGGCTCGGCACCGTCGAGGACACTCCGATCTTCTGCCTGCCGGGGGACCCGGTGACCGCGCAGATCGCCTTCGAGACCTTCGTGCGCCCGGTGCTGCGGCAGATCGCGGGCCGGCGGAACCTGCACAGGTCCTCGCTGCCGGCGTCGATCTCGACGGGCTGGCACTCGCCGCCCGGCAAGCGCGAATTCGTCCCGGTCCGCCTGACCGGCTCGCCGTCGCGCGGTTACACGGCGGTGCCGACCTCCCCGCCCGGCGCGACCCGGCTGCTCGGTCTGGCGCGCGCCAATGCGATCGCGGTCGTGCCGGAGACCACTCACACGGTCGTGGCCGGGGAGACGCTGCACTGCCTGCTGCTGGACGCCTGAGCCGTGCTCCATTCCCTGGGGGCCGGGGTGCGGGCCGCATTCCTGTTGCAACGAGCGCGCAGGCAGCGGTTCGCCTGGCCGGTGACGCTGACGACTCCGGCGGTCGCATCGCGCGGGCTCGCCGGCGGAGCCGAGACGGTCGTCCTGCGTGCGATACGGCGCACGGATGCGCAGGCGTGGTATGCGCTGCGCCTGGCCGACGCCGCGCGACTATCGCCGTGGGAGGCGACTCTGCCGGCGGGCAGTCCCGAGACCCTGCGGTCCTTCTCGACGTATGCGCGCGAGCAGAACCGGCTGGCGCACAGGGGGATGGCCATGCCCTTCATCGTCGAGGTCGATGGCGCGCTCGCCGGCCAGGTGACGGCCGCGCCGATTCACTGGGATGCGTTGTCCTCGGCGAGCGTGGGCTATTGGATCGGCAGTCGCTGGGAGGGGCGGGGCGTGATGGCCCTGTCCGTGGCGATGGTCCTTGATCATCTGCTGGGGCCCGAGGTGGGGCTGCATCGGGTTGAGATCAACGTCCGGCCGGAGAACGCGCGCAGTCTCGCGCTGTGCCGGCGCCTGGGGCTGCGCGAGGAGGGCCTGCGCCGGGGGCTGATGAATATCGATGGCGCCTGGGCGGACCACCTGAGTTTCGCGGTCGTGGCGGAGGAGGTCGCGGACGGGCCCGGATTCGTGCAGCGCCTGAGGCGAATGTGACTATTGATATTCAAGGGGTGAAAGTGGTGTTTAAGATTGCGATTTCAGTCCCCCTTGCGCCAACACGCCGCGGTATCTGTTTACAAGGGATACCCCCGCCTGCATACGGTTGAGTCGTGGGAATCGAAGTGTGGGTGCTGGTGGCGCTCGTGGCGATTCTCGCCGTGTACCTTCTGCCATTCCTGGTCGGACGTCGAGAGGTGATGCGCCTGTCCAACGCCGAGGATCGCTACTCATCCGAGCTGCGGGTTCTGGCCACGGGCGATGCCGTCGCCTCCGAATCCTCCGATGAGGCCTGCGTCAGCAGTGGGCGCGCGCAGATCTTTCGACGTCGACCGGAGGTCAAGGCCATGAACAGGCCCGCAGTGAGAAACGTGCGAGCGCTGCGCATTGAGCGTGAACTGACCCGTGCGCGTCAGGCCCACGGCGAGGCGCGCGAGCGTCGCCGTGTTGCCGCATCCCATCGTGCTGCCGTCGCCTGCACCCTGGTGGGCATCATGCTCGGCCTGGTGGCGGTGTGTGTGCTGACGGCTCTGCCGTGGTTGAGCATCGCCGTTCCCGGGGCCCTTCTGATGGTGTCGATGGGCGCGGGGCGCCGTGCCGCGCGCGCCTCGGCCGAGCTCGATCGGAATGAGCGGCGTCGGATCGCCGATCTTGAGAATGAGCTGACCGATCTGACTGGCGAGCGGTCCGTCGCTGCGACGCCGGTCTGGCCCATCAAGCCGAAGGATCTGCGGGAGGCCGAGCCGGAGGAGGCCGAATCGACGGCGGCTGAGGTCGCGGCTAAGCCGGCTGCCGCTAAGTCGGCCGCCGCGGCTCGTGCCGATGAGCGGGCCGATCGCTTCTCGGCCGGGGGCGACAGGAAGGCGGCCGTCGTCGGCGGGACGTCCTCGAAGAGGCGTTCGGCGTCTGCGACGCCCGCCGCTGAGGCGGCGCGATCGGCATCGGTCGGCCGGACGCGGGCGTCCGCTGGGGAGACGGATGCTCACGCAGAGGCTCGCACGGAGACCTCCACGGACAGGGCCGGGAAGGGCCGGGGCGGGGCTGCTGTGCGGCCTGTCTCCGAGCCCTCTGCTCGGGTGTCCGAGGAGGGGCGGCTGGTCGAGCGCGAGTCGGTGAGCGCGGTCGAGGCGGTTGAGGCGTTGGCGTCGTCAGTGTCATCGACGAGCGAGGAACGGGCTGCTCGGTCGGTGGACTCGAGTCCTGTGGCGGACCGGGAGGCTGCTGAGCCAGCTGAGTCTGCTGAGACGGCGGCGGAGCGATCTGCAGCCGCCAGTGAGATCAGTGAGGGAGCTGCGGCGCAGCGCGCCCTCATGGCCGTGGCGTGGCCGGTCTCCGAGGTGGAGGGCGAGGACGACGCCGCGACGCGGCGGGCCGCCTTGGGCACGTCGGCCGGGCTGGGCCGGAATGGGGCGTCCACGCGGAAGCCTGCTGCGTCTGCTGGGGCTGCCGGGTCTGCGGCGTCCGAGGAGGCCGCGCCTGCGACTCCGCCGCAGGGGTGGAGGCCGGTTCATGTGCCGGCTCCCACGTACACGCTTGCGGCCCGTGCGCCGCGGCGCGCGTTGGAGGACCTGGAGGAGACGTCCTTCCCCTCCGCGCCCGTGCCTGAGCGGCCGACGAGCGTGCGCCGGTTGCCGACCGAGGGCGTGGAGAATGAGGAGATCGAGTTCCACCCCATCGACCTCGACGCGGTCCTGGAGAAGCGCCGCGCAGCCGGCGCCTGAGGCAGGTACGGGCGCGGCGGCGCAGCGGGTGTTGGCTGCGTTGCCCGGCGTTGGTTCGGCCCGTGGTCGTCCGGTCCGACGTCTACCCAGCCCGGCGGCGGTGTTGCGGTTCACGGGGTGCCGGGTTGCGTGCACTGACCGCTGCGGTGCTACGATCATCTCGCACTTGGGGCTATGGCGCAGTTGGTAGCGCGTCTCGTTCGCAATGAGAAGGTCGGGGGTTCGAATCCCCCTAGCTCCACCGAAATTTTCGTATCCCTTCACCGAGATCGGTCGTACTCCGGCTCGAGATCGGTCGCAATCCGCATCGAGATTATGGTGTCTCGGATGTGGTGACTCGGGCGCCTGCCCGGGCTTCGTTGTTCCCGCTCGGACACGCCCTGAAGCACCGAGCAAGATCCCGTGACCGCACGCCCGTGCGCCTCAGCCACCCTGGACGTGGTTATCTGTTCGAGTGTCCAGATTCGGGACAAACGTGCCCGAAGCCTCCCGATGTCCAGTATAGACCGTTGAAATCATGCGGTTTTCTCAGGCGCAACGGAGGCGCCCGGCCTTGTTTGTCGCGGATCGTGACAACTTCGACCTTGGCCATTCCCGGCGGCCGGTTGAGTACTGGCCGTGCATCGTTCACCGGATTCAGGGCCACGGCGGGCGGACCGGGCTTGAGGATGCTCGAGAACTCCACCTGCAGCCAGGCCAACGATCAGGCCTCCCTCGGGTGCGCTTGCCCGTCGTCTCGGAAGCGGAGTCAGACGTGTCAGTGGCTCCTGGGAGACTGGTCGTGTCGCAGAAGGGAGAGAAGAATGCTTGATGCGGTGAAGGCGCTTCCGGAAGTCCTGAAGAACTGGAAGACCAACAAAGACATCATGTTCCAGTGGGTCGCATGTGCGGCGGCCCTGATTACGGTGGCTTCCTGGATCAAGGATCAGCGTCCCAGCGAAGTCATTGCCGAGGTGCTGCGCCTGGTGGGTGCGCGCTCGGCGTCTGATTTTTTCCTGTCCGGACTCCCTCCCGTGTTGGCGCGCCTGAACCTGGATGCACAGCACATTGTTGAGATACTCGCGGCTCTGCTTCTGATCGTCATGTTGTCCGGGCCCTTGTACAACGCGTGGAGGGATGACTGGAATGTTGATCTTCAGGTTCAAGCGCTGCTCGGTGCGCGAGCTCCCGGCACTTTCTGGCTTCTTCTCATGGTCGCCGGACAGTTCGGCCCCCTCGACTGGGTTCTTTCGTTAACACGTTACATCGAGGATGCGGTGATCGTTGTGGTCATTATAGCGATGATCGTACAGGGTCTCATCTGCCTGCTTCGCCGCCGGATCGGGAACGACCACTTATTCGCTCGGACAAGCTCCTGGATAAATTGGGCTCTGTATCGGGCTGGTGTAATACTGCTCATGTCAGTGCTTAGCATTGCCGTAGCTGCGATCGGTCCTATGGCCGGAGTCATCTCATGGCTGGCGTCTACGGAATCAGATGCGTATCGAGATATGAAACTTCGTAATGCGCGTGAGCGGTTCGAACGCCGGAAGCCGGATGGTGCTGTGCAGGTCCCTAAAGCAATATCACGTCCCGGGTCAAATTCCGAGTCCGAGTTCGGCAGAAGCGAGTAGTAGGGCCGTCTGACGCGCGACTAGCAGTAGATCGTTCTCGGGGCTCAGCAGTGTACGTCGCTGGAGGCTTCGAGTTGGTCGGATACTCGGCGCGGCGCTCGGCGTATCTGACCGGCTCCGGCCTGGGTGAGGCTCTTGGCGCCATCGGCGGTATCAAGGCGCAGCTCGATCTGTTCGGCGGAGCTCACTGAATGGCCGTTGTTCACACCAGGGGCTTTTTCGGTTTTCGCCGCCCCTGTGCGGGGCGTCATTGGACCACCGGGCGATGGCGAGGCGGATACGCGGTCTCGGTAGGCTTGTTGTCGTGTCGATCAGCCCGGTTCGTGATGCCGATGCCGCTCGCGCGGTCGAATATGCGAGCCTGCTTGGGGGCATTGAGCACACCGCGGTGAGTGATCGGGAGACCGTGCTGGCGTGGGCCGAAGCCGTCTCGGGGCTGATCGTCGACGTGGGCCGCGGTCCGGGCCAGTGCACCGGTTACCTGGCCGGCCACCACGCGGACATTGAGGGAGTAGACCCGGTTCCCGAGTTCATCGAGATTGCTCGCACGACCTATCCCGGCGTCGCCTATTGGCCAGGGCCTGCGATCAGTGCGTCTGCGATGTGAGGGCCAGAACGAGTGGGGCGCTGTCTTCGGACAACACGGGATGTCCCGGATAGTGCTCGACGTGGAGCCCCGTTGATTCGCGGCCGTCAGCCAGTAGGAACTCGACCATCTCCGCCAGCCAGGACCGCTCCTCACCTGCTCCCTCAAAACAAAGTGTTCCATCATGGACTTTGATGGTGAGGATGCTGGCGTCGATCGAGCGCCACACGAACCCGATGATCGGAGGCACGTCTTCCTGCTGTTCGCAGTTGCACGGAAGCATGCCCACAGGGTTGCCCAGCCAGTTGAGCAGTTCGAGAAAACCTTCCCGAGTACCATGGATGAAAACCTCGGGGAGGATTGTATTCCGGGCGATGACGAGTCGATTCGTCGTGTGTTTGTCGGTGCTCACGGGATGTCTCCAGGGCGAATGGTGGAATTGTTGAATCTGGGGTGGGGAGTTTATGAGGGATTGGCGGGTTTGAGCGGCCACGGGTCGGCTGCTTCCTGTGGCCATGGTGCTGTGATGGCGAGGAGGGAGCCCGTGTGGGATACGGTGACGTCAGCGGTTGTCAAGGGTTAGCCGTCGCCAAGCCGGATGATGAGGCGTTGTTTGCTCACCGAACCGGCGAGTGGGGGGGGCATGTCCAGTCTTTGGTTGGCTGGTTCCCGGTAGTCCGAGGCCACGGTCCACGGCCACATGTTGCGTGCGATCGTGGCTGTGCCTGGGCGGGCGGAGCCTCGGTTATGTTTCATTGCTTGTCGTCTGTGTGCGGCAGTTTGATGACCACGAATCCGATCGGCGCTCCGGTGTTGGTGGCGATGGACTCGTTGGATGCTCTGAGGGTATATTTCAAACCTGATCCTGTTCGGTACGGTTATACTATGAGTTTGGATTATTTAATGCTCAGCGATGGTAATGTCTATTGTCTCGTATGTGGCTATCTTCCGTCTGATCCACCGTGGGGACTGAGTGGCCGATCCCCCTCGTTCGAGGTTTGTCCTTGCTGCGGTGTTGAGTGGGGTTATGAGGACTCTTCACCGGCCAGTGTTGTGTGTTATCGAGGTCGTTGGCTTGCGGACGGAGCTGCGTGGCAGGACAAGCGGACACCAAATGATGGACTGGATGTGGAAGCCCGATTGACAAGGATAATTCGAGGGCAAGAGCAACGGCGCTGACGACAGTGACGGTGAGTGTCGGCCTGTGGCTGACTGGAACATTGTGGCTCCGTTGTGCTGCTCTAGGGGCCGGCTGCCGCGCCCGAAGGGGGTGCACCCATTCTGGTGCGGTGGGGGCGCCGGTGAGAACGCTAGTGGCGATCCGCGTGAACAAGGGAACAGCGGATCGCTTGAGAAGAGCTCCAACCACCGACCATCTGGCAGGCGGGGTGCCGGGGCGGCTGTCGTCACACAGCTCTGCGGAGGGCCCCTTCCAGCGCCTCATGTGGGCTCAGCGGTCTCAACCCGCTCCAAGAGGGCTTTCACGTCGGCGTTGTCGAGGATGAAGGGACGCAACAGGCCGCGTAGCGTCTGCCCGCCGTCCTCGCGAGCCAACTGGACGAGTTTCGAGTCCTGGGCAAGTTTCCGCAGCACAACCGATTGCTCCGGACGGTTCCGCCACAGCAGCCAGGCCTGTGGATCGGAGCTTCCGGCTTGCCGTCGATGCTCACTTCGTCGCTGCTGCTCGACTAACGCCTGCACGTGTAAGTCGATCACGATGGGCGACTGCCACACCAGTGGGTCGTTGGGCTCGTCGGCGAATCTCGCTTCATGCAGAGCCTTCACCAACGCAGCCACTTCCGCATCCGAGCATTCTTCCCAGACGATCACGAGAGCCTCCTAGAAATGATTCTGGCTAGCGAAGGGATGCGGTCTATTGTAAAGAGTAATTCCGTGTCGAGAATCGCTTCGTCGTCATAGTTCATACTTCGGCGCCCTGAGGGTTATTCGTGGGCCTCTAGTGTCGCTCCCGAGGGGGTGGTTGATGGGGTTGTTGGGCTGGATGTGTCCAAAACGGAGGGGATTAAAGCCTCGGTGGCGTGGGTGTCTCCAAGAAACCGTGCGATGGCCTGGTGTTTTCGTTGTGTTTCCGGTGTGCTTCGGTGTCGCGCTGCATGGTGCCCGGGCTGATCTCCTCCGTTTTGGACACCTGGCACCCTCACTGCGCCGTACCGGCACCAGAGTCAGGGTTGTCTCCGGGGCGCGGCGGGCTGGTGTGGAGCCCTTAGGCCTTGTCGTGGACGAGGGCTTGCGCCGCCAACGCGGGTGCGGGGCTGATCATGAGGGGCGGGGTCTCATCATCAGGGACGGAAGGCGGCGTTCGAGGCCGCCAGCGACTCGCTCCGTCGGGAGGTCGCCTCGCAAGGCATCCAGGTCGTCATCGTGCAGCTCGGCGGGGTGCAGACTCCGATGGCGGACCGCAGCGGACCGCTCTCCCATGAGATTGCGGACTCCCTGAACGCCGAGCATAAGGCGCTCTATGGTCCGCTGATCTCGAGAACCGTCGCAACGCAGACGTCGTTCCTGCAGCACGCCATCCCCGCCGAGCGCGCTGCGGCCAAGATCGTGAAGGTCGCTACGGTGAAGCGGCCCCGCCCCCGATACTCACTCGGTATGGATGCCGCGTTCACCCTTCCTCTCAACTGCATCCTTCCCACTCGCCTCATGGATCGAGTGCTCACCCGCTGACGGAGTCAGGAGGAAAGGAGGGGCCGCACGACCTCCGAGATGTTCGGCTTCCCCTGCAGCAGGAGGACTTTTATATAGGGCATCGACGCTACTGGCGGCTTCGCCAGGGAGGCCCGCTAGGGGCGGGCTCGTCTCGGCGTCCATCTTGTTGGTGCGCTGTTCAGGCGTCCAGTGGGGTCAGGACGGCGATCGTCCACTTATCGCCGTTGCGCACGAGCTGGTACATGCTCCGCTCGTCCGGGGCGCCGCCGTGGTGGTGCCAGCTCACATCGGCCCAGATGCTGTGCCCGGTCGCTGCGACGACCTCCATCGCGGCATCGCTCCTGGAGACGCCCTCGTACTGGCCGAAGGCCCCGGCGAAGAACTCCTCGGTCTGGCGAGCATCGGACACGGCGATGGCCTGCTCCGGGAACTCGATCAGTGCGGGCACCGCGTAATGCTCGGCGATCGCCTGCGCGTCGCGATCGAGCAGGGCGCGGGTGTAGGAGTCGAAGAATTCCCGGGCGACGATGTCGTGGCTCTCGTGGTTCTCATGGATCTTGTGGCTCATGACAGCCACACTATGCAGATACCCTGACACGCCTATGTCATGGTTACTCTGGTGTTCGTGAATCAATCCCCTGGACAGGCGGCGGCCGCGTCTCGTGACTCCCATCTGACTCTGCGGCGAGTCGAGCGCCAGCAGTACCTCATCGAACGGTTGCACGCGAGCCGGACCAGGCTCACCCACGGGCGTCTCGCCGACGAACTCGGCGTCACCGAACGCACCATTGCCCGCGACATCGAGCGCCTGATCCATTCCGGAGTCCCGATCATCGCGGTCCCGGGCCGCGGAGGGGGCGTCGCGATCGAGAACGACGCCCCCGTCGGACCGATCGAACTGGACCTGCCCGAGATCGCCGCCCTCATGGCCAGTCTGGCTGCCGTGGGCCCCACGGTCAGCGCCTCCGCGGCCTCCGCCATGAACAAGCTCGCCGCGGCGTTGAGCCCACAGTGCTGACCCCATCAACCACGGGCGCGCCGCGGCAGCGCAGACCCCCTGCTGTCGTCGAGGGCACTACAACGAGCGCGACGCACGCATCCTCGTGATGCTGCGCTCCATCCTCGGCATTGAGGAGAGTCGGTATCGACGACGATTTCATCAGGATCGGAGGTGATTTGCTGACGGCCGTGCATCTGGCCAACTCGATCCAGCGGGAGATGCCCGCGCGGATCTCGATTCGCGATGTGTTCGGCCACTCGACGGCGCGTCAGCTGCCCGACCGTCGCGGACAGCGTCGGAACCGACGTCGAAGGAAGAGGGCGAGATCTAGCTTCTGCCCCGTGTTCTGAGCCTGGTTCATGATTGTAAGGTAAGGCATGGCTTTTTGCGGATGTCCCAGGAGTCTGCTGGTGCTGGCGGACGAGGAGCGTGAGGCGCCGGCGCGGCGAGCGCGTGGGCGGAAATCTGGCGGCGGTTCGCGGTGCGCTCGAAGATAGGCGACGGGTGCACTGGGCTGTCGGGCTCAGGGCGACGACCTGTGTTCCCGCTGACGCCGGGTCCGCTCGAGAAGCGTGCTCACGACTGCTTTCGTCGGTACCGCAGGCCCTGGGCCCCTTGCAGTTGCTTCCGCCTCGCTTCCACGGTCCGGCCACCGCTCAGTCCGGGCCGTCGAGAAAAACCTTTGTAACCGGATCTGGGCCTGAACCGAGAACCCGAACTCGCTCGTGCGAACCAGAACCACGGGACAGGGCCTTACTGCATCCGGCCGGTCGATGGGCGGAACGACCAATGCATGACACGGGGCTCGTCATGTTCTTTCCGGTCGCCTTGGACCTCATCGCCAGCCCCGATAAGAGCTTCACGAACCGCCTGAGCGCAGCAACAGAAAGAGTAAGGAGCAGTCATGAGTCAGACACCGCAGGAACAGACGACCGCCCAGCCGAACCGACGGATGACCATCGTCGACTTCATGACGATCGGCATCTTCTTCGTCATCAACATGGTGGTCGGGGTGATCATCGCGTTCATCGGCATCACGCCCATCACCTACGTGATGATCACCCCGCTGCAAGCGATCATCCTGGGCATCCCGATGATGCTGTTCTTCTCCAAGGTCCGCAAACCGGGCATGCTGCTCGTGTTCGAGATCCTGACCGGTCTGGTGAGCATCCTCCTGGGGCTCGGCCCCTTCGTCCTCGTCAGCGGCGTGATCATGGCCCTGATTGGGGAGTTCGTGCTGTACACCGGCGGCTACACGAGCGCCAAGCGCAGCGTGATCGCCTATGCCCTGATGTCGCTGACCTCGACGGCCACCTACATCCCGCTGTTCTTCGCGACGGAGAGCTATCTGGCTTCCGACGTCAAGGGCAGGTACGGGGACGACTACCTGCAGGGCCTGACGGAGATCGGACACATGAGCTGGGTGTTCGCGGTGATCATCGTCGGCACCTTCCTGTGCGGAATCCTCGGCGGACTGCTTGGGCAGCGAATCTTCAACAAGCACTTCCGCCGCGCGGGCATCGTCTGATGCCACTGACCCTGCCGGGCTTGGGGAGACGGACCGCAGGACTGCAGCTGGACCCTCGTACCAAGGTGCTGGTCGTGCTGGTCGTCTCCGGGATTCTCCTATCCCCGTCGGGGATGGGGACGAGCGTCGGCGCAGGGATGCGCTGGTTCCTGATTGCTCTGCCCTGCATCTTGTTCATGGCCTCGGGACTGGTGGTCGCCGGGCTGCGCTACGTGGTGAGCTACGCGATCATGGCCGGAGTGCCGCAGCTGGTATGGCGATTCACGCAGTCAGGCAACTGGGATCACGGAGTTCCCGGCATCCTCCTGGCCTGGCTGGGTGGTCTCTCGCTCATCCTGCCCGGCACGACCTGCTGCTGGTACACCCTGCGCATCACCTCTGCCAGCGAGTTCATCGCCGCGATGCAGCGCATGCGCTGTCCCGACGCGCTGACGATCCCGGCGGCCATCATCTTCCGCTTCTTCCCGACCATCGGGGAGGAGTACCGCGATATCAAGACGGCGATGCGGATGCGCGGGATCTCGGGCCTCCGCAACCCGGTCGCCATGTTGGAGTACCGTTTCGTGCCCCTGCTGGTCTCGGTCGTCAGCATCGGCAACGAGCTGTCCATGTCCGCCGTGACCAGGGCGCTGGGATCGGGGCGCAGGAGGACGACCATCTGCACCATCGGGTTCCGGGTCGCGGACGGCGTGCTCATCGGGCTGCTGAGCGCGTGTCTGGTCATCATGATCATGGGAAGGACGTCAGCGGCATGATCGAGTTGCGCAACGTGACGATGTCCTACGGCCAGGACTCCACCGAACCGGTGCTCCACGACGTGAACCTGCAGGTGGGGCGCGGTGAGCTGGTCCTGCTGTGCGGTGAGTCGAGCTGCGGCAAGACCAGCCTGCTGCGGCTCCTCAACGGCGTGGCGCGGTATTTCTTCGACGCTCGGATCTCGGGCGAGGTGCTGCTCGACTCACAGCCGATCATCAACGCCGAGGCCCACGACATCGCCCAGACCGTCGGGTCGGTGTTCCAGAACCCCAAGTCCCAGTTCTTCACCCTTGACGTGACCAGCGAGCTGGCCTTCGGATGCGAGAACCTGGGGGTAGAGCCGGCTCGGATCGAGCAGCGCATCGCCGAGGTCGCCCGGGAATTCAGCATGGAGGATCTGGTGAGCAGACAACTCGTCGAGTTGTCCGGGGGGCAGAAGCAGAAGGTGGCATGTGCGGCCGTGGCCGCCATGCAGCCCCACGTGCTCCTGCTGGACGAGCCCTCCTCGAACCTTGATATGGCTGCCATCGGCGAGTTGCGGGAGATCGTGGCCCGGTGGAAGCAGCAGGGGCGCACGGTGATGGTCGCCGAGCATCGCCTGTACTACCTCGCGGATCTGGTCGATCGGGTCGTCTACATGGACCGCGGCCGCATCGCCCGGGAGTTCACCGGTGAGCAGTTCCGCTCCCTGAACGACCACGACCTGCAGGAACTCGGGCTCCGGTCCACCCATCCGGTTCCCGAGCCCGTCAGCGCTCCCGCGACCAGCGCCGGTGAGGTGGTCAGTGAGGTGGTCGTGGACTCCTTCGCCTTCCGGTATCCGAAGGCGCCCCGCCTCGCCATGGACATCGAGCACCTGGTGCTGCCCGAGGCCCAGGTGATCGGTGTCGTGGGGCGCAACGGTGCGGGCAAGACCACCTTCGTGCGTTCGCTGACGGGCCTGGAGCCGCGATCGAGGGGGACCCTGCGCCTGGCGGGCGCCGAGCTGTCCAGGCCCAAGCAGCGCCTGCGGCACTCCTACCTCGTGATGCAGGACGTCAACCATCAGCTGTTCGGCGAGAGCGTCGACGCCGACGTGGCGATCGGGGCCGATGCCGATGGTGAGCGTCAGAAGGCGCATATCACCGAGGTTCTGGCGGCGCTCAACCTCGAGGACAAGCGCGAGCGCCATCCGATGTCCCTGTCAGGGGGCGAGCGCCAACGCGTGGCCATCGCATCGGCGCTGGTGTGCGGTCGTGAGGTGATCGTCTTCGACGAGCCCACGAGCGGTCTGGACCTGCGCCACATGAAGCAGGTCGCCCTGCAGCTGGAGGACCTCGCCCGGCAGGGCAGGACCGTTCTCGTGGTGACCCACGACGTCGAGCTGCTGGCCGAGTGCTGTGACTTCCTGCTGCTCATCGACGAGGGCGAGGCGGCGATCGCCGAGCCCTGTGACGGCGACGTGCTGCGCCGCGCGGTGAAGTTCCTCGCCGGTGATGGGCCCGAAGCACTTGAATTGCCCAGGTAAGTCTAAGCTAAGATATTTGCTGTTCTTGGCACGCGCCCGCATGACGAGGCTGCTGCCAGCTCCCCTCCCTGACCCTGTCTCCCCTGCGCATATGTTGGAAGGAACGTACATGTCCGACCCCGACGCAATCCCCTCATCGAATGAAGTCGCGCTGCGCGTGCGCGATCTCTGCAAGACCTTCGGCAAAGGCACCAAGGCCAAGGAAGTGCTCAAGGGCCTCAGCTTCGACGTCCGCCCCGCTCAGGTGGTGTCGCTGCTGGGAGCCAATGGCGCCGGCAAGACGACGTTGGTGAATATCGCCTCCACACTGATGAAGCCCACCTCGGGGACGATCACCGTGTGCGGTGCGGATGTCGTGTCCCAGCCCAGACAAGTGCGCCGGCACATCTCCCTGACCGGTCAGTTCGCCGCCGTTGACGGGGAGCTGACCGGCAAGGAGAACCTCGTCTTCTTCGCGCGCCTCAACGGCTTCGGGCGGGCCGCTGCCGCCGAGCGCGCGGATGAGCTGCTGGACAGGTTCCGGCTCGCGGATGCGGGCGACCAGCGCGCGGCCAAGTACTCCGGGGGCATGAGGCGGCGGCTCGACATCGCGGCCTCGCTGATCGTCGAACCGCAGCTGCTGTTCCTCGATGAGCCCACGACGGGCCTCGACCCGCTGTCGCGCCGGGAGTTGTGGGAGATGGTCGAGGAGCTGCGGGGCCAGGGCGTTGCCATCCTGCTCACGACGCAGTACCTCGATGAGGCGGAGCGCCTGTCCGACGACATCGTCGTCCTGCGCGAGGGCCGCAAGGTCTCGCAGGGATCTCCCTCCGAGCTGCGACGCCGGTTCGGCGCGCCGATCTGCAGGATCGCGCTTGACGACGCGACGCTGGCCCGGCGAGTCGCCGAGAGCGTTCTCCCCGGGGCGCTCGGCCACCCGCATGACGATTTCACGGTCGACGCGCTGGAGGTCTCATTCGTCGCTCATGGCGGCACAGAGGACCTCGTCTCGGCCACCCGGGCGATCACCTCCGCGGGTCTTGAGGTCGTCTCGGTCTCCCTGACCCCGCCATCCCTGGATGACGTGTTCCTCGGTACGGCCTTCGCATCCGCTGCCGGCTCTGCCGACTCCGCCGGCCCTGCCGAGTCGGCTGAGGAGAACGGATCATGACGGTCTTCGCGCAGCGGGTCACCGACAGGAGGCCGTCGAGCGCGCGTGCCCTTGCGGGGGCCGTGCAGCGCAACAACCTCCGTCTTCGCCGCAACAGCGCCTCCCTGGTGTCCGCCCTGGTGATCCCCGGGATGTCGATGCTCGCCTTCTGGATCGTGTTCGGGCATGCGGCCAGCGCGTTGGGATTCGACTACGCCTTGTTCCTGATGGCGGCCTCGATGTTCCAGGCGGTGATGTTCACCGCCGGCGGCTCGTCCATGGCGCTGGCCGTGGACATGGAGAGCGGACTGCTCGCCCGTCTGCGGGCCATGCCCATCCGGGCCATGGTGGCCGTGGGCGGACGAATGATCACCGACCTGCTGCGCGCGTTGCTGTCGGTGGGGGCGATCGTGGTCATCGGTCTTATCTGCGGCGCGAAGCCCGACAGCGTCGGTGGTCTTCTGCTGTCGTGCCTCACCGCACTGCTGATGGGGCAGGTCCTGGTGCTCGCCTTCTGCGGGCTGGCACTGAGAACTCGTCATCCCGTTCAGACGGCCGGCCTGATCCAGGGCGTCGAGATGCCGCTGCTGATGCTGTCCACCGCATTCATCCCCATCGCCGCCCTGCCCGACTGGCTGGAGCCGATTATCAGGCACATGCCGTTCTCGGTGATGATTGATACGAACCGTGCCCTCCTGGGCGGCCTCACCCCGGGTGATGAGGGCTGGGAGGCGCTGGCCTGGCTGGCGATCGGACTGATACTCGGCGTCTGGTGGGTATCCGGAGCATTCAGGAGGCAAGCATGAGCGATCGGGAAGCCCTGCGCATCGGTTGGTCGCGCGCGGTCGGGGTGCATGCCGGGCGCCTGCTGAGGCGGTGGCTGCGCTCGCCGCCCTCGGTCGTGTCCACCTTGGTGATGCCGGTCGTGATGCTGGTCATCCTCAAGGTTATGTTCTCCGGGATGGTGGAGCAGTTCAGCGGCGCGCCGATGAACATGACCGCGGTGTGCGTGATGGTCGCGGTCTCTCAGGCGTTCACGGCCGCTCTCATGGGGGCGGGGAGCATCGTCCAGGAGCGCCACGACGGTCTGCCCGACAGGCTGGCGACGCTCCCCGGCAACCAGTCCACCGGCATGATCGGGCGAATCCTCGCCGAGTCCGTGACCGCGTTCGTCTCGATGGTCGCGGCTGTCATCATCGGATTGGTCTACGGCGCCGACTTCCGCACGGCCACCGGTCTGGTGGGAACTCTCGTGGTACTGGCCGTGGTGTCCGTGGCCGCTGGAGCCGTGGGCGTCATGCTCGGATTCGTGGTGGACACCCCCCAGGGCGCGGTGAGCTTCGCGCCCCTGGTCATGGCGGCCATGTTCTTCAGCACCGCGATGATGCCGCGCGACATGTATGCGGAGGTGCTGCGGCCCATCGTCGATGTGTCCCCGTTGACCGCGGTGACCGAGCTGTCGGACGGGCTGATCAACGACCGGGTGGTCGCCGGGGATATCGTCCTGTTCGTGGGCTGGTTCGCGGGGCTGATCATCTTCAGCCTGGTGATTCTGGCCCGCAAGACCGTTGGATCGCGCCGGTAGTCCTCCTCTGACTGCTTAATAGCCCTGAATACCCTGAATCCCTTGAATGTGAGTGTCTGAGTGTCAATAGTGTCTGAGCCGCGGTTCGAATTCGTGACCGGGCAGCGGAGTGTGGTCGCGACCGGAGTCGCCGCCCCCGTCGTCCCCCGCGCCTGGACGGGTCGGGAGGTTGCCAGGGCCGCCGACGAGGCCATGCGCGCCTCGATCGAGGGGCACGAGGACGCGCCGGCGATGGTCGTCGGGGCCATTCCCTTCGACGCGCGCCGCCCCGGGGTCCTGTACCGGCCTGCGCAGGTCGTCGTCGAGCAGGCTCCGAGCCCGGGAGCCGTCGTCGCCCCGACCGGCCGGCTCGACGTCGTCGGGCAGTCCCCTGATCCCGACGGCTATCGCCGGATCGTTCGGCAGGCCGTCGCGGCCATCCGATCCGGGGCCATGGACAAGGTGGTCCTGGGTCGGTGCACGACTGTGGAGGTCTCGCATGCCTCGGAGGTCTGGCGGCCGGACGATGTGCTCGCGCGGCTGAGGGCGAGCAACCCCGACGCCTACGTGTTCCGTCTCGATCTGGACGGGGGGATGGGCGGCCTGTTCGACGAGCCGGGGACCCTGCTGGGGGCGAGTCCCGAGCTCGTCCTGTCCTGCACCGATTCCCGCATATGGACTCTCCCGCTCGCCGGGACCATCGCCAGGGGGACCGATCCCGCCTCCGACATCCGGGCCGCCCGGGCCCTGCTCTCCTCCGGCAAGGACCTCGCCGAGCACGCACACGTCTCCCGGGCCGTCGTGGAGGCGCTCGGCCGCCATGTGGATGACATCGAGATGCCGTCGGGTCCGCAGCTGGTCGCCACGCCTGTCGTGTGGCACCTGGGCACCCCGATCGAGGGCGTCCTGCGCGAGGGGCGCTCGCCTTTGGAACTGCTGTACGACCTGCATCCCACGCCCGCCGTGTGCGGCTGGCCCAGTACTCCGGCGCGCGACTTCATCGCCCGCTGCGAAGGCTTCGACAGGGGCCTGTTCGCGGGATTGATCGGTTGGATGGATGTGAACGGGGACTGCGAGTGGGCCCTGGTGCTGCGCGCCGGAGTGCTGCATGCCGACCGGGCGACCATGTTCGCGGGGGCCGGCATCGTGGCCGCCTCCGATCCCGCCTCGGAGTTGCACGAGACCGCGACGAAGATGATGACCTTCACCTCGGCACTCGGAGAGCTCGTCGATTCCCCTGCCATCGGCCTTCAGGTCCCGGACCCTCCAACGGCGAATGCCGTCGGACGACCCGGGGCTCGATGCAGGATCCCACCGTCGCCCCCGACATGCTGACCCGGTGGTCCAGGTTCACCAGCGGACGATTCGTGATGAAGGTGCTGCCCGGAGGGCACTTCTTCACCCTGGACGCCGGTGCCGATTTCCTCGACGAACTGGACGACGGTATCGAGGGGGTCACCCGCGAGATTGTCTAATGGGCGCTCCCTCGACATGTGATTCCGTCTCCTGCTGATGGGGGTGGCCGGATCCGACGCCGTCCAGAAGGGAGTCGACGACGAGACGCGTGAGCCTGTCGCTCTCCTGACCGGTGCTGCTGGAGCTCTCAGTCCCGGTGGCCTCGTGAACCAGGGCGTAGAACATGATACGAGCCCAATCGAGGTCGACGTCCTGGCGGATGATCCCCTCGTTGCGGCACTGGAGCAGCAGCTCGTCCGCCATTCGCCGCATCTCGCCCTGGTAGGCGCGGACCACCTCGTCGTCGGGCAGCGCGAGGCTCCGCGCGTATTCGAGACTGACCTTCACGTCGATGACGTTGCGCGTGGCCTGGTAGAGCGCGACATACGCCGGAGCGGCGCCGATCTTCGAGCGGGACAGGGCCTCGACGATGCGGCCCACCGCCCATCGCGACAGCGCGATGGAGAGGTCCCGTCTGGTCGGGAAGCGCCTGTGGATCGTGGTGCGGGATACCCCCGCTTCGGCTCCGATCTCCTCCAGCGTCGCATACGGGTTCGTCCGGAGCAGGCGATCCGCGGCCACCAGGATCCGGGTCGCGGTCTTGAGCGCATCGGCCCGCAGATGCTGTCCGAACACTCGTTCATGGAACTCATCGCTCATGTCCGACATGACGGTAAGCGTACATGAGAGTCTCACCGCGGCCTTGATATGATAGGTAGAAGAGTCTATTTTAATTCTATGTGGAACATCAATGTTGCAATTAGATGGGTGATGACGCGTCTGCGGCTGGCTCCGCGCCACGTTCTGATCGTGGTCCTGGTCGTGGAGCTGCTGAGCGTCGTGCCCATGCCTCGATTCGGCTTCCAGGGGGTCGATCGATGAGCGATGTCGCATCCGGCGCCTACGCGGCCGGTCCGGTGGCGAGCAGCGGGAGGGGCGGGCTGCTCGTCGCCGTTCTGGTCGCCGTCTTCGTTGTGCCGCTATCCGTTTCGGGTACCGCCGTCGCCCTGACGGAGATCGCCGCCGATCTCGGTGCGAATCCTGTCGGTCAGCAATGGGCGCTCAACGGGTTCAACGTCACCTTCGCCGCATCCACTCTGGCCTGGGGGTCGCTGGCCGACCGGATCGGCCGCTGGCGATCCTTCCAGATCGGCGCGCTGATCTTCGTTGCGGCCTCTGCTGCGAGCCTCCTCGCCCCCACCTACGCCGTCCTCGACGCGGCGCGCATCGTTGCCGGCCTCGGGGCGGGCGCCATCTTCAGCGTCGGCTCTGCTCTACTGTCCATTGTGTTCATCGGGTCCGAGCGGGCACGGGTGTTCTCGTTCATGGGCGCTGCGGCCGGCCTCTCGCTGGCCTTCGGGCCCACGCTCAGCGGGCTCGTGACTCAAGCCGCGAGCTGGCGCTGCCTTTTCGCGATCCAAGGCGTCCTTCTGGTCGCTTCTGCGGCCCTGATGGTGGTCGGCAGGAGGGCGGTACTGGGCGAGCCGCGGGCCCGCAGCCCCTTCGACTGGCCTGCCGCTGTCCTGTTCTTCGGCGCCATGGTGTGCCTGGTGTCGGCGCTCGTGCTCGGCTCCTCCGAAACCGGGATCACATCGGCGGTGGTGATTCTACTCTTCCTCGGCATCGCCTGTCTGCTGGCCCTGGCCGCTCGCGAACGGAGAACCCCTCATCCTCTTCTGGATCTCCGAGTGGTGGCTCGGCCCCGCTTCCTCGGTGTCTCCCTCGTGGTTGCCGTCGCCAGCTTCACGTTCGCCTCATTCGTCACCTACGCCCCGAGCCTGCTTCAAGCCGCTTACGGGTTTACGCCGGCGGGCTCGGGATTCTTCGTCATGTTCATGACGGTTCCGACTCTGATCGCTCCGCTTGTCGCTGGAAGCCTTGTCGCCCGCGGGATCGCTCCGCGCGCAGTACTGACTGCATCGCTCGGGCTCATGGTGCTCGGAGCCTCGGCGGTCTCCATCGCCGCAGGGAGCAGTACGGTCCTTCTCGCCGTGCTCATGGTGCTCCTCGGCGCTGGATTCGGACTGCATGCCGGACTGGTTGACAACGAAGGGCTCGCCGTTCTCCCGGATCGCGATACGGGAATGGCGGCCGGCTGGATCAATACCATGCGGGTGGGGACCGAGGCCATCGCCGTCTCCCTGTTCGGCGCTGCGTTCGTGCCCGCTCTCGCCGGCTCTGATCCTGTGGCTGCGTTCCGCGTCATCGGGCTCATCAGTGTCGCGGTGTCGCTGATCATCGCCGTGGTCTCGGTCGTCGCCATGAATCGGGGCGAGTCGGCGCACGCGCAAGAACCGACGGCCGACTGAACTCCCCATCGCTGAGATCGGTCGTACTCCGCCGCGAGATCGGTCGAACTCCGTGTCGAGATCGGTCGCAATCCGTCGCGAGGTCGGTCGAGTTCCGGCTTGAGATCGGTCGTACTTCGGTGCGAGGTTGTGGTGTGTCAGTAGGTCTGGGACGGGGTGCGTGTTTCGGGTGTGGTGCTTCCCGGTGGTGTGGCCGTGAGCACCGCCGGAAGGCGGCCCACGATTCGTCGCTGAGTGGTCGGATGAGTCGGGCTGGACGGCCGCGGGCCGGCCCTACCGATGCCTGCATGTGCCGGGGCGGTGGATGTTGCACACTCACGCTTGCTCTGCGTTGGTGGAAACCTCGGAATCGTGCGGAACAGCAATTTTGGTGGTGGCCACGGTTCCGCTCCCATGTGCGCAGACCCCCCTCACCGCACATGGGAGCCCGACCACCGCACACACTGGTCGCCAGAAAAACCTGTAATTCCAACAAGAATCAGTCCCCGCCCCGCAAAATCCCTAGTCTCCCATGCGCAACACCGAAGACAGCCACACCCACCAGTCGCACCACACCACCTCGATGCCGCCCCAGACGCAGTGACACCCCACGCCCCACATCGAGATCGGTCCACTTCCGGCTCGAGATCGGTCCGGTTCAGCCCGGCCAACCCGACGTCGAGGCGCGCACGACAAACTCGGGAGGTGAAGACCACATGCCACACCTCGCAGCCGTCGGCGACCAGCAAATCCTCAGCAGCACAACCGATCTCGAGGCGGAGTGCGACCGATCTCGAGGCGGAGTGCGACCGATCTCGGTGCGAGCTTCGACCGATCTCGCGGCGGAACCGGACCGATCTCGACACCGCCTCGACACCGTCCCAGACGCGGAGAATAAACACCACCCCACACCCACCAACGCCCCACAGCCCGCGCCGAGATTCCGAGAATTGAATCAGCTCATCATGCTTGCCCGTCAACCGATCAAAGTCTCGACCCACCCGTGGCGTCGATCGTCTGCCCGGTGATCCACCGGGCGGCATCGCTCGCGAGATAGCTGATGATGTCGGCGACGTCCTCCGGGGTGCCGATCCTGCCGAATGCGGATACCTCGGCTGCGCCCGCTCGGGCGCCCGGCGCGTTGATCCAGTCGGCGTTGAGGTCGGTGTCGATGATGCCCGGCGCAACCGAGTTGACGGTGATTCCCCGCCTTGCGAGCTCTGGCGAGACGGCGCGCAGAACTCCTTCCAGTCCCGCTTTGGAGGCGGTGTAGGCGAGGTGGGTCGGCGCCGCGATGCGGGTGTAGCCGGTGGAGACGGCGATCACGCGTCCGTTGTCGTTCAGGGAGCTCGCGAGGTGGTGGAGCAGGAAGAGCGGTGCGGTGAGGTTGATCGCCTGCACTCGTGCATATGTTCCGGGGTCGAGCTCGGTCAGCGTCTGCGCCCCGTTGATCCCCGCGTTGCTCACGAGCACGTCGGTGCCGGCGAAGCCGTGCTCGCTCACCGAGCGCGTCCACTCCTGCGCGATCTTGGCGGAGGCGGCCTCGCCCTCGGCGAGATCGGCCTGGATCAGCACTGCAGCCGCGCCAAGTGTCCGAACGCGTTCTGCCGTCGCCTCCGCGGCGGCCCGGTCGTGGCCGTAGTGGAGGCCGACGAGTGGGATGCCATCCCGGGCGAGGGTCACTGCGGTGGCGGCGCCGATGCCTCGGGATGCGCCGGTGATAAGAGCCGTGGAGCGGGCCATGAGTCCTCCGTAATGATCGATACGTAATTGAGTGCAAGATATCGTAGCGGTCACTATGGAAACAATGCGCAGGGCGGGGCGACCCCGGACATTCGACCCCGGTGAGGCGCTGCATCGTGCCCTGATGGTCTTCTGGGAGCGCGGCTATGAGGGCGCGAGCATGATCGTGCTGCAGGAGGCGACGGGGCTGACCGCGCCGCAGCTCTACCGGGCGTTCGAGTCTAAGGAGCGCCTCTTCGAACGGGCGGTGCGGCTGTACCAGGACGAGTACGGCTTCGGCATCCGTCCGGGTGCCCCGCTGATCGAGGCGGTCGTCGAATACCTCGATCGCGCGGCCCGCGAGTTCACCACCGAGCCCGGTCTAGGCTGCTTCGTCTCAACCGGTCAGCTCGCGGCCGGACAGGGCGCCGAGGCCGCCGCGGCGATCTGCCGGGCGGAACGTGATCACGCCCTTGATGGCCTGCGCCGCCGCATCGCGGACGCAGTCGAGCAGGGCGATCTGCCTGAGACGGCCGATATCGCCGGGCTCTCCCGCACGATCGCGGCATTGATCCAGGGCATGTCGGTTCAGGCCAGAGACGGTGCCGGATACGAGGAGCTGGCTCGCATCGCGGTCGCCGCGGAGGCGCTGCTCGCCGACGCCGCTGCCGCCGATCACCACAACGAGGCCGATGCGGCCCTCGTCCCAGCCCGCATCGACCAGGATCGGCCGTACCAGGCTGTAGGCCATGGTGAAACCGAGCGTGTACGCGGGAATCAGCGCGAGGCACCACCAGTGCACGGCGCTGCGCGAGAAGAAGGCCAATGCGGAGCGGAGGGTGGCGCGCGGCTCCGGGAGCCCGCTGGTGCTCGCCCCCTCCTGCCAGCCGAGGATCAAGGGCAGCGGCAGCAGGCTGAAGGCGGCGAGGAGGAGCACGGCGACCTGCCAGCCGACGGCGTCGTACACGATGAGGGAGAGCCCGCCGCCGACCAGGTGAAGAAGCCGAGGCTCAGGTTCTGCGTGCAGTAGAGCGCGGCGACGAGCATCAGCCTCTTGCGGCGGTCCACTGTGCTGATCGTGTCTGCTGCGCCTGTTGTGTCGGTCGAGCGAGTTGGGGTCATGGGCTGCTTTCGTGGAAGAGGATCGGGGGAGGCGGGAGGAGGGAGGAATGGCGGGAACAGCACACTCGGGTGCGCCCGATGCCGAGAAAGAAGAGTTAGGAGAACTCGGCCGAGCCGATCCCCTGCGCCTCTGCGAGCCGGCGGTACTCGGGGCAGCTGCGCAGCAACTCCTCGTGCGTACCGCTGCCCGCGATCGTGCCGCCGTCGACGACGACGATACGATGCGCGTGCCGAACCGTGGCGAGCCGATGTGCGACGACGAGGACCGTGCGCCCGGCCGCCAGACAGGACAGCGCAGACTGAATGCGGTCCTCCGTGGCGGGGTCGACGGCGGCGACGGCCTCGTCGAGGATCAGGACCGGGGAGTCCTTCAGCAGCGCCCGGGCGATCGCGAGGCGCTGGCTCTGTCCGCCGGACAGGTCCGCTCCGCCGTCGGAGAGCAGCGTGTCGAGGCCGTTGGGGAGAGCGGCGACCACGTCGTCGCATTGCGCGGCGTGCAGCGCCTCCCAGATCTCGTCGTCGGATGCCGAGGGGCGGCCGAGGGCGAGGTTGAAGCGCACGGTGTCGTCGAAGAGGTAGACGTCCTGGAACACCGTTGTCACGGCGCGCAGCACTCCAGCACTGCCGATGTCGCGGACATCCGCTCCGCCGATGCTCACGCTGCCGGCGTCAGCATCCCACAGGCGCGAGATGAGATTGGCGATTGTCGACTTTCCGGAGCCGGAGGTGCCGACGAGCGCTGTGATGCGTCCCGCATCCGCGCGCATTGAGACATTGCGCAGCGCTTTTTCGGCGTTTTCGCCGCTGCGGTATCCGAAGACGACGTCGCGCAGTTCGATCGCCGATCCTGTCGGTAAGGCCGGCGCTGACGGCTCAGTGAGAGTGGGGGCGTCCCATATCTCGCCGATCTTCGCAGCGATCTGCTGCTGGTTGCGGCGGTAGCCGGCGAGCGCGTTCAACTCCTGGATGGGCTGATAGATCGTCAGGGACAGGAGCAGGAAGACGAGCAGTGTGGCCGCACTCACCGAACCGGCTGTGAACAGCGCGGAGCCGATCACGATGAGAATGACCTGCCCGGACTCCACTGCGATGGAGCCCAGAGCGGTGGCGGGCGTCGCTTTCACTGACATCGCAGTGCTCGCATCAGCGAGCCTGTGCACAGCCCTCTCGTAACGCGTGGCCATCGCCGAACCCGGGTTGCTCCGCAGCGCCGCGGCTCCGCGCGCTTGCTCGAGCATCGTCGCGGTTGCGTCCTGCCGAGCCTGATGCAGTTCAGCGAAGACGCGATGATAGATGCGGTCGCTCCACACCGTGAGGGTCAGGAAAACGGGGACGCCGGCCAGCGCCGCGAGGGCCAGGCGCCAGTCGATGACGATGAGCACGATGAGCGCGTAGATCGGCTGGATCACGGATCCCATGAGCTGCTGCGGGACGTTCTGAAAATCGATCATCGGCACGTCGCTGGTGATGAGCGTGCTGAGGCGGCCGTTGTCGATGCGCTGGAAGAAGCCGAGTGGGACCCGTCGAAGGCGGTCGAGGATCGACAGCTGAAGGTCGGCCTTGGCATGCGCCGCGAGATGCCACACCAGGTGGTTGCTCCAGGCGTTGGCGACGATCCGCGCCGACAATGCGATGATCAGGCATCCGGTCGCCGTCCAGATCAGGCCGGAACTGAGAGGCAGGCCGGGCATAGCGCCGATAGCGGCCCGCACCGCGACCAGCACGGCGATCAACGGCGCGCCGCGGAACATCGACTCGATGATGAGCCGGATCAGCCCCCGCCTCAGGAGGGGTCGCCAGCAGTCCCCGTAGAGCGTGCGTCACTGCCGGAGAAATCCCATGCTCCCGACATCGGTCTTCTCTGTTGTGCCTTCGTTGCCTGCTGTGCCAGCTGTGCCTGTCGGGTCTCCGTCTTCTCTGTCTTCTGCGCCTATCGCGTGTATCGCGCCCACATCCTCCGCAGGCCCGATGTCGCCCTCCGGCCCGTCCTGGGGCGAGACCTGGCGCGCCGGTCGCGCGGCCGACTCGAGCCGCCAATCGCGTGTAGGCATCCCACAGTGCGCGGTAGGGAGGATGGCGGTCGAGCAGCTGCTCGTGCCTCCCCTCCGCCTCGATCCTGCCCGAGGCCAGGAAGGCGATCGAGTCGCTGCCGGCGATGGTCGACAGGCGGTGCGCGATGGCGATCACGGTGCGGTCGCGGGTGAGCTCCGCGAGGGCCGCGAGGGTGCGCCGCTCGGTGGCCGCGTCAAGGGACGCCGTCGCCTCGTCGAGCACGATGATGGGGGCATCCTTGAGCAGCGCCCGGGCGACGGCGATGCGCTGGCGCTGTCCGCCGGACAGGTCCGCGCCGCCCGCACCGAGCCCGGTGCGCCAGCCCTCGGGCAGGCGCTCCACGAACTCATCCAGTTGGGCGTGGCGTCCGGCTCGTTCGACCTCCGCATCGCTCGCATCCGGGCGGGCGATGCGGATGTTCTCGAGCAGAGATGCCTCGAAGATGTACTCGTCCTGCTGGATGAACGCCACCAGCCGGGCAAGATCCGTCGGTGCGATGTCGCGGACGTCGACGCCTCCGATCCGGATCGAGCCCTCGCGGCAGTCGTAGAACCGCGCCAGCAGCCGGGCGAGCGTTGATTTTCCGCTGCCGGTCGCGCCGACGAGCGCCGTCGTCGAGCCCTCCGGAATCCTTAGGGTGACGCCGTCGATCGTGACCTGGTCGTCGCGGTAGCCGAAGACGACCCCGTCGAACTCGATGTCGAAGCGATCGGGCAGGCAGGGCTCGTTCGGTTCCGGCAGCTCGTCCTCTGCCAGGAGCTCCCGCACGGCGCCGGCTGAGAACTGAATTCTGACCAGGATCGTGGCGAGCGTGGCCACCAGGGAGATCACTGGTGTGAGGTAGGCCGGCCCCAGGATCAGGAATAGGACGGCGATGCCGAGATCCACCTCACCGGAGACAAGAGCGAGCCCCGCTGTCGGAAGGAGGAGCGCGACGGCCAGCGCCGTGGCCACATTCATCGCGGCCACCAGCCAGAGCTCCGGACCGGAGGTCGCGGCATCGTGCAGTTCCGCTCCGCGCGCTACTGCGTCTCGGGCGCGGTCGTAATCGCAGTCCGCGCGCAGATAGCTGCGGATCACCTTGATCCCCTGCAGGTAGCCCATCACGGTCTTGTTGAGGACCAGGGAGTGCTCGGTCAGGGCCCGATCGTTCTTCTTGGCCAGTGCCATGCCGGTCCCGGAGACAACGACCAGGAGCACCAGCGACAGGAGCGCCACGAGGGCGAGCCGCCAGTCGACGGCGAAGAGGACGGCGGTCGTCGCCAGCGGGACCGCGGCTGCGGCCGCGCCGTCGGGGATGCCGTGGGCGAGCGCCTCCTCGATCTGCTCCACGT
>ERZ773065.253-NODE-253-length-34719-cov-5.727094_pt1 | contig 34719 bp, 29 predicted proteins | sample MGYA00580623_ERZ773065 | MGnify/ENA primary metagenome ERZ773065 (study PRJEB29015, sample SAMEA2738017) | human oral metagenome | biome: human oral; feature: human-associated habitat; material: dental | place: China | collected 2047 ... | reverse complement strand
CCACCAGCGCATCACTGCCTCTTTTCGTACAAAGCCACGCCCCAAAAATTTAAGAGCACTACATCCATTGCACCTTTCCACAACCCTTATTCCAACCCATTGACAATTGGGTAACGCAGGACTAGCCTGCCACGTATTACTTTCTGATATTGAGACAGCGCTCAAAGCTAACGTATCGAAATATCCTCATACTCAGTGTCTCATCAAAGCAAGAGGCACAAGGATGAAAAATACAACGTCTTTTACAGTACCTAAAAACATTCTACACCCTGTAATCATTACAGCACTTTTCCCAGAAATTTGTTAAGCCCCATAAATAATATTTTATTGCAAAAAAGTATATTGTGGTATTTGAATATTAAAGATACTCAATCTATCAAAAAGGGCGAGAAATGAAAAACTCCACAAATAAAAATACTACTGACACGTCGGTAGATAAAGAAATGCCATTAAAGAAGAGAAAAGCGCTCTATAAAAGAACAAAGGATATGCTGCGTACACACTCCTTGGGTGGAGTAGTAGCAGGAGTTTGTACTACATATGTGTCTTTAGAAAGTGCACCTGATAAAAATATTCCCGTTATAGATTTTATCAAGAGCAATATGCTGTATATTTACTTATCAATATTATTTATGTGCATTGTTTTTGCTATTCACTTTTATAGAAAAGATATTTCTATTTATTCTGAGTTCTTTAAAAAACTCAATCAATCAGATTATCTTCGTGACATTAGTGACGAAGAAAGTGCTTTAATATCAACTCAGTCTCTCTTTCAAGCCTTTGCGGCGCTCATTTTCTCTATGTTTGTTTCGTCTTTTATAGCATTCATGATTCTTCGGGAAACCTTTGCCTGAAGCTTTGCCGACCAGCCCCAAACCCGCAAAGAATGGACAATGACGAAAGATTTCGTACTGCCTGCCCTAAACCCCGTGTAAAACGGGCATTTCCGGAGGGGCTGCCCGCCAGCCCAGCATTTACGGGTGTTTCCAGCCGACCTATCCGCTAGCCCACTGTTTACGCGGGTTTCCAGACTACCAGCCCGCAAACACCCTATTGACGCGGGCTTGCGGCCGGCCGATTTAGATAGCCGAGCACATCTGAAAGGCGCAGACAGCAACTCGGCAAGCCACAGTAAAAAACGAGTAGTGTGCCTCATCGCCGTCGCTATCGCCGCAAACCACAAATCAGCCGGCCGCGTACCACCAGCGCATCACTGCCTCTTTTCGTACAAAGCCACGCCCCAAAAATTTAAGAAGCGCTGCATCTTTCCACACTTCCTATTCCAGCCCATTGACAGCCGTATAGCAGAAGACTAGCCTGCTCGCATCGTTTTCGCTCACGCTGCCTGACTCTCAAAGCACTTTGCCCAAGGAGGCGCGGCATGGCCTATCGCCAGATGCAAGGCAAAAATCAAATTCGTATGCCGCACGTCAGGCGGCCGCTGTGGGCAATTTGTTTTTCGGATCAGATGGGCGGAAGAGTGATTAAACAAATCAAGAATATAAATAATAAAAAGTGAAAAACTGTATTAATGAATATCAGTCAGAATGGTTTTTTATTCGTATTAAAAGCTTCTATGAAAAGTACCAAAATACAAGATTATAAAATAAAACATTACCGCGGAATGGCAGCAGCATGGTTTTTTATAATACTATGCGTTGAGTTTGGGCTGGCTTATTTACCGATTGAAAAAATAGGTTTGTTATCTCAATTAACCTTGATTCTTGAGTCAAGAATTCCATCAATATGGTCCGTAGCTAATGAAAAAGCAAGAATATATATGGTCACGACACTCATTTTTATTCCGTTAAAATTGTGGAATGCTTATGCAATAGGTACAATAACAGATAATTGTAAAACTGAAATTCCATTACCCTCCAAAAAGAATAAGATTACATTACGCATGATCATATGTTTTATAGCTTTGTTATCATTTTTTGGGTATGCAATATATCTTACTTTTATTGAAAAATTTATAGGAGACGTACCTTATATGTCTCAACATGAGCAAAACTATAGCGCATTCGTAATATGGTATGAATGGTCGTTTTATAGGTTGGGTTTTTTCTGTATCATAACAGTAGTAGTTTTTACTTCAATAAAAGCTTATTTTAAATATTTTATGTATTTAATCAGTAAAGATTATTATAAGGAATAGTATCAGAAAAACTGTATAGATTGCAGCGTTAATGCAATTAGGGGATTACAAAAAATACTAAAAAATAAATAGCAGAAATCCCGCCGCTATTGCCCGCTTGGGTTCGCAGCGTTTTCCGGCGCCAGATCATCAGTGCTTTACCTGCAAACCGCGTGAGCATGATTGAAGGGCGGCGGGTCAATGCTTGGTCAATGCCATCCGGGCGTTCGTTGCTCTTGTGCGTGGTGCGGCGTGGTGTGGGCGGCCTGGCGTGGCTGCCCCCGATCCTGAACGCCTCTCCCGATCAGAGGGCGTTTTCGCCCATTTCGCCGGTGCGGATGCGCACGACCTGCTCGACGCCGGAGATGAAAATCTTGCCGTCGCCGATCTTGCCGGTTCGGGCCGCCTTAATGATGGCTTCGATGACGCTTTCGACGGTATCGTCCGGTACGACGACTTCGACCTTGACCTTGGGCAGAAAATCAACCACGTATTCCGCCCCGCGATACAGCTCGGTATGGCCTTTCTGCCGCCCGAATCCTTTGACTTCCGTTACGGTCAGGCCGGAAACGCCGGTTTCGGAAAGGGCTTCGCGCACCTCGTCGAGTTTGAAGGGTTTGATAATGGCTTCGATTTTTTTCATTGCCGGATGCTCCGAAAAGAATAATGCCCATGCGGCGCCGGTTGCGGCCGCCGCACGAAGCGGGCGGAACGCTCAAGATTCAATAGGCGCCGCGATAGCGGTTAGTCACCGGGTAACGCCAGTCCTGGCCGAAACTGCGCCGCGTCACGCGGATGCCGATCGGCGCCTGGCGGCGCTTGTATTCGTTGATGCGCAGCAGACTCAGCACGCGCCGCACGTCGGCTTCGGCAAAGCCCTGCGCAATAATCTCCTGCGCGCTTTGGCCGTATTCCACATACGCTTCGACGATGGCGTCGAGCGTTTCATAAGGCGGTAGGCTGTCCTGGTCGGTCTGCCCCGGCTTGAGTTCCGCCGAAGGCGGGCGGGTGATGATGCGCTCCGGAATGACGCTAGAGACGCTGTTGCGCCAGCGCGCCAGCCGATACACCAGCGTTTTCTTGACGTCCTTGAGGACGACAAGGCCGCCGGCCATGTCGCCATAGAGGGTGCAGTAGCCAACGGCGATTTCCGATTTGTTGCCGGTTGTCAGCACCAGCGCGCCCGTTTTGTTGGAAAGCGCCATCAGCAGCGAGCCGCGAATGCGCGCTTGAATGTTTTCTTCCGTCGTATCGGCGGGCAGCCCGGAAAAGGCGGGCGCCAGCATCGTCTCAAACGCCGCCATGCCCGGCGCGATCGGGATTTCTTCGTAGCGCACGCCCAGCCGGCGCGCCATGTCGCGCGCATCGGCCAGGCTGATTTCGGCCGTGTAGGGCGAAGGCATCATGACGGCACGAACCTTGTCGGCGCCCAGAGCATCGACGGCAATCGCCAGCACCAGCGCCGAGTCGATGCCGCCGGACAGGCCGAGGAGCGCACCGGGGAAGCCATTTTTCCCCAGATAGTCGCGCACGCCCAGTACGAGCGCCTGGTAGACCTCCGCTTCAAGCGCTTGCTGCGCAGCAACCTGACCCTGGCGTAAAGCGCCGGTGGGCGCTCCGCCCTCTCCGCCTTTGCCATCCTCTCCGCGCGCTCCGGCAAATTCGACGATTTCCAGCGCTTCCTCAAAAGCCGGCAGGCGGCAGCACAGTTCGCCGTGCGCATCGAGCGCAAAAGAAGCGCCGTCGAACACCTGCTCATCCTGCCCGCCCACCAGATTGACCCGGATGACCGGCAGCCCCGCCACCTTGACCCATGCGCGCAAGCGGGCAATGCGCTCAGACGGCGCGCCCATGCGATACGGCGACGCAGCGGGCGAGAGCAGAAGCTGCGCCCCAGCAGCACGCGCTGCCTCGGCAACGCCCTCCGCCTCCGCATCCGTGCCGATGGCGACAGCGCAGCGCACCCCTTTGATGTCGATCACGCAAACATCGTCGGCCGATGCGCAATTCGTCGCACGATTCGTCTCACAATCCGCCGCACAATCCGCCGCATGATTCCGGGTCGCCCCCTCGCCCGCCGCAAAGTAACGCTGTGCATCAGCGGCGTGAAAATCGGAAAAATCCGGAAAGTAGCGTTTGTGGCAGGTGGCCAGCCGGCGGCCTTCCCCCAGCAGGGTCGCTGCGTCAAAACGCCGCCCTTCGCGCATCAGCGGATGGCCGACGAGCAGCAGGATGCCCGCCGCTTCCGGCGCCGCTGCCAGGGTTTCGAGCACAGCATCGCACGCTGCATAAAAATCCTGGCGCAACAGCAGATCTTCCGGCGAATCGCCGCACAGCGCCAGTTCCGGCGTCAGTAAGAGATCGGCGCCCTGCGCCCGGGCGCGCTGGGCCGCAGCAAGAATCTTTGCCGTATTCCCCGCCAGATCGCCCAGTACCGGGTTGATCTGGGCCATTGCAATCTTGAGTGACATAGGTATGAACAATTAGCGTAATAACCGTAACGATCGATGCGGCAGCGGGCGGCCACGATGCGCTTGCCGCCGCCTGCGCCTTCTTTCCAGAAACTCAGGGCAGCGTATCTACAGCCGGAGCCGGCGGCCAGGCCGCGAGGAATTCCCGCCAGTGCGGCTTATCCAGCCGGGCCAGTTCCGCGCGCACATAGGCAATTTCCGCCTCGTACTCTGTTGTCGTCAGCTCGCCGCGCATCAGGCGGAAACGGAGCGAAACGAGATAGGTATTCATGACGTCGGTTTCGCAATAATCGCGGATACCGGCGATTTCGCCGGCCAGCCATGCCTCCCAGACCTTGCCGCCATCCATACCCAACTTGCCGGGAAAGCCGATCAGCTTAGCCAGGTCGTCCAGCGGCGCATTGGCGCGCGGCTGATACAGCGCCAGCAGATCCATCAGGTCGAGATGGCGCGTGTGGTAGCGGTTGATGTAGTTGTTCCACTTGAAATCGCGGCTGTCGGCAAAATCACCGTCACCGAAATCCCAGTAGCGCGGGGCGGCAACGCCATGAATCAGCCCGCGGTAGTGCAGCACAGGCAGGTCGAAACCACCGCCATTCCATGAGACAAGCTGCGGCGTAAACCGCTCGATGCCGTCGAAAAAACGCTGAATGATTTCGCCTTCATGCTGTTCCGGTTCGGCCAGCGACCAGACTTTCAGGTCTTTTGCCGTGCGCAGTGCACAGGAAATCACCGCGATGCGCTGCAAATGCAGGGGCAAAAAATCACTGCCGTTTTGGGCGCGCCGCTGCTGGAAGGCAAGTTCGGCGACCTCCGCGTCGGAAAGGGCGGCGTCAAGGTTGTACAGGCGACGCACGCCGGCCACGTCAGGAATCGTTTCAATATCGAAGACAAGTACGGGAAACATCGCTCAATCCGGAAATACGCCGGTGGATAAATAGCGATCGCCACGGTCGCAAACGATGGTCACCAGCGTGGCATTTTCTACTTCCGCAGCCACACGCAGCGCCGCAACCAGCGCACCGCCGGAGGAAATGCCGGCAAACAGCCCCTCTTCGCGCGCAAGACGCCGCGCCATTTCCTCCGCCTCGCCCTGTGACACCGCTTCGATGCGGTCGACCAAAGTCGGGTCATAAATCTTGGGCAGGTAGGCTTCCGGCCACTTGCGGATGCCGGGAATCTGCGATTCCTCATCCGGCTGGCAGCCAATGATGCAAACCGCCGGGTTTTGCTCCTTGAGGAAACGCGCAACGCCCATAATCGTTCCCGTTGTTCCCATGCTGCTGATGAAATGCGTCACCCGCCCCTGCGTCTCGCGCCAGATTTCCGGCCCTGTGCTGTCGTAATGCGCGCGCGGATTGTCCGGGTTAGCGAACTGGTCGAGCACAACGCCGCGCCCTTCGGCACGCAGTTTCTCGGCCACATCACGCGCCAGTTCCATGCCGCCATCCTTGGGCGTGAGCATCAGTTCAGCGCCAAAAGCGCGCATCGTTTGCCGGCGCTCCAGGCTCTGGTTTTCCGGCATGACGAGAATCATCCGGTAACCACCGGTGGCCGCCGCCATCGCCAGGGCAATGCCGGTATTACCGGATGTCGCCTCGATCAGCGTATCGCCCGGCCGGATTTCGCCACGCTGCTCGGCGCGCCGGATCATCGACAGCGCCGCCCTGTCCTTGACCGAGCCGGCCGGGTTGTTGCCTTCCAGCTTGGCGAGGAGAATATTGCCGCGCGCCGCCACCGCCGCGTCCGGCAGGCGCTTCAGGCGCACCAGTGGCGTATTGCCGATCACATCTTCCAGCGTCTTATACATGGTGCTGGCTCAACCAGTCGACATACAGCGCAACGCCCGTTTCGACATCGGCAAACGGTGCCTCGTAACCGGCTTCGCGCAGGCGCGTCAGATCAGCCTGCGTGAAACTTTGGTACTTACCCTTGAGCGCCTCCGGAAAAGGCACGTATTCGATCAACCCCTGTTCAAGCAGGGCGGCAAGCGGCAGTTTCGGCGCGCCGCTGAGCGCCCGGCAGCTATTGACGTTGGCCGCCGCCAGCTCGTTGAAGCTCTGCGCCCGCCCGGTGCCCAGGTTGAAAATGCCCGATTTGTCGGGGTGATCGAGAAAAAAGAGTTTGACCTTGGCAACATCGCCGACATAGACGAAATCGCGCTTCTGTTCGCCGGCAGCGTAGCCATCGCAGCCCTCGAAAAGCCGAACTTTGCCTTCGGCGAGGAACTGGTGATAGTGATGGAAGGCGACCGAGGCCATCCGCCCTTTGTGCGATTCGCGCGGGCCATACACGTTGAAATAGCGGAAACCGGCAATCTGTGAATTGGCGTGCGGCAGGCGCTGGCGAACGACCTGGTCGAACAGGAATTTTGAATAGCCGTATACGTTGAGCGGGGCTTCGCACGCCCGTTCTTCGCGGAATTGATGACTGGCGCCGTAGGTTGCCGCACTCGATGCATAGAGAAACGGCACTTCCTGATCCAGGCACCAGTCCAGCAGATCCTGCGAGTAGCGGAAATTGTTTTCCATCATGTAACGACCGTCAGATTCCATCGTGTCTGAGCAGGCGCCTTCGTGGAAAACCGCCGCGATATCACCGTCAAAATCCCCGGCCAGCAGGCGATCCAGAAAATCTTCCTTATCGAAATAATCGGCGATCTCGCAATCGACCAGGTTGCGGAACTTGTCGGCGCGCTTCAGGTTATCGACGGCGAGAATCTGCTGCTCGCCGCGCTCATTGAGCGCCTTGACGATATTGGATCCGATGAATCCGGCCGCGCCGGTGACGATGACATACATTGGGTTTCTCCTCAGTCCATTTTCGGCGCCGCTCAGCGCCCTGTCCCTAGCGCCGCCTCCAGCTCCTTGCGGGTACAGACGGCCGTGCCCAGCTTTCCGACGACGATGCCGGCAGCCATGTTGGCCACATGAATGGCCCGGCTCCAGCTGGCGCCGCTTGCCAGCATGACCGCCAATGTGGCGATGACGGTATCACCCGCACCGGAAACGTCGTACACTTCACGCGCCACGGCTTTTTCATGCATCGTACCACCGTCCCGGAACAAGGACATGCCCGCTTCGCTGCGTGTTACCAGCAAAGCGTCCAGTTTCAGGGATTCGCGCAATGCGGTGGCCTTGCGTTCAAGTTCCTCCTCATTCTGCCAGCGGCCAACGATCTGGCGCATTTCCGCACTATTGGGAGTAATGACCGTCGCGCCCGCATAGACCGAATAGTCCTCGCCTTTGGGGTCGATGAACACCAGTTTATTGGCGGCCCGCGCCAGCTGGATCATTTCGCTAACATGCGTCAATCCGCCTTTACCGTAGTCGGAAAACAGCACGGCGTCGAATTCCGGCAAACGCCGTTCAAATTCGGACAGTTTGGCAAGCAGCACGTCACGCGACGGCACATTTTCAAAGTCGATGCGCAGTAATTGCTGCTGGCGCGCAATCACGCGCAGTTTGACAACCGTGTCGATGGCTTCGTCGATGTAGAAGCAGGTATCGACGCCCTCTTTCTCCATCATCCGCTTCAGGCTCACCCCGGGCTCGTCATCCCCCGTCAAGGCCAGCAGCGAAACACTCGCACCGAGCGCCGCGGCATTGCGCGCCACATTGGCCGCGCCGCCCGGTCGTTCTTCACTGCGTTCAATTTTGACGACCGGCACCGGCGCTTCCGGCGAGATGCGCGAAGCATCGCCAAACCAGTAGCGGTCAAGCATCACGTCGCCGACGACCAACAGGCGAACGTTCGAAAAATCACCAAGCGGCGCGGACGCTGCGGCAGACATTGAGGGCATTGCGCTCATTTTCCAGGCTTTCCTTTCATCAAGGCATCAGTTCAAATTCTTCACTGCGCTTCGGCGAATAGGTTTCCCAGTCACCGCAAGCCGGGCAGCGCCAATAGAACTGGCGTGCCTTGAAACCGCAGCTATCGCAGCGGTAACGCGCCAGCCGGCGGGTATAGCCCTGGATGATACTCTTGGCCAGATCGAGGTCGACACGCATTTCGGGCATCGCCATCAATACACGCGCTTCGATCAGCTTGTCCAAGCCAAGCAGGGTCGGATTGCGTTTCAACTCGTCGCGCACCAGCACATAGGCGGCCTCCGCGCCCTCGCTCTCCAGCACCAGCTGGAAGACGACATCGAGGAGATCGAATGACGGGTAGCGCTCAAGATAGCCGCGCAGTAACTGCGCGCCTTCGTCGCGCCGGTCGAGCTTGCGAAAGGCTTCAAGCAGGCGGCTGGCCGCCAGCGCCAGAAAGGTCGGATCCTGCCGTTCGATACGCTGCCAACAGGCAATGGCTTCGTCGTAACACTCCCGCGAGACTTCGATATCGCCTTGCAGCAGGCTGGCGCGCACGCACTGCCGGTTTTTTTCCAGCGCCGTCCGCAGATACTCCGATGCCTCATCAAGGCGCGAGCGGATCAGCGCCGCTGCCGCCAGCTCACAGTAATACTCGGCGATTTCCTTATGGGTAGCGACATCGGGCAGTTCCTCGGCAATGGTAATGGCGCGCTCCCAGTCCTTTTCCAGCTGGTAAATTTCCAGAAGACTGCGCTTGGCTTCCTCGTTCAGATCGGTACTGCGCAATTGCTCAAAAATGGCTTCCGCACGGTCAAGCAATCCCGCTTTGAGAAAGTCTTGCCCCAGCTCGGCCATGGCCTGCAATTTGAGATCCTGCGGCAAATCGTCACGCTCGACGAGGTTCTGGTGCATACGAATGGCGCGTTCGGTCTCGCCCCGCCGGCGAAACAGGCTGCCCAGCGTAAAGTGCAATTCAACGGTCTGCGGATCGATTTTCACCGCCTCGACGAAGGCTTCGACGGCGCGATCCTGTTGTTCATTGAGCAGAAAGTTCAGCCCCTGGAAGTAAGAACGCGGCAACGCGCGCGATTCCCTGACCAGATGCTTGATGTCGATGCGCGCCGCCAGCCAGCCCATGCCAAAAAACAGGGGACATAACAGCAGCTCCCAGTATTCGAATTCAATCATCTTTTGTCCCCTTGTACCGCCCGGGGCTTTTCGTGCCCGCATTTGCCCTGCAAAAAAATAGGCGGCAAACCGCTGTTGCCGCCTAGGGTCGATACATTCAATGTTTCTGTTATAGCTCGCCCTGCTATCCCGCCCTCAGCGGGCGGCCTTGCATGGAGAGCCAGCTTCATCGATTACACGCGCCTCACTGCGCCTTGCCGGCTTTGACGGTGCGATCAACGCATTCGCGCAATTCCTTGCCGGCCTTGAAATGGGGCACCCATTTCTCGGGGACGCTTACCTTGTCGCCGGACTTGGGGTTACGCCCCATGCGCGGCGGCCGGTAATTGAGCGCAAAACTGCCGAAGCCGCGGATCTCGATACGATCGCCCCTGGTCAGTACCTCAGACATCGTATCGAGTATCATCTTGACGGCCAGATCGGCATCTTTCGCACCCAACTGGGGAAACCGCTCCGCGAGGCGCGCGACCAGATCTGACTTGGTCATCATTCCCAAGTCCCTCTATTGCTGGTTGAGCTTGGCCTTCAGCAAGGCGCCGAGGTTGGTCGTGCCAGAGCTGGCACTGCTTTCCGCAGACAGTTTCTGCATCGCCTGATGCTGCTCGGCCTGATCCTTGGCCTTGATCGACAGGTTGATCGAACGCGTCTTGCGGTCGATGTTGATGATCATCGCCTCGACTTCGTCGCCTTCCTTGTAAACCTTGGTCAGATCGTCGATACGCTCGCGCGAGACTTCGGAAGCACGCAGGTAGCCTTCCATCTCGCCTTCCAGCGCAATCACGGCACCACGCGCATCCACCGACTTGACGGTTCCCTTGACGATGGCGTTCTTGTCATGCGTTGCGATAAACGCGGTGTAGGGATCGCCGTCAAGCTGCTTGATGCCCAGCGAAATACGCTCTTTCTCGGTGTCGATCGCCAGCACGACGGCTTCCACCTCGTCGCCCTTCTTGAAGTTGCGAATCGCCTCCTCGCCTGGCGTCGACCACGACAGATCGGAAAGATGCACCAGACCGTCGATACCGCCCGGCAGGCCAATAAAGATACCGAAATCGGTAATCGACTTGATTGCGCCCTTGACCTTGTCCCCTTTCTTGTAGTTCATCGCAAAGTCATCCCACGGATTCGGCATGCATTGCTTCATACCGAGCGAGATACGGCGGCGATCTTCGTCGATTTCGAGGATCATCACCTCGACTTCATCGCCCAGCTGGACAACCTTGGACGGATGGACGTTCTTGTTCGTCCAGTCCATTTCCGAAACGTGAACCAGGCCTTCGATGCCCTGTTCAATTTCGACGAATGCGCCGTAATCGGTCAGATTGGTCACCTTGCCGAACAGGCGCGTGCCCTGCGGGTAACGGCGGGCAATACCAACCCACGGATCTTCGCCCAGTTGCTTGAGACCGAGCGATACGCGGTTCTTCTCCTGATCGAATTTGAGAATCTTGGCCTGCACTTCGTCGCCCACCGCCAGCACTTCGGACGGATGGCGCACACGACGCCAGGCCAGATCGGTGATGTGCAGAAGGCCGTCGATACCGCCGAGATCAACGAATGCGCCGTAATCGGTAATATTCTTGACGACGCCCTTGATGATGCTGCCTTCCTTGAGATTGGCCAGCAGCGCTTCGCGTTCTTCGCCGACTGTCGCCTCAAGCACGGCGCGCCGCGACACAACCACGTTGTTGCGCTTGCGATCCAGCTTGATCACTTTGAATTCGAATGTTTTGCCTTCGTACGGCGTCGTATCCTTGACCGGACGCAAATCGACCAGCGACCCGGGCAGGAAGGCGCGCACGCTATGCGCCATGACGGTCAGACCACCCTTCACCTTACCGGTGATCGTTCCGGAAATCAGAGAACCTTGCGTTAGCGCTTCTTCGAGGTAATTCCAGGCTGCGACGCGCTTGGCGCGTTCACGCGAGAGACGGGTTTCACCAAAACCGTTTTCAAGCTGGTCGATGGCCACTTGAACAAAATCGCCGACCTGTACTTCAAGCTCACCCTGGTCGTTGAGGAATTCCTCACGATCGATATAGCTCTCAGACTTCAGTCCGGCGTTGACAACAACAAAATTCTGATCGATGCGCACGACTTCGGCGGTAATTACTTCGCCCTGGCGCATTTCCTGACGGTGCAGGCTGGCTTCGAAAAGATCGGCAAAACTCTCTTGCGTGGAAGGAATGTTGGACATAAAAGAAAATTAAAAATTGAATGAATAAATTGACCGCATGATTGCGGGATACACTAAAAAACGCTGCCTGAGCTTAAAACCGATGCACTGTTCCGACTACATCTACGGAATACGCTCAATCCTCCGTCAGACAACCCCAAACGCCTGAACAAGAAGCCTGCATAATTCCTGCCGTTTCATCCGGTCACTTCCAAAAGAAACCGCAGAATCTGCCGCAACCCACAGCGCGCTTACTACACTTGCTTTACCGCTACTACAAAAAACATAAAAGCCTATCGCTGCCGGCATTGAAAATGCACCCTAAACCGCTTTGCCATGCCAGGCCAATACTTTTTCGACGGCCTGCTCGATCGTCAGATCGGAGGTATCGAGTAGACAGGCATCTTCACTTTGCCGGAGCGGCGCAACCGAACGTTGACTATCGCGTTCGTCGCGCTCACGCAAATCCTGCAAAATGGGCTGAATGCTAGCAGACATCCCATTTTCTCTCAACTGCTGATAGCGTCTTTGCGCACGAACTTCGACACGTGCGGTCAGAAAAATCTTGGTCTGCGCATCAGGAAAAACGACCGATCCCATATCACGCCCATCCGTCACCAAGCCCGGCGCGCGCCGGAAAAGGCGCTGACGGAATAGCAATGCTGCACGCACGGCCGGCCATGCCGCGACCTGCGAGGCGCCCGCGGAAATTACCTCGCTGCGAATTGCCGCGCTCACCGGCTCGCCGGCAAGCCACACTGAGTCCGAATCAAACCTGACATTCAGCCGGGCGGCGATCACCGCCAACGCCTGTTCATCATCCCAGGCGACGCCAGCACGCTGTGCCGCCAGCGCCGTCAGGCGATACAGCGCACCGGAATCGAGATAATGCCAGCCGAGCGCCGTTGCCACGCGCGCCGCCACGGTTCCCTTTCCCGATGCCGAAGGCCCGTCGATGGCGATCACCGGAACCGCCTGCGTCACCTCGGCAAAACGGGCAAAGTAATCGGGAAAAGTCTTGGCGACACATTCCGGATCGTTGATGCGCACCGGCACCCCAAATGCGGCCAGTGAAAAACACATCGCCATGCGATGATCCTCATACGTATCGACGCCTTCCGGCGGCGAAGACAGCCCGCCCGCCGGCGGATGGATGCGCAGCCAGTCCGCCCCCGTATCGACCGTGGCGCCCAGCTTTTCCAGCTCGGCGGCCATCGCAGCAATACGATCGGTTTCCTTGACGCGCCAACTGGCGATATTCCTCAGCGTCGTCACCCCTTCGGCGAAGAGCGCCGTTGTCGCCAGCGTCATCGCCGCATCAGGGATCGCATTGGCGTCGAGGTCGATGCCGTACAAACGCCCACTTGCCGGCGCACGCGCGGTAATGGCGCGGTCGCCGACATCAATACGCGCGCCCATCCGGGCCAGCGCCTCGGCAAAACGCACATCGCCCTGAACCGAGTCGGCACCGACGCCTTCGACACGCACCGGCCCGCCCCCCAGCGCGCCCAGCGCCAGGAAATACGAAGCAGAAGATGCATCGCCTTCGACGTGCACCCGCCCCGGCGAACGATAGGCACTGCCCGCCGGTACAACGAAGCGCCGCCCGCCTTCACGAATGACCTCAACACCAAAGCGCGCCATCACGGCCAACGTCATTTCGACATAAGGCCGGGAAATCAGCTCGCCGGTCACCTCGACGGCCGTTTCCACGCCGCCCAGCGGGAGCGCCATCAGCAGGCCGCTGAGAAACTGGCTGGACACGTCGCCGCGAATTTGCACGCATCCGCCCGGCCGAACCGTCGCCGGACGGATGGCCAGCGGCGGGTAATTTTCATTGCCCAGATAATCGATGTGCGCTCCCAGACGGCGAAGCCCATCGACCAGATCACCGATCGGCCGTTCGTGCATGCGCGGCACGCCGGAAAGCGTGTAATCGCCGCCAGCCAATGCCAGTACGGCGGTCAGCGAGCGGAAGGCCGTGCCGGCATTGCCCAGAAATAACGCCGCTTTTCGCACGGGAAAGCGTCCGCCGACACCCTGCACTCGAACCCCTGACGCACCCTGCGATTCGATGCGAACACCCAGAATCCGCAGGGCATCCAGCATACGTGCCGTATCATCGGATGCCAGCAGGCCGGAAATTTCGGTTTCACCTGCGGACAACGCGGATAGCAACAGCAGACGGTTGGACAGACTCTTTGAACCAGGCAGGCGCACGACGCCGCCCGCCGAGCACAAGGCCGGCAGATCGATAAATGCCTGTTTTTTTATTGCCTCCATACGCCTGCCTTCTCCAGTGCTTGTAGTTTTTTCTGTTGTCCCTATTTTTCCGCCTCGCTGGCCCAAGCGCGGCGCGCGGCGCGCGCGGCGGTAAAGACATCGTTCAAGCGCCCGCCATCATTGGCCTCCAGCGCCGCATACAGTGCATCGAGCTGCCGTCGGTAAGCTTCCAGTTCCGCCAGGAGCGGAAGGCGGTTGGACAAGCAGATATCGCGCCACATTTCCGGATGGCTGGCGGCAATACGGGTGAAGTCGCGGAAGCCACTGGCGGCAAAGGCAAACAACCGTCCGCTATCCTCGCGCTGCGCCAGATCGTACACCAACGCATACGAGAGCAGATGCGGCAAATGGCTGACGGCGGCGAAAATACGGTCGTGCTCTGCCGGCGACAATTCATGGATCTGCGCTCCGCACCATTCCCAAGCCGAACGGATACGGGCGACATCGAGCGGGGTGTTTTCCGGCAGCGGTGTCAGAACGACCTTCTTATTACGGTAAAGATCCGCGCGCGCCGCCGCCGGCCCACTGTGCTCGGCGCCTGCGATCGGATGGCCGGGGATGAACTGTCCGATCCTGCCGCCGAAAAATTCGCGCGCGGCAGCCACCGCATCCATTTTGGTGCTGCCGCCGTCAGTCACAAGCGTCCGCTCGCCGAGGTAGGGGGCAATACGCGCCATGACTTCCGGCATCTGCGCCACGGGCGTGGCAATCAGCACGAGATCGGCATCGGGAATTTCATGCCCCGGATTGATGCCGATACGATCGACGATACCGAACTCCAGCGCCTGTTTCAGCCCCGACAGGCTGCGACCGAAGCCGATAACCTCCTGCACCTGCCCGGCAGCCTTGAGCGCCAGGGCGAAGGAGCCACCCACCAGTCCCGCGCCGAAGATGACTAGCTTGCCAAATTCTGCCTGTTCGCGCATTGCCATGCTCTGCCGCCTCCCGATTCGCTGTTTTTCTGCCGCTCAGTAGAGCGCCGCCGGGTAGGAGCCCAGTACGCGCAAATAGGCCGCGCGCTGCTCCAGCGCCGTCAGTGCCTGAGCAACGTTGGCATCCTGCCGATGCCCGTCGATATCGACGTAGAACACGTATTCCCACAGGGTATGGCGCGCGGGGCGGGATTCCAGGCGCGTCATCGACACGCCGTGCTCGGTAAAAGGCATCAGCAGGTCGACCAGAGACCCCGTTCGGTTCGGCGCCGACATGATCAGCGAGGTCTTATCGCGGCCGGAAACGCCGGCATCCTGATGGCCCAGCACCAGAAAACGGGTCGTATTGTTCGGTTCGTCCTCAATATTTTCGGCCAGCCGTGGCAAACCATAGCGCTCGGCCGCCGCATCGCCGGCAATTGCCGCCGCCCCTGCTTCATCGCCAGCGGCCATCTGCGCCGCCTGCGCATTGCTGCCCACCGAAATGCGCTGCGCTTGCGGCAACATACGGCTCAGCCACTCATGGCATTGCGCCAGCGACTGTGCATGCGAATACACTTTGGTGATTTTTTCCAGCGCCGTTTCACGGGACAGTAAATGTTGCTGGATGCGCATGAGAACTTCGCCGCAGATACGCAAGGGCGTCGTCATCAGCAGATCCATCACCCGCCCGATAGCGCCTTCCGTTGAATTTTCAGTGGGAACAACGGCATAGTCGGCATGGCGGGCTTCGACCACACGGAAAATGCGGTCAATCGAATCTTGCGGGAACAAACGCGCCGCATGGCCGAAATGCTTGACGGCAGCGCTTTCCGAAAAAGTGCCGAGCGGTCCGAGAAAAGCCACGCCCAGCGGCCGTTCGAGCGACAGGCAGGCGGACATAATTTCACGAAAGAAACGGACAACCCCTTCGTCAGACAAAGGCCCGCGGTTCATCTCCCGAATGCGCCGCAGTACCTGGGCTTCCCGCTCGGGACGATAGATTACGTCCGCTTCGCCATGTTCCGCCTTGATGGCGCCGACGCGCTGCGCGCAGGCTGCACGCTGGTTGAGCAGCGCCAACAAATGCACATCGATGGCGTCGATCTGGTCGCGCACTTCTGCCAGTTGGCGGGACAGCGCCTCATTCGGCTTCATTCATCGCCCATTCCTGAATAGTCCTTCTGTATCGCAGACTCATCCCGCGCCCTTCCTCCAGCCGAACCGCCCGCTGGGCGACACCGGATGCATGAGGTTCAAGCGCTGCCTTCTCCGACGGAATGCGCACCGTTTTCCGCCGCCTCGTCGGTATTGTCGTCGGCCTCGGCGATCTTTTCCAGACCGGCCAGTTTTTCACCCTCATCCAGCGCAATCAGCGTCACCCCTTGTGTTGCCCGACCCAGTTCACGAATTTCGCGCACATTGGTGCGAATCAGCACGCCGCCTGTGGTGATCAGCATAATTTCGTCTTCGTCCTTGACCAGGCATGCCGCGACGACCTTGCCATTACGTTCGCTGGCGGCAATGGCAATAACGCCCTGTGTGCCACGCCCGGAATGGCGGAAATCAGCCAGCACCGTGCGTTTGCCGAAACCATTTTCAGTCGCCACCAGCACGCTCTCTTGATGATTGTCGGCCACCAGCAGCGAGAGGACCTGCTGACCTTCGCCCAGCCGCATACCGCGCACACCGCGTGCTGTACGCCCCATCGGCCGCACGTCTTCCTCATCGAACCAGACGGCTTTGCCACCGTCAGAAACCAAAACGATGTCCTGTACGCCATTGGTAATTTGTGCACCGATCAGGTAATCGCCTTCATCGAGCGCCACGGCAATGATGCCGGCTTTACGCGGATTGGAAAAATCGGACAGCGGGGTCTTTTTGACCGTGCCGCGCGCCGTGCACATGAAGACGAAGCGATCGTCGGCAAATTCTTTGATCGGCAAGATGGCGCTGATTTTTTCCCCTTCTTCAAGCGGGAACATATTGACGATCGGTTTACCGCGGCCATTACGCGAACCTTGCGGCACTTCATAGACGCGCAGCCAGTAGAGACGCCCGCGGTTGGAGAAACAAAGAATCGTATCGTGCGTGTTGGCGACGAACAGCTGATCGACGAAATCGTCTTCCTTGATCGCCGCCGCCTGTTTGCCGCGCCCGCCGCGCCGCTGCGCTCGGTAGTCAGCGAGCGGTTGCGACTTGATGTAGCCGCTATGCGTCATCGTCACCACCATATCCTGCGGCGTGATGAAGTCTTCGATGCTCAGATCGTGGGTATCCAGCACAATCTGTGAGCGGCGCGCATCGCCGAACTGGGCACGCACGGCGCTCAGTTCTTCGCGCAAGATATCGGTAATCCGTTCCGGCCGCGCCAGGATATCCATTAGATCAGTGATTTTTTCCAACAGATCGGCAAAGTCGGCGACGATCCTGTCGCGCTCCAGTCCGGTCAAACGCTGCAAGCGCAAATCCAGAATCGCCTGCGCCTGCGCTTCGGACAACAGATAGCCATTGTGCGACAGTCCGTATTCCAGCCCCAGCCCCTCCGGCCGCGTGGCATCAAGCGCAGCGCGTTGCAGCATCTCCGCCACCGTTGTCGAGACCCACAGCCTGGCCATCAGTCCGCGGCGCGCATCGGCGGGTGTCGGTGAGGCCTTGATGAGCGCGATAATTTCATCAACATTGTCCAGCGCGACGGCTAAGCCTTCCTGAATATGCGCCCGTTCGCGTGCCTTGCGCAATTCGAACTCGGTACGCCGCGTGACGACTTCACGGCGATGGAACAGGAAGCAATCGAGCAATTGCCGAAGATTGAGCAGACGCGGCTGGTTATCGACCAGCGCCACCATGTTCATACCGAAGGTATCCTGCAACTGCGTCATCTTGTACAGATTGTTCAGGACGACTTCGGGGACTTCGCCGCGCTTGAGTTCAATGACGATGCGCATGCCGGATTTGTCCGACTCGTCGCGCAGATCGGAAATGCCCTCGATCCGCTTCTCGTTGACCAGCTCGCCGATTTTTTCAAGCAGGACGCGCTTGTTAACCTGGTAAGGAATCTCGTCAACGATGATGGCCTGACGATCGGCGCTGCCCTTGATGTCTTCAAAATGCGTCCTGGCGCGCATGACGACGCGTCCGCGTCCGGTGCGGTAGCCTTCACGCACGCCAGAAACGCCGTAGACGATGCCGGCTGTCGGAAAGTCAGGCGCCGGCACGATCTCAATCAGTTCATCGATGCTGATTGCCGGATTGTCCAGGACGGCCAGGCAAGCATTGACGATTTCGTCAAGGTTGTGCGGCGGAATATTGGTCGCCATACCGACGGCGATCCCCGATGAGCCGTTGATCAGCAGATTGGGAATACGCGCCGGCAACACCTGCGGTTCCTGCTCGGCACCATCGTAGTTTGGCCCGAAATCGACAGTTTCCTTGTCGATGTCGGCCAGCAGCTCATGCCCAATGCGCGCCATGCGCACCTCGGTGTAACGCATGGCGGCCGCGCTGTCGCCGTCAATCGAGCCGAAATTTCCCTGCCCGTCAACCAGCATATAGCGCAGCGAAAAATCCTGAGCCATGCGCACAATGGTGTCATAGACGGCCGTATCGCCGTGCGGGTGATATTTACCGATCACGTCGCCGACGATACGCGCTGATTTTTTGTATGCCTTGTTCCAGTCGTTACCCAGCTCATGCATGGCATAGAGCACGCGGCGATGCACCGGTTTGAGGCCATCTCGCGCATCGGGCAGCGCCCGGCCGACGATGACGCTCATCGCGTAATCGAGATACGAACGGCGCATTTCATCTTCGAGGCTGACGGGGAGTGTTTCCTTGGCAAAGGCGTCTACAGGCTGTTCCATTTTTCTCGCACAGAGTTGGAGTGTTTTTCTGAACGCATCGCGATTCTTGGCGGAAAATCGTCAAACCCTACCGGACTTGCCGTTCAGAACCCCACGATTGCGCGCAAGTTGGCGCAATACAAACAGGATTTCAGACTTCCCCAAGAACCTACGCAACAATAAACATATAGAGGCATAATTTTAGCATGGAGCCAATGCCCTTCCTGGGAGCGCATGACAGCACAGCCAATGCACCATAGAAACATCAAGCCGCGAAAAACTGTCACATGAATGACAAAAGCTGGTGAATTCACTCGCGCTACATGAAATATAGAATGGTTTACCATGCGTTTGCTGGAACAGCCTACGACTATGGCGATAGGCCGGCGATATACCCATAACGATTGCATGAAAGGAGATCGCACCATGAAAAAGAGCTTTATTTACCTGACAGCCGCAACGCTGACCCTCAGCGCCTGTGCGACCATGGAGCCGCCGAACTCTACGACGGCAACGCACACCGGCATTGGCGCAGCAGCGGGCGCGGCTGTCGGCGCCGCCGTCACGCGCGGCAACAACCGCCTGCGCGGCGCGGCCATCGGCGCAGCCATCGGCGGTGCCGGCGCCTATCTGTGGTCAAAGCACATGCAGGAGCAAAAAGCGGCCATGGAACAAGCAACGCAAGGCACGGGCGTGACGGTCAGCCAAACGGAAGATAACCGCCTGAAGCTCGACATCCCCAGCGATATTTCCTTCGACAGTGGCCGCTATACCGTCAAGTCCGCTATGTATCCAGTACTCGACCGCTTTGCCACAACGCTAAATCAGCATCAGGCAACCCGCGTCACCATTATCGGCCATACCGACAGCTCCGGATCAGACGCGATCAATAATCCCTTGTCGATCAATCGTGCAGCCGCCGTGCGGGATTACTTAGTTGGCCGAGGCGTCAATATCAACCGCATCACCGTCGATGGCCGCGGATCGCGCGAACCCATTGCGGACAACGCCAGCGCAAGCGGTCGTGCCAGAAACCGGCGCGTAGAAATCTTTGTTGCCGAAAATACCGGCTCCTGAGCGCTATCGCATTTCATAGGCCTTTTGCCATAAGGCGCCTCTGAAGCCCTTGTAAACAAATAGAGCCCCTCCAAGGGGGTGCCCGGAATCCCTTATAAACAGGGCATCTCCGGGCGCCCTGCCCGGAGATCCTTTATCCACGCGGGTTTCAGAGCGCCCGTCCGAAAATCCGCTTAGGCGCCCATCCCATGAACAACACTGCCCACGCGCCGAAACCATCGCCGCCTGTTCCCATCGACCTGCTGATCGAAGCACGCTGGATCATCCCTATCGAACCAGCGAACGTCACACTAGAAGACTATGCACTTGCGATTGATCAGGGCAACATCATCGCACTCTTGCCGCAAGCCGAGGCGCGCACGCGCTTTGCGCCCCGCGAGACGGTTCTGCTGCCCAACCACATCCTGATGCCCGGACTGGTCAATCTGCACACACATGCCGCCATGACGCTGCTGCGTGGGCTGGCCGATGACCTTCCACTTATGGAATGGCTGAAAAACCATATCTGGCCGGCCGAAGCCAAACATGTTTCACCACAGTTTGTTTATGACGGCACACGGCTTGCCTGCGCCGAAATGCTGCAAGGCGGCATTACCTGCTTCAACGATATGTATTTTTTCCCAAAAGCGGCAGCCGAGGCGGCCCTTCATGCGGGCATACGCGCCTCCATTGGCCTGGTGACCATGGAATTCTCCACTGCCTATGCGACCGATGCGGACGATTATCTGGATAAAGGTATGACGGTGCGCGACCAATTGCGCGATGAAACATTGCTCAGTTTCTGCCTGGCACCCCATGCGCCCTATACGGTCAGCGATCAGAGTTTTGCCAGAATTCTGACATTATCCGAACAATGTCATTTACCGATTCATCTGCACCTGCATGAAACCGCGCAGGAAATTACTGATGCCGAAAAACAGTACGGTCAGCGGCCGCTGGAACGCCTGCGCCAGATCGGCTTGCTCAGTCCGGGATTGATTGCCGCACACGCCGTTCATTTGACCAGCGACGAAATCGATACATTGGTTGCGCATGGCTGTTCCGTCGCACATTGCCCAAGCGCCAACCTCAAACTGGCCAGCGGCATTGCCCCGGTTGCTGACATGATCGCTCATGGCCTCAACGTCGGCCTGGGCACAGATGGCGCAGCAAGCAACAACCGACTCGACATTTTTATGGAAATGCGCATGGCCGCGCTGCTTGCCAAGGCGCAGAGCGGAGATGCCGAGGCTGTCGACGCACACCAGGCATTACGTATGGCAACGCTGGCCGGTGCACAAGCGCTCGGCCTGGATGCTCGCATCGGATCACTCCGTCCAGGCAAAGCCGCCGACCTATGTGCCATCGACACGGCAAAAATCCCACTCACCCCCTGTTACGACGCGGCTTCACTCGCCGTTTACAGCGCCGGTCGTGAGCATGTCAGTGACGTATGGGTTGCAGGAATACAACGCTTAAAAAGCGGTCAACGGGTTGAAAATGACGAAATCGAGTTGATAAACTCCGGACGCCTATGGCAGAATCGGGTTCGTCTAAGTAAGTGATGTTTGACATTTTTTAACTGAGGCGTTTCGGGCTTGTCGGCTACCACCGCAGGCTTTAACCATTAGAGGACTTTCAGATGAAGAAGACAGCAAAACATAATTTGATGGCCGCACTGGCCGTTACCCTCGGCTGCTGCGCGTCATTCGCCCAGGCTCAGGCCTCTGAAAATTTCACCAGCGTTTACGTTATTGACCAGCGCGGCGAAGTGGTTCTCAACAATTATGGTCAATGCTGGCGCACCGGCTACTGGACGCCGGCAGCCGCTGCACAGGACAAGAATGGTTGTAAATGTGACAAAGATCTGATTCCGAGAGAAGTTTGCGAACCGGCTGCTGCGCAACCTGTACCACAACAACCTGCTGCTTTCGGTGAAAAAGTGACAATTGCCGCTGACGCGCTGTTCGACTTCAACAAGTCTGTGCTGCGTCCGGAAGGCAAGGCCAAACTTGATGAAGTTGTCGCCAAGGCTGGAGAACTTGAACTTGAAGTCGTGATTGCCGTCGGCCATACCGACCGCATCGGCGGCGCCGCTTACAACCAACGTCTGTCCGAAAAACGCGCGGCTTCCGTCAAGGATTATCTGGTTTCCAAGGGTATCCCGGCTAACCGCGTTTACACGGAAGGTAAGGGTAAGACCCAACCGAAGACCAAGCCGAATGAATGCCGTGGTCCGAAGAGCAAGAAGGTTATTGCTTGCTTGCAACCTGACCGCCGCGTCGATATCGAGCTAATCGGTCGCAGAATCACGAAGAAATAATCGGCAGTATTGAGGAACTTAAAAGCCCTGCTTCGGCAGGGCTTTTTATTTCCCATATTTGTTTAGCGCGGTCATTTTGCCGCTTCTGGCGCTACCTACACCACTTTTCTCCAGCAATCCTCGCCTCCCGCATTGTTTTTGTGACGCTATAGCACTCTCAAATTCCTCCTGTTGCTTTATCCTATTTTGAGTCTGTTTTTAAAAACTCCAAAGTCATGCAAAACGCCGACCTGAAAGAATTGGATAAATTCAGCCAACTTGCCCATCGTTGGTGGGATCTAAATAGCGAATTTCGCCCATTACACGATATTAATCCGCTCCGTATCGGCTGGATCAACGAGATTATCTCGGTCAACGAGAAAAAAATTCTTGATGTCGGTTGCGGCGGTGGCATTCTGGCGGAAGGGCTGGCAGCGCTTGGGGCACAAGTCACCGGCATCGATCTGTCCGAAAAAGCGCTAAACGTCGCTAAATTACACTTGCTGGAGAGCGAGCATAGTATCGATTACCACCACATCGCGGCAGAAGATCTGGCTGCACAATCGCCGGAGACCTATGACATCGTTACCTGTATGGAGATGCTGGAACACGTCCCCGATCCGGCCAGTATCGTCACAGCCTGCGCTGCACTGACCCGGCCCGGCGGGCATCTCTTTTTCTCTACGCTTAATCGCAATCCAAAATCTTTTCTTTTTGCCGTGATTGGTGCCGAATACCTGCTACAACTACTCCCCAAAGGCACTCATGAATACACTAAATTTATCCGCCCTTCAGAACTGTCACGCTGGGCAAAAAATGCCGGTCTATCGCCAAGCAGGTTTATTGGCCTGAGCTACAACCCTATTACACGTACCTACTCCCTCGGCAGCGATACCAGCGTCAATTATCTGATGCACGCCGTCAAACCCACACTTTGCACGACACAATAGCGCTACCAGAAAAAACCTGAAAACATGAAGCACCGCACAGCGACGAACACGCCACCTCTTTACCGTCGTTCTTCCCGCCACTTGTTCTCATCCCCTGAATCAAGGATAATTCGCGCTCCTTCGGTGCAAACCGAATGCGCGTGATGCCCCGATGGCGGAATCGGTAGACGCAGCGGATTCAAAATCCGCCGCCGCAAGGCGTGCCAGTTCGACTCTGGCTCGGGGCACCAGAATTTTCTAGATACCTAAAATTACAGCGCTGCCGAAATGCCGTCCCGCGGCAATCTCCCGCCCCTCCTCCGTACCGCGCTACCCCACATTGAAACTGGCGGGGAAAATTCCGTATGCTGACCCTCGACGATTTCGACTTCGACCTGCCGGCCGAATTGATCGCCCAACACCCCTCCAGTCAACGCACGGACAGCCGTCTGCTCCATGTCGAGGCCAATGCGCTGCACGACCTGCGCTTCGGTGATCTGCTGCAATGCATTTTGCCCGGTGACCTGCTGGTATTCAACGACGCCCGCGTCATCAAGGCGCGACTGTACGGCCGCAAGGCCAGCGGCGGGCACATTGAGGTCATGATTGAACGGATCATCGATCCTCACCATGCTATCGCCCAGATCCGCGCCAGCAAAGCGCCCCGACCAGGCAGTGTGATCGAGCTGGAAAACGCCTTCACCATGACCGTGCTTGGGCGTGCCGGTCGACACGGCGAATTCTTCGAACTCCGCCTGACGGAACAGGGCGACTTATACGCATTGACCGAACGCCACGGCCACTTACCGTTACCGCCCTATATTACCCATACGGCCGCAGCCGAGGACGAAACCCGCTACCAGACGGTTTACGCCCGCCACGCCGGCGCGGTGGCAGCGCCCACTGCCGGCCTGCATTTCGACACAGCGCTACTTGCCGCATTCGAACGCAGAAACGTCGCGCTTGCTTATCTCACCCTGTATGTGGGCGCCGGTACCTTCCAGCCTGTACGCGTACACAACATTGCCGAACACCGCATGCACTCGGAGCGCTTTGAACTGCCGCAAACCACCGTCGATGCCATCGCCCATACCCAGGCAAATGGCGGTCGTATCGTCGCCGTCGGCACGACCAGTTTGCGTGCGCTGGAAGCCGCCGCACAAAGTGGAACCCTGCGCGCTGGCGCGGCCGAAACCGATATTTTCATCACGCCCGGTTATCGTTTTCGCGTCGTCGACCGGCTCATCACCAACTTTCACCTGCCCAAATCAACGCTATTGATGCTCGTCTCAGCCTTCGCCGGGCAGGATGTCATCCGTACCGCCTATGCGCACGCCATTGCCAAACGCTACCGCTTCTTCAGCTATGGCGACGCCATGCTTTTAGAGCGGCAGTAAAGGACGCAACCATGCAGTTTGAACTCCTCGCTCACGACGGCGCCGCCCGCCGCGGCCGCCTGACGCTGGCCCACGGCGTTATCGAAACCCCCGTGTTTATGCCTGTCGGCACATACGGCACGGTCAAGGCGGTCACGCCGCACGATCTGGCCGGCATCGGCGCACAAATCTGTCTCGGCAACACCTTCCACCTGTGGTTGCGCCCCGGACTCGAAACGATTGCCCTGCACGGCGGCCTGCACCGCTTCATGGGCTGGGACAAACCCATTTTGACCGACTCCGGCGGCTTTCAGGTTTTTTCGCTCGGCGCATTGCGCAAAATCAGTGAAGAAGGCGTCCGCTTCGCTTCACCGATCGACGGCAGTCCGCGTTTTCTGACGCCGGAAGAATCAATGCGCATCCAGCATACGCTCAATTCAGACATCGTCATGATTTTTGACGAATGCACGCCTTATCCGGCGGATTTCGACACCGCCGCGCAGTCGATGCGCCTGTCGCTGCGCTGGGCGCAGCGCTCGCGCGAGATGCACGATCGCCTGTGCAACCCTAACGCCCTCTTCGGCATCGTCCAGGGCGGTATGCACGAAACGCTGCGCGACGAATCGCTGTCCGGCCTGACCGACATCGGGTTTGACGGCTTTGCCATCGGCGGCCTCTCCGTTGGCGAGCCCAAAGAAGAAATGGCGCGCATCCTGGCGCATACCACACCGCGCCTGCCGCAGGAAAAACCACGTTACCTGATGGGCGTCGGCACGCCGGAAGACCTGGTACATGGCGTACAAACCGGCATCGACATGTTCGACTGCGTCATGCCAACGCGCAACGCCCGCAACGGCCACTTGTTCACCCGCCACGGCGACATCCGCATCAAAAATGCGCAGTACAAAAACGACCTGCGCCCGCTCGACGAGAGCTGCGACTGCTACACCTGCCGGCACTTCTCCCGCGCCTACCTGCATCACCTGTTCCGCATCGGCGAGATCCTCGGCGCCCAGCTCAATACCCTCCACAACCTGCGCTACTACCAGACGCTCATGAGCGAATTGCGCACGGCGATCGCAGAGGGCAGCCTGGAGGCCTTTACCCGGCGTTTCCGCGCCGGGCGTGCGCAGCAGGGTGATATAATCCGCTGATTATTTTTTTGACCTTTTCAGGAGATTACCGTGCTGATCAGCTCCGCTTATGCCCAAGCCCAGGCTGCCGCACAGCCAGGCGGCGGTTTTGAACAGATTTTCCTCATAATTCTGATGTGCGCCGGCATGTATTTTTTCTTCGTTCGCCCGCAGAACAAGAAGGCCAAGGAACACAAAACAATGGTCGAAGGGCTGGCGAAGGGCGATGAAGTCATCATGCAAAGCGGTATGGCCGGCCGCATCGCCAAAGTCAGTGATGACCTCATCACTGTCACGATCGCCGAAAACGTTGACGTACTCTTCAAAAAAGAGGCCGTCGCCATCGTTCTGCCCAAAGGAACCCTGGAAAAGCCAGGAACAGCGGGCACGCCGAAGAATACCTAAACACCTCGCCCACTTTCCGCTTTCAATTCCACCGCGCCACATCGCCCAGCCGCCTGATCTATTGCCCTTTTTCGCCCCATGAACCGCTACCCGCTCTGGAAATACATCCTTATCGCCATTACCCTTCTGCTGGGCTTCATCTACACCCTGCCGAATTTTTTTGGCGAATCGCCCGCCGTACAAGTCTCCAGCGCCAAGGCGACGATCAAGACCGATGGCAAAACGCTCGAACGCGCCGAGGCTGCGCTTAAGGCCGCCTCGATTGCGCACGACGGCACCTTCCTCGACACGGTCGGCGTCAAGGTGCGCTTCAAGGATACCGACACCCAGCTCAAAGCCAAGGATATCCTCGAAAAAGAATTCAACCCGAACGCCGCCGATCCGGAATACGTCGTTGCGCTCAACCTGCTCTCCAGCTCGCCGCAATGGCTGACCCGCCTGCACGCGCTGCCCATGTACCTGGGGCTTGACCTGCGCGGCGGCGTGCACTTTCTGCTCCAGGTCGACATGAAAGGCGCGCTCTCCAAACGGCTTGACTCGCTGGCCGCCGACCTGCGCAGCCAGATGCGTGACAAAAACATCCGCCACAGCGGCATCAACCGCGAAGGAGAACGCATCAGCATCCGTTTCCGCGATGCCGAGACCCGCAACAAGGCGCGTACCTTGCTGGAAAACGACCAACCCAGCCTGGCGCTGACCGAACAGGGTGACGGCGACAACCTGCGCCTGGACGCTACGCTCAAACCGACGGCGCTGAAAGAAATCCAGGAATCGGCCATCCGCCAGAACATGGGCACGCTGCATAACCGGATCAACGAACTGGGCGTGGCCGAGCCAGTCATCACCCAGCAAGGCGCCGACCGCATCGTCGTTCAGCTGCCCGGCGTGCAGGACACCGCCAAAGCCAAAGACATTCTTGGCCGCACGGCAACGCTGGAAATTCGCATGGTTGACGACACGCCGGGCGCGCTCGAAGCGGCGCTTACCGGACAGGTGCCGTTCGGCACCGAGCTGTACGTCGAGCGCGGCGGCCATCCGCTGCTGGTCAAGAAACAGGTTGTCCTGACCGGCGACCGTCTGACCGACGCCCAGGCCGGCTTCGACAACCAGACACAGGAACCGGCCGTGCATCTGACGCTGGATTCGGCCGGCGCGCGCATCTTCCGCGACATCACGCGCGAAAACGTCGGCAAACGGATGGCGATCCTGCTCATCGAAAAAGGCAAGGGCGAAGTCGTCACCGCGCCGGTTATCCGCACTGAAATCGGCGGCGGCCGCGTCCAGATTTCCGGCCGCATGAGCTCCAGCGAAGCAAGCGACGTCGCCCTGCTGCTGCGCGCCGGTTCGCTGGCCGCGCCGATGGAAATCGTCGAAGAACGCACCATCGGCCCCAGCCTCGGCGTCGAAAACATCCGCAAAGGTTTCCACTCCACGCTCTGGGGCTTTGTCGTCATCGCCGTTTTCATGATCGTGTACTACATGCTGTTCGGCCTCGTCTCGGTCATTGCTCTGAGCGCCAACCTGCTCTTCCTGGTCGCCCTGCTCTCCTTCCTGCAAGCGACGCTGACGCTGCCCGGCATCGCCGCCATCGCTCTGACGCTGGGCATGGCGATCGACTCCAACGTGCTGATCAACGAGCGCATCCGCGACGAGCTGCGGCAGGGGCTGACACCGCACGCCGCCATCTTCCAGGGCTACGACCGCGCTTTCAACACGATTCTCGACTCGAACATCACCACGCTGATCGCCGGTCTCGCGCTGCTCATTTTCGGTTCCGGGCCGGTACGCGGTTTTGCCGTCGTTCACTGCCTCGGCATCCTCACCTCGCTGTTCTCATCGATCACCGTTTCGCGCGCACTGGTCAACCTCATCTACGGCCGCCGCCGCAAAATCGAATCGCTGTCCATCGGGCAGGTCTGGAAACCTGATCACGACACCCGGACAACGGCAAAAACAGCAAAATAAGGATCGACGTTCATGGAATTTTTCCGCATCAAAAAAGATATTCCGTTCATGCACTATGCGCCGGTGTTCAACGTCATCTCACTGATCACCTTCATCCTGGCCGCATTCTTTCTCTTTCACCGCGGACTGCACCTTTCCGTCGAATTCACCGGCGGCACGCTGATCGAGGTCAGCTACGAACAGGCGGCCGATCTGGAAAAAATCCGCACCGGTATGACCCGCGCCGGCTACAACGACGTTGCCGTGCAGAATTTCGGCTCCAGCCGCGACGTCATGATTCGCCTGCCGCTCAAGGAAGAACAGAACTCCGCCAAGATGGGCGAAGAAGTCATGAAGACGCTGAATGCAGAAGCCCCCGGCGCGACCTTGCAGCGCGTCGAATTCGTCGGCCCGCAGGTCGGCCGCGAACTGGCCGAAAGCGGCGCCATGGCGCTCCTTGTCGTCGTCATCGGCATCGTCAGCTACCTGGCCTTTCGTTTCGAGTGGCGCTTCTCCGTGGCGGCGATCGTCGCCAACCTGCACGACATCATCATCATCCTGGGCTGTTTCGCCTTCTTCCAGTGGGAATTCTCGCTCTCCGTCCTGGCGGCCGTGCTCGCCGTGCTCGGCTACTCGGTCAATGAATCGGTTATCGTCTTTGACCGCGTGCGCGAAACCTTCACCAAGGTGCGCGGCTTGACGACGCCGCAAGCCATCAACCACGCCATCACCAGCACCATCTCGCGTACCGTCATCACCCACGGTAGTACGCAGGCGATGGTCCTGTCGATGTTCATTTTTGGCGGCGAAACCCTGCATAACTTCTCGCTGGCGCTGACCATCGGCATCTGCTTCGGCATTTACTCCTCGGTACTGGTCGCCAGCCCGCTGGCCATGTGGCTCGGCGTCAAGCGCGAGCACTTCATCAAGCCCAAAAAGGGCATTGAAGGCGCCAACTCGGAAGGCGCCGTCGTCTGAGCGGCGCCGGCAAGCGCCGTTCCTCACAAACGGCGGGGCCACCGCCAGCGCCTGCTGAGCCGGCCACCGCCGCCGCACCCCGGTTGATCGACAGCTAAACGCCCAAAAACCGCCCGCCGGAAGCCCGCGTCTTTTGGGCGTTTCAGACTGGGCAGCGCCGAAGCCCGCGTCCCTAGAGCATTTCAGGCGGGGTGGCGCTGTAACCCGCGCCAATTGGGCATTTGCGGGCAGGCGCTCCGAAACCCCTTATTCCACGCGGGTTCCCGGCCTGCCTGGCCGGAGAAGCCCGTTTTACGCGGGCTGGAGCGGTGACGATGAGGCGAAAGGCGATGCGCCGAGCACGGCAGGCACTGGAGAAAATGCGCGAGAAGCGTTGAGTGCTCGCGGCAAACAGCCGCTAGATATAATGCACAGCACCTTCATTCGAACAACACCGTGAATCAAAGGGAGATCAAACGATGAAAAAGCTTTTACTGGGTGTCTGTCTGCTCCTCTCCGCCACGCTGGCGCTGGCGCAAATGCCCGAGGAAACATGGCAAGAGGTAAAGCAGGCGGCTTTGCAAGGGAATAGCGCACATGTCGAGCAATTGTTGCGCCCCTGGGCGGAACGTGGCGATGCCCGGGCGCAATACAACCTTGGCGTGATGTATGGCGATGGTCGAGGCGTCGCGCCGGATTACGCCAAGACACGCGAGTGGTGGGAGAAAGCCGCCGCACAGGGACATGCGGGAGCGCAGTACAACCTTGGCGTGATGTATTACGATGGCCGAGGCGTCGCGCAGGATTACACCAAAGCGCTCAAATGGTGGGAGAAAGCGGCTGCGCAGGGGGATGCCGATGCGCAATATAGCCTTGGCACGATGTATGACGCTGGCCAAGGCGTCGCGCAGGATTACGCCAAGGCGCGAAAATGGTTCGAGAAAGCCGCTGCCCAAGGGCTGGCAGCGGCACAATACAACCTTGGCTTTATGCATCACGATGGTCAAGGCATTGCGCAGGATTACGCCAAGGCACGAAAATGGTTCGAGAAAGCGGCTGCTCAGGGGTTTGCCCAGGCACAATACAACCTTGGCTTGATGTATTACCATGGTCAAGGTGTCGCCAAAGATTACGCTAAAGCGCGGGAATGGTGGGAAAAAGCGGCCGCTCAGGGAGATGCAATTGCACAATTCAACCTTGGCGTGATGTATCACGATGGTCATGGTGTCGTGCAGGATTACGCCAAGGCGCGGGAATGGTTGGAGAAAGCGGCTGCCCAAGGGCTAGCAGCAGCGCAATACAACCTTGGCGTGATGTATCGCGATGGTCAAAGCGTTGCGCACGATTATGCCAAGGCGCGCGAATGGTGGGAAAAAGCGGCTGCGCAGGGGCATGCAGGGGCGCAGTACAACCTTGGTTTTATGTATTACGATGGTCACGGCGTCGCGCAGAATTACGCCAAAGCGCGGGAATGGTGGGAAAAAATGACCGCTCAGGGGAATGCGAGCGCGCAATACAACCTTGGCGTGATGTATCGTGATGGTCAAGGTGTTGTGCAGAATTATGTCAAGGCACGCGAATGGTTCGAGCAGGCGGCCGCTCAGGGGCATGCAGAGGCGCAGTACAACCTTGGTGTGATGTATTACCATGGCCAAGGCGTCGCCAAGGATTACGTCAAAGCGCGGGAATGGTGGGAAAAAACAGCCGCTCAGGGGAATGCGAGCGCACAATACAACCTTGGCGTGATGTATCGCGATGGTCAAGGCGTTGCGCAGGACTCCGCCAAGGCGCGGGAATGGCTCGAGAAAGCGGCAGCGCAGGGGGATGCCAAAGCACAATATAACCTTGGCCTGATGTATTACCATGGTCAAGGCGTCGCCAAGGATTTGTTCAAGGCGCGTGAATGGTATGAGCAGGTCGCTGCGCAGAGAGAAAATGCAGAAAATGCTGAAGTGGTGCGCAAAGCGCGGCAGATCCTGGAGCAAATACGTCAAGTGCGTTGAGTGCGCGGCGGGTTGAACGCCCGCAGTAATTGGCCACAACGACCGGCCGCAAGCCTGCGTCTTTTGGGCGTTTCAGACATGGCAGCGCCGGAGCCCACGTCTTATGGGCGTTTCAAGCGGGTCAACGCTGAAACCCGCGTCAATCGGGCGTTTGCGGGCAGGTGCTCCGGGAACCCTTATTCCACGCGGGTTTCCGGCCTGCCTAGCTGGAGATACCCGTTTTACACGGGCTGGAGGGGTGATGATAGAGCAGTACGCCAAGCACGGCAGACGCTGAAGCCAATGCGCCAAGGGAGTTGAGAGAGTGCAGTGGCTGACAGCTGCGGGCTGAACGCCTACAGTGACTGGCCGCAACGACTGCCCGCTAGCCCACGTCCAGTGGGCATTTCATCCATACGCCCGCTGCCTGTGCCTGCTGCGCCAGCGCATATTCCTGAAGCACTGGGTCGCACTCACCACAAGGCCGCTGCCTGCCCGCTAAGCTAGAGACACCACCTCCGCACCCCGTTTGATCGACAGCTAAACACCCAAAGACCACCTGCCGGAACCCCGCGTCAATTGGGCATTTCCAGGATGCCTGCCCGCCAGCCCGCGTCCAGTGGGCGTTTCAGCCATGCGGCTGCCGCCACCCTATCACAGCCCTGCCGGCTGTTTTTTCATTGCGCGCTGTATTCTGGTCTGGCCGTCTGCGCAACGCGCCGGGCGGGCGCGGATCATGCCAGCCAGATCAGCGTCGCCATACGCCCGGTGACGCCGTCGCGCCGGTAGGAGAAAAACCGCTCGGCGTCGCTGACGGTACACAGCCCGCCGCCATAAATGCGCCGCACGCCCAGGCGCATCAGACGCTGGCGGGCCAGGTCGTAAATATCGGCCAGATATTTGCGGGCATGGGGGGCATGCGGGCATGCGGGCACTTCGCCTGAATACTGCGTGCCGGACGCCGCATTCGCCTCGCCGGGGGAAGCCGACATTGCGGCGCTGGCTAAATTTTTGACCGCTCTTCCGGCGTCCCGCTCGCCTTCTCCGGCAACGGCGATGGGCCGGAAAGCCGCATCCGCTGCGGCATCCGCCGCGACAAAGGCGGCCCGTACTTCCGCGCCCACTTCAAAGGCCTGCGGCCCGATCGCCGGCCCCAGCCAGGCGAGCAGCGCATCGCCCGGCGCATTCATCGCCGCGACAGCCGCTTCCAGCACGCCGCCGAGCAGCCCGCGCCAGCCGGCATGGACGGCGGCAACCACACTGCCCGCCGCATCGCACAACAGGACAGGCAGGCAATCGGCCGTCATTACGGCGCAGACGACGCCGCGCTGCCGGGCAAAGGCGGCGTCCGCTGCCGGTGCGTCTGCATTTTGTCCGTCGCTTGCGCGCGATTGCGCCGCCGCATCGACGACGCGCTGGCCGTGCACCTGTTGCAGCCAGCATGGCTCACCGCCAATTTTTTCCGCCAGCCAGGCGCGGTTGGCAGCCACCGCAGCCGGGTCGTCGCCGACATGATCGCCGAGGTTGAAACAGGCATAGGCGCCGCGACTCATGCCCCGCCCCGCCCCGCGCAGGCGCGTGGTCGACACACAGCGCACGCGCGCCGGCGCCGGCCAGTCGGGAACGATGCCGATTTCGGCCAGTTCAGTCGAGGTCGGCATCATCGTCTTCACCGGTATCCTCGCCGCCATCCATTTCAGGGGAATCGCCGCGCACGTAGAAAATTTCCGGTCCATCCGCGAACGCCACCGCCATTTCTTCCTCCGCGCGCGCTGCGGCTTCGGCCGCCTGCTGCCGCGCCTGCGCCACGAGCAAGGCCATGTCTTCGGGCAGCGCCGAGGTCCATGTCATCGTTTTGCCGCTCAAAGGGTGGATCAGCCCCAAACGGCGCGCATGCAGCGCCTGACGCCCGAAAGCCGGGCCGGACGGCACGCGGCTAGCCCGCGTCCCATAGACCGGGTCGCCGACTAGGGCGTGCCCGATCGATTCCAGATGCACGCGAATCTGGTGCGTGCGCCCGGTTTCCAGCGCACATTCGAGCAGCGTGCAATCGACGAAGCGCTCGATAATCCGGTAATGCGTGCGCGCCGGCTTGCCGCCCGGCGTCACCGCCATGCGCGTACGCAGGCGCGGATGCCGACCAATCGGCGCATCCACCGTACCGTCGCCCGTTAGCATGCCGCGCGCCAGTGCGTAGTAATGGCGCCTGACCGTGCGCGCCTGCAATTGACGCACCAGATCCGTCTGCGCCGCCGGCGTGCGCGCCACCACCAACAACCCGCTGGTTTCTTTATCCAGCCGGTGGACGATGCCCGCGCGCGGCACCCGCTCAAGTTCCGGCGCATGGAAGAGCAGCGCGTTGAGCAGCGTGCCGCTCCAGTTGCCGTTGCCCGGATGCACGACCAGTCCGGCCGGTTTGTCGATCACCAGCAGGCATTCGTCTTCAAACACCACCTTCAGCGCGATGTTTTCCGGCATCGACGCCCGGCCGGCGACGTCGGGGATTTCATCGATCTCGATTTGTTCGCCGCCCCATACCTTTGCCTTCGACTCACGCGCCGGCACGCCATCCACCTGTACGCGCCCGGCGCGAACCCAACCCTGCAAGCGGCTGCGCGAATGTTGCGGACAGAGCTGCGCCAACGCCTGATCCAGCCGCAGGCCGGCACAATCGGCCGGCACCTGCAAGGCAAGCGGGCCGTTTGCGCTATAATCGGCGACACTTTCCGCCGCCGTTCCCGGATGGCTGGGCGCACCCGGCGGCAACTCATTTTTTGGGGTTTTCATCATGCGTCGTAGTGTAGCGGTTATCGCCATGCTTTGCCTTGTTGCGCTTCAAACCGGCTGCGGTCTGTTGCCGGAGGTCAAGGATGAGACCATCGACTGGTCGGCCAACAGGCTCTATACCGAAGCGAAGGAGTCGCTCAATAGCGGCGATTACACCAACGCCATCAAATACTTTGAAAAACTCGAATCGCGCTACCCCTACGGCCGCTACGCCCAGCAGGCGCAACTCGAAATGGCCTATGCTTACTGGAAATCTCAGGAAATCCCCCAAGCCATCGCCGCCTGCGACCGCTTCATCAAACTGCACCCGAACCATGAACGGCTCGACTACGTTTATTACCTCAAAGGGCTGATCAATTTTAACGAAGACCTCGGCCTGCTCAGCAGCATCAGCCAGCAAGACATGACCGAGCGCGATCCCAAAGGTGCGCGCGAATCCTTCGATGCCTTCAAGGAACTCGTCACCCGTTTCCCGAACAGCAAATACACCCCCGACGCCACTTTGCGCATGAAGTACCTGGTCAATGCGCTGGCCAAGCTGGAAGTGCACGTCGCCCGTTACTACATGAAGCGCGGCGCCTACCTCGCCGCTGCCAACCGCGCCCAGTACGCCATCCAGAATTACCCGAACACCCCCATGATCGAGGAAGCGCTGTACATCACGATTCTGGCCTACGAACAACTGGGCATGAAAGATCTGCGCGACGACGCCGAGCGCGTCATGCGCCAGAATTACCCCAACAGCCGCTTCTACACGCAAGGGCTGCAATACAAAGATCCGTGGTGGAAGCTCTGGTGAGCGGCATACAGGGCATTCCCCAAAAGATGCCCTGAACCCCGCGTATTTAGGGCATCTCCGGGCACCCTGCTCGCCAGCCCTTTATTTATAAGGGCTCCAGAGGCGCCTGTCCGGAGCGCCTTTATCCATGCGGGTTTTGGAAGCGCCTGCCCGGAAACGCCCTATCCATACGGGGTTGCGGACAGCCCTTTTTAAAAACCAGACAATCTATAGCGGCTCGACTTTGCCA
>ERZ773065.248-NODE-248-length-35092-cov-4.657819_pt1 | contig 35092 bp, 31 predicted proteins | sample MGYA00580623_ERZ773065 | MGnify/ENA primary metagenome ERZ773065 (study PRJEB29015, sample SAMEA2738017) | human oral metagenome | biome: human oral; feature: human-associated habitat; material: dental | place: China | collected 2047 ... | reverse complement strand
TGGGGCGTGCCGCATCCCGATCTCTGTATCGACTGCGGTCTCTGCACGGCCGTCTGTCCGGCCGCCGCCGTCGAAACGCGGCTTGACTATGCGGCGAAGCTGACGGCTGTTGTGGCTGCTGATGCGCCAAGCGTGCGCCTCACATGCGTGAAAAGCGCGCCGGATTCCTCTCTTCCGTGCCTCGGCTTTCTCACGCGCGGCATCCTCTGGGCGATTGCCTCAAAGAAGGAAGTGCGGCTCGACATCGGCTCTTGCCGCGCGTGTCTGCCTGCTGTCCACGCGCACCTCGCACGCGAGGCTGCCGCCGCTGATGCGGCTCTCGCGGCGGCGGGGCGAGCGCCACTTCGCTTGCTTGATGCTGAGCCTGCCGCACGCGAGTACAGCCGCCGCGATTTCTTTCGCCGCTTTCGCGATGTGGCGAAGGAGAAGTTCGGGCAGGGAGATGCGGCAGGCGGTGCGGGGGGGAGTGCGGCGGCAGGGGCGCATGACGCCGGGACTGCCGAGCGTATGGCGTGCGGTGCTGTCGCTGGGGAGCGTGCGGGCGCGACATCGGCAGAGGCGGATAGGGGGTTGCCGCCGGACGCAGCGGGAATGGGGCAAGACTCCATGCACCCTGCACTCACTGCGTTCTCCGCTCCCGCCTGGGCATTCGCTCATGGCGCTCAGCCCGCCGCCGTGCATGCCGACCTCGCGCTCTACAGCGGCTGCAATGCCTGTGGCTTCTGTGCACGCCTGTGTCCGCATGGGGCGCTGCAGGCATGTGTCGAGGGCGAGGACTTCGTGCTCTCCTTCACGCCGCAGCTCTGCACCGCCTGTGGACTCTGCACCGCACGCTGCCCAAAGAGCGCCCTGCGCCTCGCCGCCTCTCCCGCTGCCAAGCGCTGGCGCATCCCGTTGCCGCGCTGCGAATCCTGCGGCGCTCCGTTTCAGCCGATTGGCGCGAGCAAGGTCTGCCGCGCGTGCATGGAGAAACATTTCCGCTAATATGAAAAAAGTTGAATGAGAGAGGAGTGTGCTTGATATGGCGAAGATCACCTTGCGCCAATTTGGCCCTATTCACGATTGTTGTATGGATGTGCAGCGTTTCACGGTGCTGACCGGCTCACAAGCAAGTGGGAAGAGCACGATTGCCAAGGCGATTTTTTTCTTCCGGACGATAGGGCAGGATGTTATCGCTCAGATGAAGACGAAAAATCTTGCGGATACATACAGGACGTCGTTGGAGAACGATTTGAAGAAGCGATTGCGCAATAAATTCCTGCAGATATTCGGCTCTTCCTGGTCTATGCCGAAAGAGATGAGACTTCGCTATGAATATAAGAAGCAGGTGACGATAGAGGTTTATTTAGTACCGGACAGAAATGCGACGTATCGCAATTTTGTCGAGTTTCAATTTGGAGAAGGCATACGGGAGTTCCTCGAAAAATATAAGGATTACGCAGAGCAGACTTGGGATGAATCGTCATGGGAGAATGTGCAGCAAGAGATTGACGCTTTGTTTTCTGATCGCTATGAGACGATTTACGTTCCTGCGGGACGCAGTCTGATCACATTGCTTACCGACCAACTGATGACGCTTCTTTCCAGCGATGAAGGGCGCAGCCTCGACTTCTGTATGCAGACCTATGTCCGTAGGATTCTTTCGCTTCGCTCGCGCATTCGAGAAGGATTCCATGATCTTTTGGACGAGGTGCTGCATACTACGCAAATCAAGATCGATAAAGAAGCTCTGCATTATATGGAGCGGTTGATAAAAGAAGTTCTGCATGTACGATATGCCTATGATCGCGGAGAAGAGCAGCTGTTTTTCGACAAGCATCGTTATGTAAAGATCAATTTTGCTTCCTCAGGACAGCAGGAAGCCATCTGGGTTTTCAACATCATGTACTTTTATCTTTTGCAAAACCAAAAAGTTTTTCTAATCATAGAAGAACCTGAAGCGCACCTCTATCCCGATGCACAAAAAAGGATTGCAGAAGCGATCGGCTTGTTCGAAGGCGCGGGAAATCAGGTTTTTGTGACAACGCACAGCCCTTATATCCTGGGGCAATTCAACAACATGCTTTATGCAGGAGAGCTGCAAGAAAAAGCGGAAGGGCAGGATGAAAAAAAGCTGCATGAGATCCTGCATCCCTTGTCTTATATAAAGATCGCAGATGCACATGCGGCGTATGTTCAGGATGGGAAAACGGAAAATGCTGTCAACGAAGGGATGATTCGCAACGAATTGATTGACGGCGCTTCCGTTGAAATCAATGAAGAAATGGATGCCCTGCTTGCATTGGGCTGGAGCTTGGAGGGAAGGGCGTAGAGTGCTTGAAAAGTATCAGAGTCTATGCGAGGAAAGACAGAAAATCATTGTTTCTCATGACAGGGCAAGCAAGAATCCGGCTAAGCATGTGGCGGAAAATCCCGCACGTCACCTTGTATGCCAGTATTGCTTGGATGACAAGACGATCTTAGGAGATAATGCTAGTTGTTGTGATTATTTGGTACTGAACTGCGAGCAGAAACTGGCCTATTTCATTGAGCTGAAGGGGCGCCATATTCGGGAAGCGAAGCGCCAATTCGCCTGTGCGGAAACTCTTGTGGCAGAGGATATAGAAGGATTTGCTCGATTTTACCGCATTATCTATAGAAGCAATACGCATGATGTTCAGTCGAATGAGATGGTTGCCTGGAAAAAGAAAGCTGGCAGCTATCGGGGAATTCCTGTCGTAGTTGTTAAAAGCATGTTGCTTAAAGAGCGAATTACCTTTTGACAGTACGTTGAAGGTATGTTATCCTAAGTGAAATACATGCAATCATAGTGAAGGAGTGTCGGTTTATGAAAAAACGCAACCTGCTCGCCTTGGCTGCGGTGCTCGCGCTCAGCAGCAGCGCTGCGTTCGCCTCGCCATCGGCGCAAGATGCTGCAGCAGAAGCTGCATCTGCAGCGCCTGTCGCCGTGAGATCCTCTTCAGTGCAGCCGTCTGTGCAGAGCGCATCGAAAGCGCAGGAAAAGACGACGAAAAGGCAAGTGTCCGCGCAAAACTATGTAGAAGCACCGGAGGAGTTCGAAGTTGCCTCCCTGCGCCGTGCGGAAACGACGCCGAGCTATCGCCTCTTCAAGGGCGATACGTTCAACGTCCTTGCAATCGGTTTTCCTGACGGCATCGGCGTCAACAACATCACGATTGGTATCGACGGCTACGTCCAGCTTCCCTACGTCGGCAGCATCAAGATGGAAGGCATGACCTTGGACGAGGCGAAGGCAGTCCTCATGGAAGCACTCGGCGAGTATCTGCGCATCCCCGATATGTCGCTCCTCATTACGAGCTATGGGACGCGCAAGGTCTACGTCATGGGCAACGTCGCCTCGCCGGGCATTCACGACTTGGGCATCGACAGTATGAATGCCTACGCTGCTCTCGCAAGTGCTGGTGGCTGGACGAACCGTGCGCGCAGCACGCGCATCCAGGTCATACGCGTGCGCGATGATATGATGTATTACCGCACGCTCAACATGAAGGACTACACGAAGAAGCACGACCTCACGCAGAACGTCGTCCTAGAGGACGGCGACATCGTCTATGTGCCCGCATCGAACGGCATCAAGTTCACAGAGGACGTTCTGCCTTATGTCAACGTTTGGGCGTTGTATAGATCGCTGACGAAATGATTGCGTGGATAGGAGAGAAGCTGTGATGGAACAGAATGAGGGAACGATCGACCTCTCAAAACTTTTTCAAATTATGGGTGCACGCTGGAAGACGGTGGTGACGCTCATCCTTGCGTGCACAATCGTGGCACTGACGATTGCCTTCGTCTTGCCGAAAGAGTACGAGTCTACCACGCTGGTGCAGACACGCAATGCAGGGAAGGTTGATGTTTCCGGCGCTGCCGCAGCTTTGGCGGCTCTTGGGGGAGGCTCCGTGTCATCGGCTACGATGAATTACATCGAGCTGATGAAAACTCGTACGGTGCTTGAGCCGATTATTGACAGTATGGAGTTTGAGGATGGAAAGAAGCCAGATGCGAGGTCATTTGCAAAAAAATACCTTGATATACAAAGTACTAAGGGGACGAATCTGATTCAAGTTGCTGCCCGCGGCAGGACGCCGGAAGAAGCGCAGATGATTTCACAGACGGTCGTTGACAACTTCCTCCTTATGCAGACAGATATGAACCAGGAAACGCAGTCCCTGCTCGTAAAATTCCTCGACAAGCGCATTGCGGAGAGCAAGCAGGAATCGGAAACGGCGGAGCAGAAATTGGCAGACTTCAGCAAGGAACATAAAATATACAGCCCTGGGGAACAGGTCAATATGGCGATTCATCAAATGAAGGCTTTTGATGATGCGCTTGCCGGCATCGAAGTGCGAAAAAAGTCCCTGCAGGCGGAGCTGGATACCGCAGACGCAAAGCTTTCCGAACAAAAGATGAAAAGCAAGATTTATAATGTGTCGGATAACGGAATCATCCAAGGCTTGCGTGCGCAAATCGTTGCGAAGCAGGTCGAGCTTGTGGGATTGGAGCAGCGGTATACAGAGAAGCACCCGAGCGTGCAGCAGGCGAAAGAGGAGCTACAGCAGCTTCAAACGAGCCTGAATGGAGAGGTTGTAGCGAGTGTGGATTCTAATTCGGTAACGCTCAATTCCACACAGGCGGAACTTTTGAAAAACTATACGCTGGCAGCTGTGAATCTTGCTGTCGCTGAAGCTGGGGAAAAGAAGCTCCGGGAGCAGCGCAATGAGAAGGAAAGTGAGATCGGACAATTACCCAATGATGTACTGGAATATGCACGACTCAGTCGTGAGGCGAACATCAAAAGTGAGGTCTATTTAAATCTCGTCAAGCAGAGCGAGCAGAGCAAGATTCAAGAGGCGATGGACAGCATGGACATCCAGATTGTCGATCCGGCGAATTTGCCCGATGAGAACAAGCCCGTTGCTCCGCGAAAGAGGTTAATTGCTGCGATTGGTTTTTTGATAGGTGTGTTTTTATCCATGGGATATGGGTTGCTTCTTTATAGAAAAGAGGCATAAATGGTTTTGAATGAGATAGTTTCTATCAAATTTTTAAGATATGTTTTCAGTCGATATGCGTAGTAGCTGATTAGTCTGCGTGTTCTGGGTTTGACTCCTTGGTCTTTTATAATAGACGGCAAAGTCATTTTGTATTTTGCGCTCGCTTTGAGTATTTGCTTGTGAGATTTGATTTCTGCCGAAAGGAAGCGTAAATTCGTTATGATGTCGTTCGTTCATGTGAAGGAAAAATTCAAACTTATTTTCCTCGACCTCATTATTTTAAGCGTCATGCCAGTTTTAGCTGTGCTTTTGCGATTTGAGGGTGCTTTGCCGGAGTACGAGGCTGCAGTCTTGCATGTATGGCTTCTTCCTTCCGCTGTTCTTGGAGTAGGTATTTTTTATCTTTTTGGCATGTATCATCGAATTTGGCATTATGCACGTATCCGGGATCTCAATGCGATTGTCGGAGCTGTCACATTGTCTTCGGCTGTCACATTTCTTCTTCTTTTCTTGGTTGGAAAAGATGTGCCAAAAAGTGTTTTTCTGATTTCATGGATGCTCGTTCTGGGCGGTATCGGTTTGAGCCGCCTGGCGTTTAAAATCAATTTGGATATGCTTTCCGGTGCTCAAACAGGACAACGGGCAGTGTTGATTATTGGTGCTGGTGATGCTGGTGCTATGCTTGTGCGAGAAATCGAACAGAATGATGCGGCGAGTGTTCGTATTGTCGGATTCGCAGATGATGACGTGAAGAAGATAGGCAATCGTTTGTCGGGATTTCCCGTTTTGGGATCGATTGATCAAGTCCCTGAAATTGTTGAGACGCAAAATGTAGAGGAGATTATCATTGCAACGCCTTCAGCAGAAGGCGATGAGATTCGTCGAATTACAGATATATGCCATCGCGTATCCTGCAAAGTCAAAACAATGCCCGGTCTTTATGAAATGATGGAAACGGGCAAGCAAAGTATTGGTTTACAACAGCTCCGTGAAATACGCTTGGAAGATCTTCTGCGGCGCGATCCGATCAAACTGGATTTCGATAAAATCACGCATTATATCGCAGGTAAGACGGTTCTGATCACGGGAGCGGGCGGCTCGATCGGGTCGGAACTTTCTCGTCAACTCAGTCATGCCGGGGCAAAGGAAATCTTGCTCTTGGGACGTGGGGAAAATAGTATTTATGAGATTTATCAAGAATTAAAAGTAAAATTTCCGGAGCAATCCTATCGTACCGTTATCGCTAATATTACAGATAAAGACCGTATGGAAGAGGTGTTTCGCAACTATCAGCCGGAGGTTGTCTTTCATGCAGCGGCGCATAAGCATGTTCCTCTGATGGAGATTCAGCCAGTGGAGGCTGTTCAGAATAATGTGTTTGGAACGAAGAATGTAGCGGAACTTGCAGATGCCTATAAGAGTGAGATTTTCGTTCTGATTTCTACGGACAAGGCTGTCAATCCGACAAGCGTAATGGGGGCGACGAAGCGTGCAGCTGAACTCGTTTTGCAGGAAATCAATCAGCATAGCGCGACGAAGTTTGTTGCGGTTCGCTTCGGCAACGTCTTGGGCAGCCGTGGCAGTGTAGTTCCTCTTTTTGAACGACAGATTGCGGCGGGTGGGCCTGTTACAGTCACAGACCCGGAGATGACACGCTTCTTTATGACTATACCTGAAGCAGTGCAGCTTGTTTTGCAAGCTGGAGGGTTGGCCGAAGGGGGCGAAGTGTTCCTGTTCGATATGGGAAAACCTGTAAAGATCAAAGACATGGCATGCGACTTGATTCGCCTTCATGGACGTATCCCCAATCAAGATATAAAAATCGTTTATACGGGATTGCGTCCTGGAGAGAAGTTATATGAAGAGCTTCTGACGAATGAAGAAGGAACGACGAGCACAAAGCACAAGAAGATCTATAGGGCGAAGATTATACCTATGGAAAAAGGCGCTCTTCAGAAAAATTTGGGTGTGTTGAAAAGCACGAGAGACCGATTGACGATACTTAAAACATTAAAATGTATGATTCCTACATACAAAAGTAAACAATTGGAAAAGTTGAAGTGTGAATAAGGAAGGATGCGATTATATGTCGAAGTATCCAGTTTTGCCTAAGAAACTATACCTGTCGAGTCCGACGATGCACGATAAGGAGCAGGTTTTTGTTCAAGAAGCGTTTGATACGAACTGGGTGGCGCCGCTTGGAAGAAATGTCGATATGTTTGAAAGCCAGGTGGCGGCGTATGTCGGAGCTAAGAGCGCTGCTGCCTTGAATGCTGGCACAGCCGCCGTTCACATGGCGGTCAAACTGGCGAAGGTTCAGCAGGACGATGTCGTGCTATGCTCGGATCTTACGTTTGCGGCGACAGTCAACCCTGTGTCGTACGAGAATGGAAGGCAGGTTTTTATCGAGTCTGAGCGTGAAAGCTGGAATATGGATCCAAGAGCCTTAGAAAAGGCATTTCAAAAATACGATGGAGTACATAATCCCAAGCCAAAGGCAGTTATCGTGGCCAATCTGTACGGGTCGCCCGCCAAGCTTGACGAGATAAGGGATATTTGCGATGCCAATTGCACGCCGCTGATTGAAGATGCTGCGGAAAGCCTTGGCGCCACATATCGTGGAAAACAGACCGGCACGTTTGGGGCGTGGAACGCACTTAGTTTTAATGGGAATAAGATCATAACAACATCGGGCGGGGGGATGCTGCTTTCTGATGACGAAGATGCCGTGCGAAAGGTGCGGTTTTGGGCTACTCAGGCAAGGGAGCCGTTTCCCTATTACCAGCATGAAGAGATTGGCTATAACTATAGGATGAGCAATATCGTTGCAGGAATTGGCCGCGGACAGATGGTGTATTTGGACGCGCATATTCGTCAGAAGACAGATATTTACAAGCGGTATGAATCCATGCTGGAAGGATTGCCAGTTCAAATGAATCCGTACTTGCGGGAAAGTGTGCCGAATTTTTGGCTGAGCTGCCTGACTATTGATGCGGGTGAAGACGTTACGCCAGAGCGAATACAGAATGCGCTGATGGAACACAATATTGAATCCCGCCCAATTTGGAAACCGATGCACATGCAGCCGGTCTACGCCGGGGCCGATTTTGTGGATGTCGGTGACCGTGTAGGCGAGGATATCTTTGCAAGAGGCCTATGTCTTCCCAGTGACAATAAAATGACAGAGGAAGAGCAGGAGGTTGTTGTAGGTGTTATTCGGGAGCTATTTGAATAGGTATGTACGAGCGATATTTTAAGCGGCCGTTCGATGTTATTTCTTCCCTTTTGGTCTTGCTTATGGGGTGGCCTGTTTTTCTAATTCTCGCATTGCTTATTCGCATGAAATTGGGCGCACCCATTATTTTTTCCCAGATTCGTCCTGGGAAGGATGGAAAGCTTTTCCGGTTGTATAAGTTCCGCTCTATGACGGATGCGAGAGGCAAAGATGGAACTTTGCTTCCCGATGCGGATCGTATGACAGATTTTGGACGAAAGCTCCGTGCCACGTCGTTGGATGAGCTCCCTGAACTCATCAATATCCTAAAAGGCGATATGAGCGTCGTAGGACCTCGTCCGCAGCTTGTTCGCGACATGGTCTTTTTCACGCCGGAGGAAATGAAGCGTCAGTCTGTCTTGCCCGGTCTTACGGGGCTGGCACAAATTAGTGGACGCAACAATATCGACTGGAAAGAGCGGTTTCGGTATGACTTGCAATATATTCAGCATATTACCTTTGCGGAAGATATGCGCATCATATACCGTACGATTTTCAAGGTGGGGGCTCAGGAAGACATTGCGACGGAAGGCATGGAAACCAGTGAAGATTATGGAGACTGGCTGCTGCGCAGAAATCAAGTAACACAAGAGTCTTATGATGATAAGCAAAAGATGGCTGAGATGCTTCTTGCGCAGGCTGGATTGAAGAGAGACTAAGAAGTCGTTGGAAAAAGGGGAGATAATGTTGAACGGATGGAGATACTATAATCATGCATGGCTGCCACAATGCGCTCCCCACGAAGATGTTGATGTGAGTCGAATAAATAGTGATTTTTGGAAACAAGGAGAGAACGGATATTCTGTATTAGCGCGATGGACGAGTGATTGGGACTGTGGTTCTCCGACAGAATGGTGGTATTGTATCAAAGAAACGCCGTTCGATATGGAGGCACTGAAATCAACGCGACGTTATAAAGTGAGAAGGGGAGAACGGAATTTTCGAGTCATAAGAATTGACCCGATGGAGTTTATTGATGAGCTGTTTGAGGTTCAGGTTGCTGCCTTTTCTGTCTATCCGTCCGCATATAGACCCCAAAATTTAACGAAAGAAAATTTGATGGAGGATATTCGTACAAGGAAAAATCAGATTACATATGGTGCATTTAACAAAAAAAATGATGCACTGTGTGGATATGTTTTTATTCATCATCATGGTAGTTATGCAGAATTATCGGTACAAAAAGCTGATCCGAAAGCAGAACGGGATCAGGTAAATGCAGCTTTGGTGAAAGGAGTACTTGATGATTTAAGAGACTGTTTCGATGGTAGTTTTTATTTGGTTGATGGGGAAAGAAATATTAATCACCAAACGAATTTTCAAGAATATCTCATAAAGTATTTCGGCTTTCGTAAGGCGTATTGTAGACTTAACATTGCCTATCGGCCATGGGTTGGCCTTTTTATAAAAATAATGTATCCATTTTCGTCTATGCTGCAAAAATTTGACGGCCTTAAGTATATCCATATGCTGAATGCATTGCTGAAAATGGAGCGGATAGCACGTTCATTTCGGTGATGAGAGGCGGTGTGTCATGAAGTTTTCTGTTTGTATGTGTGTATATGGCGGAGATGATGCGGAGAATTTCGATACAGCAGTACAAAGTGTGATTCAACAAACATTGCCGCCGTCTGAAATCATCTTAGTTGTCGATGGACCTGTTCCGCAAGGTCTTGATTTCATCATAAAAAAATATGAGCAGAATGCATTATTTCAAATTATTCGCCTAGAAACAAATCAAGGGCATGGGAATGCACGCCGCATCGCTTTGGCACATACGTCCAATGACTATGTTGCTTTAATGGATGCAGATGATATATCTTGCGAAGACCGTTTTGCTCAGCAGGTTGCTTACGCAAAAGAACATTTGGATGTAGATGTAATTGGTGGTAACATCGAAGAGTTTGATGCGGAAAGCAAAGATGTTATAGGGTATCGCAAGGTTCCGGAACATGATGCTGAAATAAAACAATATGCAAAATATCGGTGTCCTTTTAACCAGATGACAGTGCTGTTGAAGAAATCTAAAATCGATGAGGTAGGCGGGTATATTGACTGGTATCTTGACGAAGATTATTACCTCTGGATTCGCATGATCTTAAATCAGTCGAAGTTCTATAATATCCCGTCTGTATTGGTAAGAGTTCGTGGCGGCGCAGGTATGTACCAGCGCAGAGGCGGGTGGAAATACTTTCTGAGTGAAGCGCGCCTGCAGCAATATATGTGGAAAAAAGGATTCATTCGTTTTACGACTTGTGCATACAATATTGTGATTCGTTTTATTCTGCAAGTGTTGCTGCCTAATCGGGTTCGTGGCTTCATCTTTCAAAAATTTGCGCGCTCTGGGGAAGGAACGTAAGGAGGTGATTTTGTTTGTCTCTGCATGAAATAACCGAAGAAGAACGCAGAACGCTGCAGTCTGCTTTATTGCGTATGCTGCTCGATTTGCAATATGTATGCGAAAAACATGATATTACCTTTATGCTTGGTGGAGGTTCCGCATTGGGGGCGGTGCGGCATCATGGCTTTATCCCGTGGGATGATGATCTGGATATCAATATGCCGAGAGCGGACTATGAACGATTTAAGGCAGTCTTTTTCCAAGAAATGGGACATGAATATGACATGTCTGCCCCAAATACAGAGCATGTTGTATACTCCTTTATGAAAATATATAAAAAGGGTACTGTTTGTCGGGAAGCTTTTGATGCTCTGCAATATGATGGACTGTGGATTGATATATTTCCCATAGATTATACGCCCAGTTCGTTGTTGTGTCGAAAAATAAAAGGGTATTGTTCCGATTTTTTACATTTCATCGGTGCGAGTTTACTGATTAGTCAACATGAAAATGATTCTACAAAAGAAATGTATCAGCAAAATAGCACTCGACGCCTTCGATATTTCGTGGCACTTTTTTTAGGAAAAGTCTTACCCTTTGATGCAAGCTATGTCATCAATTATTTCGATCGTTTCGTTCAGGGGACACCGAGCGAATATATGACAGTACCAACAGGCCGAAATCATTATCAGGGAGAAACGCTGCCGACAAGTGCGTTTATACCAACGAAAAAAATTTCCTTTGAAGGTGTTGAAGTGCCGGTATCAAAGCGAGTGGAGCAGTATCTGACACATCTTTATGGCGACTATATGCAGATTCCGCCCGTCGAAAAAAGAGAAAAACACTATATCACAAAGTTTGAAGTTCAAAAGAATGTTACATGGATTGTCAAGGATAAAATGCAGAACGGTGGGATGGCATGAATATTGCAGTCATATTTGCCGGTGGCGCGGGCAAGCGTATGAATACGAGGGCAATTCCCAAGCAGTTCTTGGAAATGCACGGGAAGCCTGTCCTCATCTATACGTTGGAACAATTTGAAAACCACCCACAGATTCATGAGATTGTACTTGTATGTATTGCGTCGTGGATTGATCATGCGAGGAAGCTGCTTCGTGGCTATCGTATCCAAAAAGTCATTGACATAGTTCCTGGTGGGGAGACAGGCCAGGCATCGATATTTGCGGGACTTTCAAGTGCACGCCAGCGTTCTAAAAGCGATAAAGATGTTGTCTTGGTACATGATGGTGTACGACCTCTGATTGATGCGGAGACCATTACAGGGTGTTTGGATTCCGTCAAGGTTCATGGAAACGCAGTGACAACAACGCCTGCCATCGAGACGATCTTTGTCCAGGAAGAAACAGGTGAGGTTGGTCAGATTTTCAACCGCTCCCGCTGTGCTATGGCACGTGCGCCGCAGTGTTTTTACCTCACGGATCTCTACGAGACGCATTTGCGTGCGCAGGCGGAGGGGCGGTATGATTTTATCGACTCGGCGATGATGATGCAGCACTATGGAGCAGAGCTGCACACTGTGACAGGACCTGTCGAGAACATTAAGATTACAACGCCGACGGATTTTTATCTCTTTCGTGCATTGTTGGATGCGAAAGAAAATATGCAGATTGTTGGGCTTTGAGACAGACGGCACGAATATAGTGCAGAAAGGTGGATTCTATGTGGATGGAAAATCAGATATTCTGTGAGGATATGGAACATATTGCGAATGCTGCCTTTTTACCGTGGAAGGATCTCGAAGACAAGACGATTTTTGTTACAGGTGCTACCGGACTTCTTGGTTTTAATTTGATTTCTGCACTATCTTATGTGTCTCTGCATCGAAATATCCCGATGCAGATTCTTGCATTGGTACGCGATGAGGAAAGGGCGGCAGAACGTTTCCATGAGGTCTTGGCAGCGGGTGCGCCGCTTTCCTTCCTTCATGGGGATCTCATGCATCTCCCCGTAATTACGGCATCTGTGGATTATATTGTTCACGGAGCGAGTCCTACGGCAAGCCGTTACTTTGTGGAGCGACCAGTGGAAACCATCTGTGAAAATCTAACGGGGGCAATGAACTTGCTTGCATTTGCTCGCATACAAGGGTGCAAGTCGTTTCTGTTTCTCTCAAGCATGGAAGTTTACGGTGCGTTGCATCGTCGAGAAAAAGTGGATGAAGGACATGAAAGCTTTGTCAATACCATGAGTCCTCGTAATTCCTACCCTGAGGCGAAACGCATGATCGAGGCACTTTGCTGTGCGTATGCTTCAGAATATGCTGTTCCTGCCAAGGTCATTCGCTTGACACAGACATTTGGTGCAGGGGTGTATCATGGCGATAGTCGCGTGTTTGCACAGTTCATGCAATCGGCGCTTAGGGGCGAAGACATCGTTCTAAAAACGCAGGGTGGTACAGAACGCTCGTATCTTTATACGGCGGATGCAGTCACAGCGATACTCACGGTTCTCCTTTGTGGCAGCAATGGTGAAGCATACAATGCGGCAAATGAGGATGCTTACTGCTCGATTCGTGAGATGGCAGAGTGTGTCGCAAATTTGCCTTGTGTTCGAGAGAAGTATGGCGATGCGGTTCATGTTGTCATCCGAGCGGATGAAAAGAGTGCCTCTGTCTATCCACCGGAACTTTATATGAACCTTGATACGAAAAAGATTCAAATGCTTGGATGGCAGCCGCGCTGGGGGCTGAAAGATATGTTTGAGCGGATGATTGGGACTTTGCCTAATCTTGAATGACTTTTGATGATACTTGATTGTATACCGATGAAGAGCATACATGGAGGATCAAAAGAGAAATGGATTTGGAGTTAATTCATGAGAGGGAGAGAGGCGCGTCTTCAGCAAGAGTCTGTGTTTTTTTATCAACATACAATGGTGAAAAATATATTAAGGAACAAATAGATAGTATTTTATCGCAGGAGGGTGATTTTGAGTTAACCTTGTATGTTCGCGATGACGGTTCGAACGATGCAACGCAGAATATTTTAGAAAATTATGCGACGATACATGATAATATCTTTTGGGAAAAAGGAAATAATATAGGATCGACACGAAGCTTCATGCAGCTTGTTTACCAATCGCAACACACCACCTTTGACTATTACGCTTTTGCCGATCAGGATGATGTTTGGCTTTTGGATAAAATTTCATCCGCAATTGAATCCTTGCAGCAGGAAGATAGGCCTGCGTTATATTCTTCCATGAAGATGATTGTGGATGAAAAGTTAGAGATGCTGAATCGAGAGGATGTCTCTTATCAACCTGGCCTATTGAATGTGTTCTTCCGACCCAATGCAGCATCCGGCTGTACAATGGTTTGGAATAGATCCTTCCATCGAATTTTGACTGCGATTCGATTCGAATGGAAAGATGGTTTCCATGATGCATGGGCTTGTAAATTGGCAGAAGTGTTTGGAGTGAATATCTTTGACCATACACCGCACATACTTTATCGACAACATGAAAGGAATCAAGTCGGCGCGGAAATGGGTGGATGGAGAAATTTTTTCTTGCGCTTAAAGGGATTTCGTTGGGAAAATGGACGACATGCTACGCAGTATGCGAAGCTTATCTATAACCAGACGGAGATAAAGATTCCTGCTGACTGCAAAGAATTTTTGCGACTGGTTGCAGAGTGCCCTCATACGATTATCAATAATATTCGTGTGTTACGTTATGGAAATCTTTGTAAAGAACCGTTTCGTGAATATGTCCGAAGCTTGGCGTGGATCATACTCGGACGGTATTGAATCTCTGTTATAGAACTGGTGCTCAAGACTGGCGAATGGAATGAAGAGGCATTAGATTTGTATAGGATGGGCTGAATGTATCTGTGTATTCTTAAAAATCTAAAATGATGCAGAGGGTGTCTATATGACAATACTGTTAGGGTTAACCTTTTTAATGTTTGGATTATTTTTCTCTGTTGTTGAGAAGCATAATAATAGTGTTGTTGTATTCGCGTCTCTATTCATAATAATGCTAATCTTTTGCTTTGGTTATGACAATGCGGATTACATTCCTTATGAAAATTTGTATCTAGCTTTAAAGAATAGTAAAGATTATTCGCTTGAAGCGATGGATATTTTTCCTTTGCTAGGATATGTACGAACAGATTATGGTTATGTATTTATTACTAAGTTGTTTTATGAGATTGGTTTTTCGTACTTTGATTTCAGGGTTATTATGACAGGGGGTCTCCTGTTTATAATATTCTTGGTTATACGAAAAATTACAGTTATACCGATATTTGTCTTGTTGCTGTATTTCATTTATCCTGCTTTTTTTGATGTGATTCAGATTCGAAATTGGTGTGCCGAGGTAGGTTTGCTAGTTGGAATATACTGGATGGCTTCAAGAAGAAAGTTAAAAGGTCTCGGTTTTTTACTGCTCAATTTTATTACGGCAACAATACATATCGCGGCTGTAATCTATTTACCATTTTTGGCTTTTCACTATATCAGGCAATATAAATATGGGCGGTATCTTATAAATATTATGTGTTGCATAGGGGTTCTTGCTCCTTTCGTATCCGTATTCCTAGTAGATAATATTGATCAGATCCTTTTGCTTGTATTTTCTCTTGATATCGGTGGCGTAAACTATTTCACTGAACCTATAGGCGTTCGTAGATTTATCGCTTATGTTGCTGTACTGGTAATGAGTGGGACGCTGTATTTCATAAAGAGACAATATGAGAACGGTGCATTCTGCTTAGAGGCCGTGAAAAAAAAATATCTGTATTATGCGTATGAGTTCTCTCTTTACTTATTGACGTTAGCCCCTTTATTTTCTATAAACAGAGAACTAGCAAGGATACCGAGAAATTTTCTTTTGTTGTTTTATATTGCAGTAGCAATTTATATTGCAAGTATTAAATCCTACCGTATTAGGGGAATTCTTGTCATTCTGTCTGTGGCACTTGCATTTGTATACGGTTACGTCGACTTTTATATGACGGTAGGATCGGTCGAGGTACATCGCATATTGCAAAACAATATAGTATTTGATTTTTTCTATGAAAATTTTGGGATATAATGCACTTCAAAAAATAGCTATATTCTTATTAAAGGAGAAAAAATGAAATTCGTTGTGTATTCGGGCAGACAAAATTGGGGCGGAACAATCGTAGTTACCTATCTATGCCGATTGCTAGAGAAAGAAGGTTATATGGCTTCTGTATTCCATTCGGCAAGCCCTTCTGATAATCGCATACAGTTTATTTATAATTGTATAAAAGCACAATTTTTGGATACGTTGATATGGAGCTATGTTCGCTTGTTTCCTAATTCCCCTAAATCACAACCTTATTATAAAGGGTATGTTGATTTGCCGGTCAAGGGATGTCAACGCAAATATCTGCCGTTCGTCGATGATGATACGATCGTTGTCTATCCGGAAATCGTAAGAGGGAATCCGCTTCATGCAAAACAGGTTGTTCGTTGGCTTTTATACTACAATCGATTCCCGGATGATAATACATGGTACGGGTCGAGAGATTTATTTTTTTCGTATCGTGAACAATTCAATGATCTTCGGTTGAACCCTACAGGACGCATTCTGAAAATTTTTCATTTCGACAAGGAGCTGTATAAGCGTACGAATTATGGGAAACGCTCTGGCGTTTGCTATTTTATTCGAAAGGGGGAGACGCGCTCCGATTTGCCAATGCATTTTGACGGACCGATTCTCGATCACCTCAAAGAACCTGAAAAAGTTCGTATCCTGAATGAATGCGAGCGATGCTATATCTATGATACGCAGACATTTTACGCATCTATTGCGGCATTGTGTGGCTGCCTGCCGATTGTTGTAGTGGAGCCGGGAAAATCAAGGCAGGATTATATTAAGCCGGACGATTATGTGCCAGGAGTAGCTTATGGGGAGACAGAAGAAGAAGTTCGGTTTGCTATGAGGACACAAGACGAAGTGAGACAGGAGATTCAAAAACTCTTGGATGAGAATGAGAAAAATATAAAAGAATTTGTTTCAACCTGTAAGGCATATTTTTTTCCGGAGACCGCTTCGTAAAGTGAATGGCAGAAAGATGGTTGCGAGAGAATGGATCGTTATCGAGTTTTATCCGCTTTCCTATGGAAGTTTGGTGAACGGTGTGGGGCACAGGCAATAGCTCTTCTGGTGCAAATCATCCTTGCAAGAATTCTGTCGCCTTCTGATTATGGCACTATAGCCCTTTTATTGGTATTTATCAACATTTTGCAGGTTTTTGTGGATAGCGGATTAGGCAATGCCCTGATTCAAAAAAAGGAGGCAGATGAGGCGGATTTTTCTACTATTTTTCTTTTTAATTGTACAATCTGCTTGGTGCTTTACATTTTACTGGCTCTGTCAGCTCCCCTCATTGCTTCATTTTATCATGACGATGCATTAGTAGCGTTGATTCGCGTATTGGGGCTGACCTTGCTCATTTCTGGTTTGCGCAATGTGCAGCAAGCATATGTAGCGCGCCGTATGGCATTTCGGCTTATCTTTGTTTCTACGCTAATTGCGCTGAGCGTTGCCGCTGTCATCAGCATTGGCATGGCGTACTGCGGGTACGGCGTGTGGGCGTTGGTGGCTCAAAATTTGCTTGTGAATTTGGTTGGAACAGTGGTTCTTTGGTTTATGACAGACTGGCGACCACATCTTTCTTTTGCGTTTACGCGCTTTCGTAAACTTTTCTCATTTGGCTCGAAGCTCATGTTATCAGCCTTGCTTGAAACATGTTATAATAACTTATCGCAGCTTGTCATAGGCCGTCTTTATACGCCCAGTGATCTCGCATTTTATACGCAAGGCGAGAGGTTTCCTTTGGTCATTGTCAGCAACATCAATGCCTCTATTGACAGTGTGTTATTACCTTCGTTATCTCAGCATCAAGATGATCCAGAACGCGTGCGGCACATGCTTCGCCGTGCCATGCAAACGAGCAGCTTTCTTATGTGGCCGTTGATGATGGGGCTTGTGGTAATTGCTGAGCCACTTGTGATTGTGCTGCTTACAGAAAAGTGGCTTCCTCTTGTGCCATATCTGCAAGTATTTTGCTTTTCCTATGCACTATGGCCGATTCATACGGCAAATTTGAATGGCATCAACGCCATGGGGCGCAGCGATATTTTCCTAAAGTTGGAGATTGTTAAAAAGATGCTTGGCTTGATGGTTTTGCTTCTTGCGATGTCGTACGGATCGTTTGCAATTTGTTGTGGCATTTTGATTGCAGGAATCATAGGGACGTTTATCAATGCCTATCCGAACAAGGCTTTGTTGGACTATCCGTATCTCTTGCAGGTTCGCGATATTGCGCCGAGTTGCGTGCTCGCCATTGTGATGGGAGCGGCAATTTATCCAATCGCTTGGATAGGGCTTGGCAATCTGCCTACGATGGTTCTTCAGATTGTCGCGGGAATTCTTTTTTATTTTGCATTTTCCTATTTGTTTCATCTGAGTGCCTTTGCGTATGTTGTGGAAACGATACAGTCTGTGCGTCGTAAGTCATGATGAAATGACTTTGGAATAGTTGTGATTTATTAGGGAAGGGGTCAGATCTTATGCAGAAAAAGCTATTGATTTTGGGTGGATCTCGATATGTCATACCCGTAATCAAAAAGGCGCATGAACTAGGGATTTATGTTATCACCTGCGACTATCTGCCGGATAATGTTGGACATAAGTTTGCGGATGAATATCATAATGTCAGTATTGTCGATAAGGATGAGGTGCTTACGCTTGCCAAAAAATTGAAAATCGATGGCGTCGTCTCTTTTGCGACGGATCCGGGCGTGGTTACGGCGGCCTATGTGGCAGAACGGATGGGACTTCCCTTTCAAGGTTCGTATGAGGCAGCGTGTATCTTGCAGGATAAGGGGCTCTTTCGCAAGTTCCTGACGGAGCATCACTTCAATTGTCCCCATGCAAGGCGATATGAGAATATCGATGCACCTTTCAAGGATATCGATTTCTTTACGTGGCCGGTCATTGTGAAGCCGACAGATTCGGCCGGCAGTAAGGGGGTTACCAAGGTGGATTGCCCCGACGAACTGCGGGAGGCGATCAAGACAGCTTTGGATGGGGCACATAATGGCGCGTTCATCATAGAAGATTTTTTGACGTTTGAAGGGCATCACTCCTCAACAGATCCGTTTACCGTGGATGGCGAGCTTCGATTTGCGACTTATTCGGATCAATTATTCGATCCTGCGGCAGATAATCCTTATACGCCGGCCTTCATTATTTGGCCTGCATCCATGAAACAGGAGCATCAGGATGAATTGACACATGAGATACAGCGGTTGATGCACCTTCTGCAGATGGGGACGGGAATCTATAATATTGAGACGTGCGTCGCCAACGGGGGCAAGCCATATATCATGGAAGTCTCTCCTCGCGGAGGCGGATGCAAGATCGCCGAGCTGCAGCGTCTCGCCTATGGTGTTGACTTGATAGAAGCCGAAGTCAGAAAGGCAGTCGGCATGCCTGTACAGGAAATTCGGCAGACACAATGTGATGGGCATTGGTGCGAAATGGTTGTTCATGCTCGTCCTGGACAGCAGGGGCACTTGAAGCGGATTTGGTTTGACCCGGAAATTGAGAAAAAATATATTAAGGTAGTTGATATTACGATGAAGCAAGGCGATATGGTCGAGCCCTTTACAGGGGCGAATATGTCGCTGGGGGATATATTCATGCGCTTTGATTCACGGGAAGAGTTGGACCGGATCACACAGTCGGCGGATCGGTGGCTGCATATTGAACTCGAATAAGTTATATAGCAGTAATGAAAGGAGAAAGACGAGGTGTTATTACAGTTTAGTGTATCAAATTTTCGTTCCATTAAGGACGAAGTCACATTGAGCATGGTGGCCAATGAAGAGGATGATGCACATACGGACTGGCTGTGCCAAGTCGGCTCAGAAAAACTAATTTCTGCAGCTGCAATATACGGGGCGAATGCAGCAGGAAAAAGCAATATACTGAAAGCGATGACCGTGGCAATTCGACTCGTCCGCTATTCTAATTTGCGCGGCATAAATGACTTCTTTCCAGAGATTATCCCCTTTCTATTTGATGAAGAAACGCGCATGAATCCAACTGGGTTCGATTTCATTTTTATCTATAATAGAAAAAAGTATCAGTACGGATTTTCTCTGGATAAGCATGTAATACTAGAAGAGTATTTATATTTATACGAAGGATCCGATTTCTTCAAAATATTTGAGCGGGTAAATACCGATCACTATTCGTTTCCTAAAGAAAATGAGAAGAGATTTAATGAGTATGCAGAGAAAAATACGTCAAATAAATTGTTTCTTGCAACTGCGACTGCTTGGAACTGCGCAGAAACAAGAGATGCTTATTTGTGGTTTGCAGGGGCGATTGATGTATACGATTTCAATGGCATCAGCTCAGAAGGTCTTGATATTATAGAAGAGGAAGATGAGGCACTAAAGGCATTCCTTATTGAGACATTAAGAGAGTCTGATTTTAATATTGCGGATTATAGCTTTGAAGCGATACCTATGACATTAGATGATTTTAAAAAAAGTGGAGTGCCTGACTTGATAGCGGAATTGATTCGTGGAGGTTCATCAGAAGGGGAAGGAAAAAGATATAAAATAACGACAAGTCACACAATTAAAATACGAGATGGAAATAAACGATTTGATTTACCTTTACATGAAGAGTCCTCTGGAACGCAGCAAATGTTTTTCTTTGCGGCGTTGATTAAGCGTGCAATGGAATCTGAGAAGACGATTGTCATAGATGAACTCTCTTCGGGGCTGCACCCGCTTTTGTTGCAAGCAATCATAAAGATGTTCTACGATAAAAAGTTAAATACAACAAATGCACAGCTCATCTTTAGTACGCACGATATAAGCTTGCTTAACTTAGATTTGTTCCGTCGAGATCAAATTTATTTTGTGGAGAAGAATCATTCGACGGGCATTTCTGATTTATATTCGTTGGATGAGTTTTTCCCCGAGAAGGAGGAAAATGCACGGGAAAGTTATCTTCAAGGGAGATATGGAGCGATTCCTGTTATTTCATTGGAGGATGCGATATGGTAACACATAGCTTTCAGAAAAAACGTGGAGTAATGAATCGTCGACAGAAATCCTTGATTCTATTTGGATTAGAGGGAAAGAATAAGACAGAGAAAAATTATTTTTCTAATTTTCAACAAATACGGGGTAAGTTTATCATTCGATGGGCTTCGGGTAACGCAACAGATCCAGTGGGTATTGTAGAAAATATCAAAAGGTATATTTTGAAGAAGAATCTTAAGGAGGGGGATCGAGCGTTTGCTGTATTCGATATGGATATCGATCCTTTAAAAGAAGCAGCAGTAGAAAAAGCCAGGAATTTAGCAAAAGGGCAAAATATAGAGTTGATTACATCCAATCCTTGCTTTGAGGTTTGGTTTGTTTTGCATTTTGAAGACAGTACCGCATCATATAATTCTAGCAAGGATGTCATCAATAAATTGAGAACGTATATTACTGGCTATAAAAAGAGCGATGATGTTTTTGAGGTCTTACAAGGACGAATGAAAGATGCAATTCTTCGCGCAAAGAAACTACGTGCATACCATAAGGATAATAAGACATGCAAACTGTCAGAACAGAATCCCGTGACAGGTGTGGATCAGGTCGTGGAACTTTTGTGTGATAGTGAAGAGGTTGTGACGAGTTTAGTATAAAATTTTAAGAAGTAATGCCTAGACGAAACGAATGAATACCTTTTTCCATGTAAGAGTGTTGCTTGATGTTTACAGTATGAGTGTTTGCGCATGTGTCTTGGTAGCAATGTATATCAGGGGGGAGAACATTGAGTCAGAGGGAATATGGTGGATATATGGAAATGGAGCATCTCTATGGTAAAGAATACCACATGACACCGTTTCGCTTTAATACGGCGCATCATGCTTTGCGATTTCTGTTGCGGGAAAAGGAGATTCGTACGATTTATCTTCCTCGCTATATTTGTCCAGTGGTTTTCGAGGCCTGTCGGGAGGAAAATGTCGAGGCCTTTTGGTATGATGTAGACATGAACTTTCGCCCCGTTTCTGAAACTGTGCCAAAAGATGCTTGGTTTTATTTTATTAATTATTATGGTCAATTTGACGAAGTTGAAATTCGAGCCTTGCAAAAGCGCCATCCCTACATGATTGTGGATAATATCCAAGCTTTTTTTCAGAAACCTGTACTAGGGCTTGATACAATCTATACATGTCGCAAGTTTTTTGGCGTTTCAGATGGGGCATATCTTTATACGAATTTGTCGCGGACGCATTATGAGCAGCTTCCGTTTGATGAGTCGTGTGAGCGCATTGACCACCTTGTGGGACGGTTTGAAAGGGATGCTTCTTCGTTTTATTCCTCTATGCAGAAGGTAGAAAAATCGCTCATTCATCAACCGATACGTCGTATGTCGCACCTTACGCAAAATTTCCTTCGTGGTTTTGACTATGGGCATATTATCAAAGCACGTACAAAAAACTTTGCTCGTCTGCACCAGTTTTTATCTGAAGACAATTTGCTTTCTGTGCATTCTGTGGATGGCGGATATATGTACCCGTTCATGGTGAAGGGGGCGTCGAAAATCCGAAAGGAACTGATTGCTCAAAAAATCTATGTGCCGCTTCTATGGCCGAATGAGGACGTGGAGAGGGATGTTGGTTCTATCGCGTGGAAGCTGACACATGATATTTTGCCCCTGCCTATTGACCAGCGATACAACGTAGAGGACATGGATGTGATTGTGGAAGCAGTGCGAATGTCTGTCCGAGGGGGTATGTAATGATGAAGCCCGCATTTACATTTGCTGAAAAACCATATAATCGTTTGCAAATGGTGGATTTGCTTCACGAGTCTGAGGAAATGAAGTGGAAGATTTTGGATTATCACAATCAAGATTTTGTTTTGAAAACAATTGCGGATGATACGAGATTTAATAAAGATGGACATGCTGTTTTTTTGAAAAAACTACCAAGTATGAGCCGCAAGCATTATATTGTGTACTATGAAGGGCGCGCGTTGGGAAAATTAAGTTGGTCTCCTATAGAAGATGGGGAACGGTTGGAAGAGTTGGGATATTACCTTTTCAATGAAGAAGATTTGATGGGCGGATTGGGACTTTTAATGGTAAGCTTTTTTTATCATTATGCTTTCGATGTACTAAAGGTTCACTCCATCCATCATGAAGCAAAACGCAGCAATAAGAATAGCGTGCGTCTGTCGAAGCATTTCGGTAATCGTGTTGTCAGAGAGGACGATACGCTCGTCTACTTTGAATGTACGGCCGAGGCATATCAAGCGCGCAAGGATGATGTGGACGCTTTGCTGAGGGAATATTTTTCGTAAGGGGAGGGAAGACTGTGGCTGCGGATTTGGGAAAGCTGGATTATCCGTTTGACTGGGATTATATCCTGCGGAAACAAAAGTCTCTGAAACGAACATTGCTTGCACGCGAAAATATTACTTATATAGAGAAGCGCATTGCAATTCTATGCGGCTCGACGGTTGACGACATACGCAATACATTGGAATTGTTCTTGCTTCAATCCGGCATACGTCCGAGCTTCTGGCAGTCGGAGTACAATAAATACTATGAAGATGCCGTTTTTGGCAATGCGGAACTGGACGCATTTGCTCCCGATATGATCCTTATCTTCACGAGTGCAGTAAATCTGATTGAAAAGCCTGTGCAGAGTGAATCTGCGGCGGCGGTACAAGCGCACTTGGAAGCGGAGATGGAGCGGTTTGCACGCGTATGGGAAGGGCTTGCGCGGTATCATGCAGTTGTCATTCAAAATAATATGGAACTTCCCTATGATGTAGGGCTCGGCAGCCTGGCGGCAGTCGAGCCTTATGGCATAAGCCGCTATATCGAGATGCTCAATCAGCGCTTTGCGGCGTATGCCGCTTCGCATGAAGGCTTTTACCTGCATGATTTGCATGGTCTTGCTGCACGCGTCGGACTTTGTCGCTGGCATAATCCCGCACAGTATTTCGCGTATAAGTTTGCGATGGACTATGATGTGATGCCGAAGGTCGCGCTTAGTCTCGCTGTGATGATACGGGCGATTCTAGGCAAGAACCGCAAGTGTCTTGTGCTCGATCTAGATAATACACTTTGGGGTGGCGTGATTGGCGATGATGGCATGGAGAATATCCAAATTGGTCATGAGACGGCTGTTGCAGAAGGCTACACGGCATTTCAACGATATGTGCGCGATTTGAAGGAGCGAGGCATTATTCTTGCCGTCTGCTCGAAGAATGAGAACGCGATTGCACGGCAGGGGTTTTCGCATCCCGACAGCGTGCTTAAGTTGGAAGATTTTGCTGCTTTTTATGCAAACTGGGAGCCGAAAGATCAGAACATCCGTGCTATTGCAGAGGAGCTTTCCATCGGGACAGACAGCATGGTCTTTTTGGATGACAACCCAGCGGAGCGTGCCCTTGTGCATGTATCGTTGCCGGAGGTGGCTGTGCCGGAAGTGCGTTCGGCGGAAGGATTTTCCTTCATCCGTGCCTTGGAGGACAATGGCTATTTTGAGCCGATTGCTATCTCTGAAGATGATCGCCGCCGTGCGGCGACGTATGCGCAGAATAAAGAACGGCGTGCGCTGGCCGCCACAGCGGGGAATTATGATGATTTTTTGCGGTCGCTCGATATGCAGGCTGAGATTGCACCATTTCAGCCTGTCTACTATGATCGCATTGCACAGCTTACGAATAAGACGAATCAGTTCAATTTGACGACACGCCGCTATACGCGTGCCGATATTGTTGCGATGGCGGAAGAGGGACGCTGCATCACGCTGTACGGGCGTCTTGCTGATCGATTCGGCGACAATGGGCTCGTTTCGGTTGTTGTTGGTGAAATGAGAGAGAGAGAGCTTCATATCCTACTTTGGCTGATGAGTTGTCGTGTTCTGAAGCGCGGCATGGAACAGGCGATGTTGGATGCTCTCGTGTCACGCGCACGAGAGGCAGGCTGCACCTGTATCATAGGCTACTATTTCCCGACGAAAAAGAATCAGATGGTCGCTTCTCTCTTTGCGGATTTTGGATTTGAGGAAATGGAGCAGGAAGGCGCGGGCACAAAATGGAAGCTAGGACTTGACGGCTATCAGAAAAAAGCGAGGTTTATCAAAGTGGGGGAACGGGGATGAACGACTTTTCGTATGATGATTTGGCGGTTGGACAGATGGCAACATTTTCTCGAACGGTGACGGGGGAGATGATGGAAGCATTTCGTAGGCTTTCCGGTGACGAAAACCCTCTGCACAACGATGTGGAATTTGCGGTAGAGCGGGGCTTTTCGGGGCGCGTTGTATATGGGATGCTGACCGCTTCTCTGTATAGTGCGTTAGCTGGCGTCTATTTGCTAGGAAAACGATGCCTTTTGCAAAGCGTCTATACAGATTTTCTGCACCCTGTTTTCATTGGGGAGACGCTTACCATAACAGGAAAAATCGTAGAAAAACATGATAGTGTCCGACAAGTAATCATCAAGGCGACGATACGAAATACCGAGGGAAAGCGGGTTTCGCGTGCCAAGATAGAAGCTGGAGTGATTTGATGGGAAATGTATTTTTGCTTTTGGGGGGATCTTCAGATGTATGCTGTGCCTTTTTGCGCAGGCACGCATGGCAGAAGGATGACCGAATCATAGCGCAGTATTTTCGCAGCAAGGATGCGCTTGTGACGATTCAGTCTGAGATTCCTGCACAGATGGAGCTTTGTCAGGCAGACTTTGGCGATGCTGCAAGTATCGAGGCCTTTGCCGCATATCTTCGTGCGGCACAAGTTGTGCCTACGCATATTCTGCATATGCCTGCTGTGCCGATTGAGAATCAGCGTTTCACGGAGGTGGCATGGCAGGATGCGGAACGACAGCTTGCCGTGCAATGTCGTTCTTTGCTTGATGTGCTGCATGTCGTACTTCGGCCGATGGCTAAGGCGAAGGCGGGAAAAGTCGTCATCGGCTTATCGTCTTGTACGCTCAATGTGCCACCGAAATATCTTGCTCCTTATGTCATGGCGAAGTATGCGCTTATGGGGCTTGGAAAGGCGCTTGCTGCTGAATATGCGCCGAAGCATATCACGGTCAACATGGTTTCTCCATCCATGATGGAGACGAAGTTTCTTGCTCATATTTACGATGGTGTGCCGCAGAAAAGTGCGGCCGACAATCCGATGAAACGCAACGCAAGACCGGAGGATGTGGCAGAGCTTATCGAATACCTGTTCTCAGATACCGCAGGATTTGTCACGGGGACCAACATTCCTGTGACTGGGGGCGAGATATTTTGATGTCAGCGGGTTTTGTGGAGAGGAAAGAGGGATAGAATATGGGAGAGGCAGTGCCCGTTTTGGACAAGAAGGAGCGCTCATCCAACATCGAGCTCATGCGCATCGTGATGATCCTGTTGATTATCATGCACCATTATGTCGTGAATTCCACCGTGATGGACGGTGTTCAGATGGATGCGATTACACCGAATGTCATCTTTTTACAATTATGGGGCATGTGGGGAAAGACAGGAATCAATGCCTTTGTTCTTGTCAGCGGTTTTTTCCTCTGTACAGGACGCTTGACTTGGCAGAAGTATTTTAAGCTGGTTCTGGAGATTTTCTTTTACAATATTGCTATTTATATCGTGTTTTTGGTGATGGGCTATGAAAGTTTGTCACTAAAAGCCCTTTTTCATGTGTTTTTCGGGATTTTCCATTATGCGGGGGACGGATTCTTTGCCTCATTTATGCTTTTTTATCTGTTTGTTCCTTTCTTAAATTTATTGATAAAAAATCTCAATACTGGGGGATGGCATCGCCTCCTCGCCTTGTTGATTTTTGTGCAGGTCGTAACGGTGACGATTTTTCGTAGCCATGCGTTTAACGAGATTTCGTGGTATATGACGCTGTATCTTCTCGGTGCATATCTCCGGCTTCAGGCAGGTGATTGGTCGAACCGATTTTTGTTTTCTTTGAAATGGTTGATTGTTTTCGTGCTCCTTGCGTGGATGAGTGTGCTGGGAATTGATTACCTATGTTATTCTTTTCATCATGGAAGTTGGGGAACTGCATTTTATCTCGTTTCTGATTCGAGCAAGCTGCTTGCCTTTTTGGTTGGAGTAGCAATCTTCCAAACGTTTCGCAATATGCCACTGGGGCATAGTCGCTTTATCAATGAATTGGCTAAGACGACATTCGGCGTTCTGTTGATTCATGGCAACAGCGATGCCATGCGAAAGTTCTTGTGGCAGGATATCGTGGGAGTGCCTGTTATGTTGGATGCGCCGCTGCCGTCGCTTGTTGCTCATGCAGTAGTATCCGCCATTTTGATTTATGCAGTATGTGCAGCGATTGATTATGCACGAATCCAGCTTTTTGAGAAGCCTATTATGGGATGGATCGATTCAAGGTATAAGAGATAAAGATGGTGTTGTCCACTCTTTTTGTGATAGAATAGAATTGCATTTGGAGATGCTGAATTGTGTGCGATTTTCATGCACGGTAGACAGGAGGATTTTATCAATGGATATTTTGCTGAATTTGCAGGGAATTTTTCAGGATGTTTTTGACGATGAGGATTTGACATTGACGCGCGAAACCAGCGCGGCAGATATTGAGGATTGGGATTCCTTGATGCAGATTCGATTGATTGTTGCGATCGAAAAACATTTTTCCGTTAAGTTCGCATTGGACGAGGTTCAGAAACTAAACAATGTCGGTGAGATGGCGGATTTGATTGAAACTAAAATAAAGGGATGAAAGGCGGGAAGAATATGTCCAAGGTGTTTGTTACGCGTTCCTCAATGCCGCCAATCGAGGAATACGTGGAGGAAATCAAGGATATCTGGGAGTCGCGCTGGCTGACTAATATGGGGGTCAAGCATCAGGCGTTTCAGGTTGGTCTGCAAAAGTATCTCGGTGTGGAGAATATCGATCTCTTTACGAATGGGCATATGGCATTGGAGCTTTCGCTGCAGGCGCTGAATCTTTCGGGAGAGGTTATCACGACGCCGTTTACGTTTGCCTCGACGACGCATGCGATTGTGCGAAATGGTTTGGAGCCAGTGTTCTGCGACATTGATCCAAATGATTATACGATGGACGTGACGAAGTTGGAGCGCCTTATTACGGATCGCACGTCTGCCATTATGCCAGTCCATGTCTATGGAAATGTTTGCAACGTAGAAGAAATCGAGCGTATTGCACATAAGTATGGTCTGAAAGTGATTTATGATGCCGCACATTCTTTTGGTGTGCAGTACAAAGGGAAGAGTACGGCAGCGTTCGGCGATGTCTCATGCTTTAGCTTTCATGCGACGAAGGTGTTTCATTCGATTGAGGGCGGTGCGGCATGCTTCCGTGATAAAGAATTTGGACTAAAGCTATACCGCCTAAAGAATTTTGGCATTCGCGGTCCTGAATGCGTCGATGGCGTGGGATCTAATGCGAAGATGAACGAGTTCTGTGCGGCGATGGGGCTTTGTAACTTGCGCCATGTGAAAGACGATATTGCAAAGCGGAAAGTGGTTGTGGGACGGTATCGTGAACGTTTGGAGGGAATCAATGGCATTCAGCTTAATCCGATTCAGTCAGCTGTTATACCGAACTATGCGTATTTCCCTGTTGTCTTCCATGAAAAAGAGTTTGGCAGCACACGCAATGAGGTGTTTGATGCGTTGCAGCAGGCGGGGATTTACAGCAGAAAGTATTTTTATCCGCTGACGAATACTTTTGAGTGCTTCCATGGGAAGTATGATGTGGAAAAGACGCCCGTCGCTCGACATCTGGCAAACCGCGTTTTGACTTTGCCGCTTTATGCAGAATTGGAGGCGGAGGTGGTGGATCGCGTTTGTGACGTGATAGTTTCATGTGCCATGTAAAACTGTTGATTGTGTTTGTGTGGTATGAAGGGTATTTTGTAACACTTGATTGCAGTATCCAGTTTAAGGAAATGCTGATAGATTTAGTCTCATCTTAAGGCAGCTGTGCGATCCTTTTGGCAGCGTCAAATCCTCGATGTAGTATCGCTATGTTTGCGGCTCGCCTTCTGCATAGATGCAGAGCACTTTATCAGCGTTTCCTTAGGTCTTGCAAAATGAAATCAACTGTTCTGCAAGAATGCGTAGGAGAAATGAGGGTCTTGTACTTATATCCATATAAGTATACGCGAGGAAGCAGTTCCTCGTCTTGGTAGTTTTGTGTTATGCTGTTCATAGCATGAGCCTCCATTGGATGGTTTTTGTTTGGCACTTAAAATGATACCAAATGGATGTCGCTCATGCTATTTTATTTGCCAAGACGATAGATATTTCAAGGGTTACAGCAGATTATTTATCTGCGAAGTTTGAGTAAAAATGGTATAAAAGAGCATACGAAGAACCGGTAGCCTGGAAATTTACCATCAGAGCGCATCACGGCTCGGTAAAGGAGCATACATAGCACTCGGATATGGATAAGCGGAACGAGGGAATTTAGGACGCTGCATCATCAGCCGATCCAGTTAGATATGGGAGGTTCGCTACCATTGTGCGCGGGGGAATACAACGGTCTTCAGAAAAAGAAAGACAATGGCGTTAGCTTTGCTACACCGAAAATCCTGTTAATTCTGCGCAACATATACCTTTTATCCGTATCGTGTTGTTCTGGTCTGTTGGATTGCCACAAAAAACTGTGAAAATGGGAGATATTTGGAGAAAATCTAAGATTATATAGGGAGGGAGAACCATGCAGTCAAGTTTGGAAATATTACAGGATAGATTGATAACCCCTGTTGGATATCCAACTCTTTTATTGGGAGCGGGGTTTTCTCTGGGAGCTACTAACGTTGATGGATTAGGAATGCCTTTGGGAAAGCAGTTAGTAGAAGAGTTGTATCAAAATATATTGGTTCCTCATATTCGGTCAATTCAAGACTACGCTTCAGATAGTGAAGGGGTTGAATCAGCACGCAAAATAGGGGATCTAAAAACATTCTGCACATTCTTAAGGGACTTTGGGTTAGAGTGTGAACGAGATAAATATATAACTGAGCGCATGAGAGTTAGAAGATGGGGAAAAGAAATCGCATTTGAGGCACTGGCAACATATCCATGGACTTATATTTTTACACTTAATATGGATGACTTGGTTGAAAAAATATATAAGAACGAAGGGAAGCCCCTAACAGTATGGCGTCGAGGCTGTCAATCTTATGTGGAAAATCCTAAAGAAACTATTTTAGTCAAGTTACACGGAGATATTAATGATTCTATTCCGATGGGGCAATATCGTTATATATTAGATAATGAAGAATACAGTGACTTCACAGCAAGCAATGACCGTATGTTACAAAAATTTGGGGAAGTTTATGTTTCCAATGACTTGATTATTTTAGGGACGCAATTTCAGGAAAATGATCTGGATATTGTTCTAAAATCCTTGTTGAAGAATGGTTGTAATAACGAAAATATACAATATTTTTTTATTTCTCCGGGAAATTTCCGAAGAGGATTAGCAAATAAAATAGATGTAAATCGTAATTTTCATCACATACGAATGAAAAATTCGGAGTTTTTGACATTCATAAAAAATATAAGTATGAATTATTAATCTAAAAAAAGATTGCTGTTCAGCAATGCGTTTTCAGATTGGAATAAGGACTTGCAGGAGGCTGCTACAGTTGAAAAAACATATGAACTGTATAATGGAGCTGAACCGAATGCAGGGGACTTTTTTCATAAGATAGATATAAGAAGACATATATCTATAATAGACCAGTCAAACAGAAGATTTGTATTGATGGAAAATGTACTTCAGGCTAATTTTATGAATCGAAAAAATGTGTTGCTCACAATTCATGGTGAAGCTTATGTTGGTAAGACCTGCTTGGCGATGAGGTTGTTAACGGCTTGTTCAGAACATGGATATCAAAGTTTTTATACTCGAAACGTTGACCTTCGTATTATTGAAAAGGTCAAAGATTTTTTAGGGAAACAACCGGACAAATTTAAAATTGCACTGTGTATGGAAAGTGCTGCTCTATATTATAATAAGATTGAAGAGCTTTTTAATGATGTTGGTGAGAATGGAGCGCTTATCATTATTACTACATCGAAAGAATTTTTCCACAAGACAAAACAATATTTGCTACAGAATATTTGCAACCGGATAGACTGTAATCTCAATGAAAAAATAAGTTATATGGAGGCTCGTGACATATATAAGACATTGCGCACTCATAATCGATTGGGACGCTTGCAGTCGGCTACAACTAAGCCAGGAGATATCAAGAGGAAAATTCGAGAAATAGGAGATTTTATTGATGTATTGTGGTATGCACATGAAGGTCGAAGCTTTTCTAGCTATTTTGATGGATGGTATCAACAAAAACAGCAAGAAGAACAAATTGAAATATTTGAGTTGTTGACATTTTATGCATCACTCGGGTGCGAATTCTCTATAGATGTGTTACCCTCAATTGCACAGTTTGTCGATAACTCAAAGTTTGATTATAGAAAATTCAAAGATTCTTTTTCTGATTTTTGGTCAGAAGAGTCTGGGAGGATTCGTCTTCGTTATGTGAGATTATTTGGAGATATTGTTGTAAAGAAAATACCTGTACGCAAAAAAATTGAATGGTTGCAATTGTTGATGGCGTTCTTGGGTGGGCGCATAAAAGAGCGAGAGTATTCACGGGACAGTCTGATGTTTGAGACTATCTCAAAAATTCGTAACATATCAATGCAAAAAAATGTTACACCAAGTGATATATTACGCCTGTTTTCTAAGGTAGAGTTGGCATGTCGACATTTGAGCTATTACTGGATTCAGCGGTGTATTATATATAGTAAATGTGAAAAATTTGAAGATGCGGCAAATGCCATTGCTAATGCTGAAGCTGCACGAAGATATCGTACGTATCAAATCATTCATGCAGATGCAAAGAATGATATGGCAAGAGGGATTTGGTGTATAGATCATGCTCCCGATGAGGCTGATAAGTTTTTCTTCCGTGGCACTGAAAAAATGTTCTCTTTGATAGAGGAAAGAGGAAAATATCGAGCAGCTTTACCATTTTCGGTGCATACATATGTAAATATGTCGATTAAATATTATTGTGGATGTAATGTTGAACCAGATATACGTGAATGGTATCGACTTTGTAAGGCTATGTCACTTTCTGTGAACACTTTACCTGCTCAAGATAGAATATTTTCACGACTAGTAAAGAAGTTTATTAAGTTTGCAGAAGATATTGGAAGAGAGGGTAATGTGAAGACGTTACTTTATGAATTGCAACGAAAACCCTTACGACTTATGGAAGAATCCGACTACGATATAGATGCCTTATCGGAAATAAAAAACCTCTAATTTTTATGAAAGGTAGGGGAACTTGATGGGTGTGTTTATGTGAATGTCAATGAAAAAGTGAGTCGCTTGATCACGAATTTTTGAGCCACATTTGATCAAGAAAAAGTGAGCCGTGTGATCATGAATCATTGAGCTATTAAGACATATTCAGACGTTGCTGCTGGTTCGACAGACGGTAAGATTCACCGTTCAATTTCGCTTGCCAATGTCGCTGCATTGGCGAACTGCACCTTGTAGCCAAGCAGGCAGGCCTTTATGCCGAGCGCCATCATCAAATGCGTCTTGTTTGTGCGGGGGTTGTCCATCAGCACGAGGTTCTCGTGCTGGTCATGGACGGTCGTCTGGGAGGATATGCGGCGGACTTCCGTGCATCTGCGTCGTAGGGATGCTTGGGTAGTGGCAAGAGGGGCTGGTCGACGAGATTTTCCATGAGCCCTTTTTCGTTGCCGCTCCTGGCATTGCAGAAGTCTGTTTGGAAGCAGTAGTGTGCCGCGAGTGCCGCATTGATTTCCAGCGGCACTCGCGACATGGTTTGTATTTCATTCCATCGTCAACCGATGGCATCAAAGTGTAAAATAAGCCTAGAGCTGTTGCAGGAAAAAAGTGAAAATTATCGAACTTTAGTAAAAGTATAAAGGAAATGAGGCTCCGCGCTGTTTGATATGGGTAGCCGAAAAGAAACGACTGTTCTTTGTGCTCGTATACTTCCCTGACAGTGGACAGATTATGGGTTTTGGACGTCTAGGTTCAGTTTGCCACATCCTAGATATACGAGCAATCTGGACGAATTTGAGATGGCGCCAGGTTCTCGGTGCGGCGTCGTAAGCAGGATAGCTTTTGCCGCAATGGCCTTGCGGGCAGGGAAACTTCCCTCCACGTCGAATAAAACGCCGTTTTTAGGCGTTGCCCATAGTGAACAGTGAAAGGTTCGTTTGTATTTTTATCAGGAGAAGGATTATGGCACTTATTGAAGGAATTCGCATTCAAAATTATTGCGCATTACGAGACGTTACCTTGGGGAGGATTGGAACAATACCAGAGTATCGTGATGCTGAGGCGCTTACACCTTTGACAGTAGTAATAGGAAAAAATGGCGCAGGGAAAAGTTCTATTTTCGATGCATTTGGCTTTTTGGCAGATTGTATGGAAAAAGATATTGAGTCTGCTTGCAATGCACGTGGCAGAGGCGGTTTTGATAAACTAATCTCATCCGGAAAAGAGTCTGAGAATATCAGTATCACCGTATATTATCGCGAGTCTCATAACGATCGGCCGATTACGTATGAAGTTTCTATTGGACGTGTAGATGATGATGGTCTTCCTATCGTAAAAACAGAACGGCTAAGACAAAGGCCTAAAAGCAATAAGACGGGAAAACCTCTATCCTTTTTATATCTAGATCACGGAAAAGGCTCTGTTTGGATCGGGGATGAGGCAGTAGAGGGGGACAATCTGGAAAGAAAGGACGTTGAACTTGACCCGCATCGTCTGGCAATTGCATCTTTGGCAGAGCAAGTAAAGGAAAATCCCCGTATTGCGAAGTTTAAGCGCTTTATACGAAGTTGGTATTTAAGCTATTTTACTCCTGATGCAGCACGGCAGATTCCACAGGCGGGGATGCAGGAACATTTGAATTTGCATGCAGATAATGTGGGAAATTTTGTTCAGTATTTGGCACGGAAACACGAACGAACATTTCGAAAAATACTGGAAAGTATTTCAGAAAAGATTCCTGGAATTGGCAGAATTGAGCCATATCGAGATGAAGTGACAAATAATCTCTATCTTTTGTTTAGGGATAAAGGTTTCGCAAAACCGTTTAATCAACGACAGATGTCGGATGGAACATTAAAAATGCTTTGTTATTTGCTTTTAATTTACGATCCGAATCCGGCTCCGTTTATTTGCATCGAGGAACCTGAAAATGGTCTCTATCATCAGTTGGTGTCAGCTTTGGTGAATGAATTGCGAGATCATGCTACTGGGAGGAAGAACGGTTCTCAGATTTTTATTACAACCCACCAACCCTACTTGGTTGATGCAATGCAACCGGAAGAAGTGTGGATTTTAAGAAAGGGAGAAAATGGATTTTCGTCTATACAACGTGTTAGTGAAATTCCTTATGTAAAAGAAATGGTAGCGGAAGGTCAACCTTTAGGTGCATTATGGTATAGTGACTATCTGGATTGAAGAGGAAATTTATGCATTATGAGATTTTGGTGGAGGGACAATCTGAGCTGACTCTGCTTTCCACTATTATGCCGCAGATCCTTGGAGCATATAACGAGCCGCATACATGGAAAATACATAAACACCGAGGTATTGGCAAATTACCACAAGATATGGCTGCAAATCCAAACCCGACCAATCCGAGTTTATTGCATAATTTGCCTGCGAAATTACGAGCGTATGGACGTCGTACAGATGATCAATTAACGGTTGTTGTTCTAGTGGATTTGGATGATCATTCAGATTGTCGAATACTGAAGCAGATGTTGCTCCGCACTCTGGATTTTTGCCCACAATGACCACGGTGTTTGTTTCGAATTGCAATTGAGGAAATGGAAGCTTGGATGCTTGGAGATCGCGAGGCTTTGATTGCTGCCTATCCAAATATAAATTTAGAGATTTTAGATGCGTATGTCCAAGATTCTCAGTGCGGTACGTGGGAACTTTTGATACGTGCTGTGTATGGAGCGGAGTCTCTGCGACAGCATCGTTCAGCAGGATTAATGCATAAAAAAATAGATGTGGCAAAGAATGTTTCGAGACATATGGTCGTGGATAAGAATTGTTCTGCTAGTTTTCAGGCATTTTGTAATGGACTAAAGAAGATGCAGTTTTAGGGAATCGCTGATAAAATGAAGTCCGTCAGATTGGCGTAGATTTTTTGATGTGGTGTAAACCACCACGCCTAGGGGCAGGGGCAACACGATGAACGAAGGCGCCCTTCGTGGTACAATAAAGGGAGACGTTGCGAGGTAGAAGAATTTTTGAGACTCGATCGCGCTGTGTGAATGCACGCTTGAGAGGAGTGGTGTTTTCGTGATTGATCAATTTTCGATTCGAAATTTGGGCA